>Ga0129301_1000725_pt1 | contig 17608 bp, 19 predicted proteins | sample ConPoolayeHmetaG_FD_94489 | JGI IMG/M metagenome (GOLD analysis project Ga0129301, IMG submission 94489) | Hot spring microbial mat communities from California, USA to study Microbial Dark Matter (Phase II) - Cone Pool mat layer H metaG ...
AAATAAAGGAGATAGAGAAGAGAGGTCGCTACGTGGCTGCAAGGAAAAGTGAAAAGAATGACTAAGCTGTTTGTTTTAAATCTTGAAAACCGTGATTCAGCATGAGATTTCAACTAAAGGGCAGAGTCATATTCTTCGCAACAAACAACATAAACAAATTCAACGAAGCCCGCAGAGTACTAGCCGAATACAAGATAGCCGTCGGCATGTTAAGAGTCAAAGCATTAGAAGTTCAAAGTGAAAACTTGGAAGAAATCGCAAAAACAAGCGTTCTGGAAGCTTTTAAACGATGCAAGCTACCGCTAATCGTTGAAGATGCAGGCTTATTTGTAGAAGCTTTAAATGGGTTTCCGGGACCGTACGCTGCTTATGTTTACAAGACAATAGGCAATGCTGGACTGCTACGGCTTATGGAGAACCTTGAAAACAGACGTGCGACTTTCCAGTCGATAGTGGCCTATTGTTCTGCAGATGTCAAGTCGCCAGTATGCTTTAGAGGCGAAGTGATAGGAGAGATAACGGAGAAAGAGCGAAGAGGAGACAACAAATCAGGTTTTGGGTTTGACCCAATTTTTAAACCCGCAAATTCTCACGTCACATTCGCGGAAATGAGCATTCAAAACAAGAATAAACATTCACATCGCGCAATGGCTTTACGAAAGTTTGCCGAATGGTACAAAAAGCTTCAATAGCCAAATCAATATTCTTAAATATCCGTCTATCGTCGCTCATACAGAGCCTAAAAGGGAAAAGGAAATGCCTAAACAAGAAAAAGGAAAAGCACATCAAATAAGACCCGTCAGCAAACGCCCTCCAAGCTGGTGCAAGTACCAGCCAGAAGAAGTTGAGGCTCTAGTGATTAAGCTGGCAAAGGAAGGGAATATGCCAAGTCGCATAGGAACAATCCTAAGAGACCAATATGCAATTCCTCTAACAAAACCGATAACTGGGAAAACCATAACAAAGATGCTTAAAGACGCAGAACTTGCACCATCAATACCCGAAGACTTGGGAAGCTTGCTCAAAAAGGCTGAAAGTCTCGCCGTTCACCTTGAGAAAAACAAGAAAGACTCGCACAACAAGAGAGCATTGCAGGTTATAGAGGCGAAAATTCATAAGCTTTCTAGATATTATAAGCGTGAAGGCGTTTTGCCGCCTAACTGGAAGTACGAGCCCAAAATAGCTTCTCTAGCCTAAAATCAGCGTCACACTCTTTACTATCTCATTAGAACGATCAGGGAAAATTTCGAGTGTAAGAAGCCTTTTTTTAATCCTTATATAATTTAGCTTCCTAGCCTAGTGTGATTAACATGGGTTCGGATGAGAGTAAAATAGCGGAATTTTCAGCCTCTGCCACAAAGGCTGCTGAAAGAATTTTGGAAACAGTTAAGGAAGACGGTTTTATTCATGCCTTTTCTCATTTGGACGCTGATGGAGTTGCAGCGGCTGGCATTATTGGTAAAACATTGTCTAGGCTTGATGCCAGATTTCGGATACGCATAACACAGTGGATTGACGAGAAAATCGTAGGCGAAATTCTTTCTGACAAGCCTCAGCTGATAATTTTAACAGATTTTGGCAGCGGCTACATTGACCTTCTAAACGATAAACTTGCAGATTTTCACATTATTGTTCTTGACCATCATCAAATCGTCGGTAAAGAAGAAGCCCACGTCACACATGTGAATCCACATGCATATGGTATTGATGGAGCACGAGACATCAGCGGCGCTGGCGTTTCTTACCTTCTTGCCAAAGCGGTTGACAAACGTAATGTTGATTTGTCGCCTATCGCTGTTGTCGGCGCTCTTGGGGATTTGCAGGATAAATATGACCAGCGAATGCTAGGCGGGTTGAACGAAAAAATTGTTGAAGACGCAAAGAGTGCGGGGCTGCTGACGGTTGAGAAGGATTTGATATTTTTCGGTAGAGAAACACGCCCCATTCACAGGACATTGGCATCCACAACCAGCCCCTTTATTCCTGGAATAAGCGGTGAAGAAGACAAGAGCTTGGCTTTTTTGGCTAGTTTGGATATTAAACCCAAACATGATGATAAGTGGCGTGCCTTAAGAGACCTTTCAGAAGAAGAAAAGAAGAAATTATGCTCAGCTCTCGCTGATTATCTATTGTCGAAAGGTTTGCGGTACGAGATTTCAAACTTGATTGGGCACGTCTACATTCTAAACCGTGAAGAGCAGTGGACTCCGCTCAGAGATGCAAGAGAATTTGCTGTCTTATTGAATGCGACTGGGCGCATGGATAGACCAAGTTTAGGTGTTGCCATATGCATGGGCGATAGAGGCGCTGCTCTTGAGGCTGCAAACAAAGTTTTAGAGGAATACAGGCGAACCATAAACAAATATCTTGGATGGATAGTTGAGAAGCCTGAACGGATGAAGGAGCTGGATAACATTTACGTTGTTAATGGCGAGAACTTCATAAACGACAAGATAATTGGGGCAATTTCATCCATTCTCTCCTCAAGTCTTCCTAGCCCAGAAAAACCATTAATTGCCTATGCAAACATCGAAGAAGAGAACGTAGCTAAGATTTCGGCGAGAACAATCGATATTATGACTAACAAGGGAGTAAATCTGGGCGAAGTCATGCAAGTTGCTGCTGAGAAATGTCAAGGAAAAGGCGGAGGACACAACGTAGCCGCAGGTGCGCAGGTTCCGCTGGAGAAGATAAACGAGTTCATCATGGTTGTTGATAAGCTAATTGAAAGACAGCTAAAGGGCGAACATGTTGGAAGCGGAGATAATACTGGACTATAACGACTCAGAAATTGCAGAAGCCATAGCCAAAGCGGTATCGCCAGACAATTTTAAGGCTCCCAAAGGCTTGACCGTTAAAACGATGGCGAAAGACGGAAGGGTCATTACACATGTTGGGTGCAAAAGCAAACTTTCAACTTTTATTGCTACTGTTGACGACTTGCTTTTCTGTTTTTCAACAGCGGAGAAAGTAGCTAAAACAGCGAGAAAGTTGAAATAGAATATTCTTCGATAATAATTTTCAGTTGTGCTTATAAGGGAGACTGCCAATTATTTTAGGGACGACATCGCACGAAGCAAACACATAAAAAGGAGTGAAAAAGAATGGCAGAAAAATCTGACGTTATTTTCGTTGGAAACAAACCACCAATGAGCTATGTTCTAGCCGTCATCACAAGCCTCTCTTCAGACGACTCCAAAGAAATAACGCTGAAGGCACGCGGACGGGCAATTACCACAGCAGTTGATGTAGCTGAAATAGCACGCGCCCGATTCATAAAAGACCTGAAGATACACAAGATATCCATAGGAACAGAAGAAATGCCGCCAAGAGAGGGTCAAAACAAAGCTCGCATGGTCTCAACGATGGAAATAACGCTAGGCAAGAAATAGACGACACTGATAAGCAACAACGCATATCAGCAAAACCCATACCTCTTTTTTCATTTTCGCCTTTTGCGTTTCGGTGTGACCAGCCCCCCTTATATATAGATTGAATTGTTGGTTCTTTCTTTTTCTTAAAGGTAGCTGGGGCGACGGTGGTTTTTATCGTAAGGTTAAATAATTGTTTTTAGGCTTAAGTTAGAAGGCTGAACGAGAATCATAGGGTATTGCTGTGTGTGAGAAGAAATGTTGGATATTAAGTTAATCAGGGAGAATGCAGAACATGTAAGAAATAATTTGATGAAAAGGGGTGACCCTGAAAATCTTAGAATGCTTGGCGAGCTTATTGATTATGACAGGAAATGGCGGAAGTCATTAACGGAATTGAATGAGCTTCGCCATGAAAGACGGTTAGTGACAACAGAGATTGCGGCTTTGAAAAAGAAAGGAGAAGATGCAGAGAAGCAGATTCTTAAGGGGAAAAAAATCGACTCAGAAATCAAAAGTTTGGAAATTCAGGTTAATGAGTGCGAGGAAAAAGTGCGCAATTATTTGATGCGTCTTCCAAATCTTCTGCACGAGTCAGTTCCAGCAGGCAAGGATGAGAACGATAATGTGCAGATAAGAAGTTGGGGTAAAATACGGAAATTCGATTTTCCTGTCAAAGACCACATAGACTTGGGCATAAGCCTCGACATAATGGATATTGAAAGGGCGGGAAAGGTTGCAGGCGCAAGATTCTTTTATCTAAAACGTGAAGGCGCGCTGCTTGATGTGGCGTTGATGAATTTTGCATTAGAAGAGATAGTTAAAAAAGGCTACATGCCCATAGAACCGCCTTTTATGATGCGGCGAAAAGCCTACGAGGGTGTAGTGGCTCTAAGCGACTTTGAAGATGTGTTGTACAAGATTGAGAATGAAGATTTGTATATGATTGCGACTTCGGAGCATCCCATGGCTGCAATGTACATGGACGAAGTGATAAAAGCTGAAGACTTGCCGCTTAGGCTTGTTGGGATAAGCACGAACTTCAGAAAAGAGGCTGGAGCGCATGGCAAGGATACGCGTGGTATTTTTCGGACTCATCAGTTCAGCAAGGTGGAACAGTTTATTTTCTGCAAACCAGAAGACTCGTGGAAAATTCATGAAGCGCTCATCCAAAACGCTGAGGAACTTCTTCAAAAATTAGGCTTGCCATATCGGATTGTTAACGTTTGTACAGGAGATATTGGAACAGTTGCAGCCAAAAAATATGACTTTGAATGCTGGATGCCAGCGCCAAAAGCTTACAGAGAGCTAGGCTCATGTAGCAATGTCACGGATTATCAAGCGAGACGGTTAAACATAAAGTATAGGGAGAAAGAAGGCGAACCACCGAAGGGATTTGTTCATACGCTGAATTCAACAGCGCTAGCCAGCAGAACAATAGTGGCAATTTTGGAGAATTACCAGCAGAAAAACGGCTCGGTTATTGTTCCGGAAGTTTTGAGAAAATATATGTGCGGTATCGAAAAAATAGAGCCAAAACGGTAAAACTTTTAATACTCTGATGTGAATCTTCAAGCTACATTTGGAGGATAAACGTGTCTTCAAAAACAAAACGTGTCCGTGATAAATGGCGAAGCAAAGCATGGTACACAGTACTGGCACCACCATATTTTGGCAATGTAGAATTAGGGTCTGTGCCAGCTGATGAAGCAGAAAAACTGATTGGGAGAGTAGTCAGTTCTACATTATACGATATTACAAACGACTTCGCCCACCAATACTTAAAAATGTATTTTCAAATAACCGAAATCGACGGCAAAACTGCAAAAACAACATTCAAGGCGCACGAGTATTCTCGAGATTATCTGCGCAGTCTTGTCCGTAGAAGAACAACAAAAGTCGATGGAATGTTAAACATAATCACTAAGGACGGATACAAACTTCGTGTGGCCATCTCCGCATTTACACTATCAAGGATAAGAACAGCCCAAGAGAAGTGTATACGCGAGATTATGGATAGAATCACCAAGGAGAAAGCCGCAACACTCACATTGGACCAGTTTGTACAAGAAATGATTCTGGGAAAGATAGCCTCTGACGTTTATAATGAAGCCAAGAAAATTGCTCCCTTACGGCATGTGGGTATCAGAAAGTCAAAACTTGTGACGCAACTAGCGCAACTTGTGCAACAGAAGGCTTAATGAACCAGCTTTTTTCCGTACTCGTAGCCTTTTTCAAAGGCTGTCAAATTTAGTTCTTCTGTGCCTTTTGGGATATTATCCTTTATAGATTCTTTAAGAGCATTTTTGTCTAGCAGATTGGTGATGGCGATGAAGGCGCCTAGCATAACTATGTTTGCAACTATTTTTCTTCCAAGCTCTTCCGCAATTTTCGTGGCGGGAACATGATAAACCTTAACATTGCTTATATCTTTTTCACGCGGAATCATATCAGGGTCGATGATTATCGTTCCATCATTTTTTACACTCTTGGCATACTCGTTATAGGCATGCTGCGACATCACAATCAGCACATCAGGTTTTACAACCTTTGGAAAATCTATCTCATCTTCAGATATTACAACTTCGGATTTGCATGCTCCGCCCCGTGATTCTGGTCCATAAGATTGTGTTTGAACAGCGTTCTTTCCGCTGTGAATGCATGCCGCAGCGGCCGTGATAATTCCAGATTTTATCATTCCCTGTCCGCCGAAACCTGCAAATCTTACCTCAACCCTCATCCTTTTTTCACCTATTCTTCATCTTTATGATTAATTGCTTGTATTTTTTCATGTAGCAGTTTTTCATAGACTGGTTTCTCTATATCTATGAATTCTCCAACAACAATTTTATCCCTTGTGATTTCCGCCTTGGCAGGGTCTGAAGAATGCTCCACTACAGAGGCTTTCTTGAACCATTCCATCATTTCAAGCCCAGTACGCATCTTGTTATGTCTACCGAAAATTTCTGGACAAGGGGATATTATTTCGATAAAACTGAAACCTTGTTTCTGCAGCAATTTTTGCATCGACTGTGTCAGCTTTCTCGCATGCAACGTTGTCCACCTAGCCACATATGTAGCGCCTGCTGCAGCAGCCAAATGGACAAGATTGAACGGATGCTCAATATTCCCATACGGGCTTGTGGGAGTAAATGCTTCCAGAGGCGTTGTTGGACCCTGTTGACCGCCTGTCATTCCATAGTTGAAGTTGTTTGCGCAGATTACTTTTATTCCCATGTTTCTTCTTGCGGCGTGTATGAAGTGGTTTCCGCCTATCGCGAATAAGTCACCATCTCCGCTGATAACAACAACTTCCAAGTCAGGATTCGCAAGTTTCACTCCAGTCGCAAAGGCTATTGGACGTCCATGTGTTGTGTGGAATGAGTTCGTGTTTGTGTATCCAGCAGCCCGTCCGATGCAGCCTATGCCAGAAACAACCACCAGCTTATTCAAATCCATCTCTAACTCGTCTATTGCTTGAACAAAGCAGTTTAGGATAATGCCGTTGCCGCAGCCTGAACACCATATGTGCGGCATCATTGCCTGTCTCAGATACTTTGAAAGCGGATGTGCAGCTTCCTGAACCATTAGCTATTCCTCCTTATAGCCTCTAATATCTCCATTGGCGTATGGGGGTCTTCGCCTAATTTTGGAAGGAAGGTTACTGGCTTTTCTTTTGCCACTCTTTCTATTTCACGCACGAGCTGTCCGCAGTTCATTTCTGGAACCACAATTCTCTCCGCTTGTTTGGCGACAGCTGCCATTTTCTTTTCGGCGAAAGGCCACAGCGTAATGGGGCGCAATAATCCTGCTTTTATTCCTTCTTCTCTGGCTTTTCTTACAGCGCTCAAGGCGGCTCTTGCAACAATGCCATAAGCAATAACTACGATTTCGGCATCTTCCAGCATGACTTCTTGAAACCTAACTATATTATCAGTATTTTTGCGTATCTTCTCGCAAAGCCTCTTCACAAGGCGCTCTTGAACCTCTGAACTTTGCGTTTGCGGATAACCTCTCTCGTTATGCGTCAAACCAGTTGCGTGAAAGCTGAAACCTTCGCCGAAACACGCCATAGGTGGGACCAAATCGTCATCAGGCATAAACGGCAGATATTCTTCATGCGGAACATTCGGCTTTTTGCGATTCACCAGCCTTATCTTTTCTATAGGCGGAATAATCACTTTCTCCCACATGTGCCCAACAACCTCGTCAGCCATCAAAAACGTGGGAACCCTATAGGTTTCGGCAAGGTTGAAAGCTTCCACTGTCAAGTCGAACATTTCTTGAACAGAACAAGGTGACAGGGCTATAATTTCGTAATCTCCATGTGAGCCCCACTTTGCCTGCATGACATCCTGTTGTCCCGGCAATGTTGGTTGCCCAGTGCTTGGGCCACCACGCATAACGTCTACAACCACGCACGGCGCCTCTGTCATAACAGCCAATCCAATGTTTTCCTGCATCAAGCTAAAGCCCGGTCCAGAGGTGGCGGTCATAGCCTTTAGCCCCGTATATGAGGCGCCGATTATCGCTGCCATGGATGCGATTTCGTCTTCCATTTGAATGTAGATTCCGCCGATTTCTGGCATTCTCTGTGAGAGATGTTCGGCGATTTCTGTTGCTGGCGTGATGGGATATCCAGCGAAGAATCTGCAACCTGCTGCTATTGCGCCTTCTGCGCATGCGATGTCGCCGTTCATAAAATGTGCGCCTGAAAGAAACTTTTCTTTTTTAGTCATGTTTATCATCCTCTTTGTTTGATTTTTCAACAACGAAGATTGCGAAGTCTGGGCAAACTGATGTGCAGAAGGTGCAAATAACACATTTTTCTTCATCAACCACTTTGGGCGGATGGACTCCTCTTGCGTTTATGTCTTCAGACTCTTCTAAAACCTTCTTCGGGCAGAATTGAATACAAAAGCCACATCCTTTACACTGGTCAGTTATTATGTGAATTTCTGCTTTTGGCTGCTTCACCTTTTCAGTATCAAGCGGTTTCCGCCAAAGTCTTTCTGGCATGGCTAGCCACCACCTAAAGCCTTTTCAAAAACTTTCTTGCCCTTCTCAATATCTTCCGACGAGACATTCCCAATTATCTTTTGCACTTCACGGATTTTTGAAGCAAATCTCTCGCCTTCTGCCGCGGAAGCCCAAAGCAATTGTAATCGCTCTTTGTTCAATCCTTGCTGTTCCATCTTCTTCCATAAGCGCTCCACACGCTTCTCCGTGTGATAGTTAGCGTTTATGTAGTGGCAGTCTCCTGGATGGCAACCAGCTACAAGAACTGCGGCGGCGCCTCTTGCAAATGCACGTTCAACAAACTTTGGAGCAACACGTCCAGAGCACATTGTTCTTATTATTCGCACGTTCGGTGGGTACTGCATTCTGCTTACGCCAGCAAAGTCTGCACCCGCATAAGCGCACCAGTTACAGCAGAAAGCCACAATCTTCTTGTCCGCATCATACTCTGTTACAGCGTCAACCTGCGCAATAATCTGCTCATCAGTAAAGTGATTCTGCGTTAAAGCGCCAAATGGGCATTCGGCCGCGCACGTTCCACATCCGCCGCATGCAGCTTCTATAACCTCTACACGCTTCAATTCCTTGTTTAGAATCAAAGCATTATAGGGGCAGACTTTCGTGCAAAGTCCACAAGCCGTACACTTTTCAGGGATAGTTATTGGCGTTATTGCTTCTACGCTTAACTTGCCCTTAGCCATTAAAATGCCGGCTCGTGCAGCGGCTGCGCTGGCTTGTGTTACGCTGTCCTTTATGTCTTTAGGCGCCTCAGCGCATCCTGCAAAGAAGATTCCGCCTGTTGGAGCGTCGACTGGTCTGAGTTTTGGATGTGCTTCCATGAAGAATCCGTCTTGAGTTCTTGATAGCGTTAGCAGTCGCTGTATTAGTTCGCTGTCTTTTCTTGGCTCCAACCCTACAGAGAGGATTGCCATGTCAACATTTATCTTATACAGTTCCTTCTGCAGCGTGTTTTCTCCAATAAGCCACAAGTTATGCGTTCTCTTGTCCTCTATTATCTCGGCTGGAAGACCGCGGATAAACACGGTGCCTTCTCTTCGCGCTCGTTTATACAAATCCTCAAAGCCTTTTCCATAAGCCCTAATGTCCACGTAAAAGACGTAGATTTCCGTTTCAGGCCAATGTTCCTTAATAAGCAAGCTATCTTTAATCGTGTTCATACAGCAAACGTTACTGCAATACAGCTTTCCACTCTTGTCAGAACGTGAGCCTACACACTGGATAAACGCGACTCGTTTTGGAATTTGCATGTCACTTGGTCTTATCAAATGTCCGCCTGAAGGCCCGCCTGCGTTGATTAGTCTTTCAAATTCGAGCGAGGTTATCACGTTTGAGTACTTGCCGTACCCATAATTCTGCAGTTGTGAAGGGTCAAACACGTCAGCACCTATCGCTACAATTATCGTTCCAACGTCAAGTTCTACGGTTTCTGGTTTCATCTCAAAATCTATGGCTTCTCTTTCACATGCTTTCATACACTTGTCGCAGACAATTACGCTGTCCTTGTTTAGGCAAAGGTTCATGTCAATTATGTACGTGGATGGAACTGCCTGTGCGAATGGTGTATAGATGCCGTGTCTAATGGCCAAACCTGTGTCAAATTCGTTTGGAGCCACAACTGGACAAACCTCCGTGCATTCTCCACAAGCCGAGCAGTCGTTCTTAACGTATCGCGGCTTTTTCAGCACTTTAGCGCGGAAGTTGCCGATGTATCCTTTCACTTCTGTGACTTCGCTGTTGGCCAACAATTCGATGTTCGGGTGATGACCAACATCGGACATTTTAGGCGCAAGAATGCAGATAGAGCAGTCCATCGTCGGAAAAGTCTTATCTATTCTCGCCATCATCCCGCCTATGCTAGGCTCTTTCTCAACCAAATACACCTGATAACCCGTGTCAGCTAAATCCAAAGCCGCCTGAATACCTGCAACTCCTCCTCCAATAACCAACGCTTTTCGTGTTATAGGAACTGTAATCTCTTCTGCGGGTTGAAGAAGGGCAGCTTTGGCTACTGCAATTTTCACTAGGTCTTTAGCCTTTTCCGTAGCTGATTCACGGTCATACAGGTGAACCCAACTGCAGTGTTCGCGAATGTTCGCCATCTCAAAAAGATACTTGTTTAATCCAGCGTCCTCGCATGCCTTTCTGAATGTTGGCTCGTGAAGACGCGGTGAACACGAGGCGACAACGACACGGTTAAGATTATGCTCTTTAATGTCCTTCTTTATCTGCTCCTGTCCCTGATCAGAGCATGTGTATCTATTATCCTGGGCTAAAACAACATTCGGAAGTGTCGCAGCAAATTTTGCCACCTCAGCGCAGTCAACCGAACCAGCAATGTTTAAGCCACAATGGCACACGTAAACTCCAATCCGAACATGTTCGCTAACTTTCTCAGCCATTTTCATTATCCTCCCAAAGACTTCACATAATTCTGCATGGATTCCGCAGCGCATTTGCCAGCACGAATCGCCTCAATCACACTAGCTGGTCCAGTAACTGCGTCTCCGCCAGCAAAAACGCCTTGCACACTGGTTTCCATTGTTATCGGATTAACCCACACTGTGCCATCATCATTCAACTCTACTTCTTTTGGTAGAAACTTTAGGTTTGGGTTCTCGCCTATGGCGAAGATTACCATGTCAGTTTGTCGCATAAATTCTGAGCCTTCTATTGGAATCGGTCTTCTTCTTCCAGACGCATCAGGTTCGCCTAGCTGCATACGGACGCATTCAATGGCTGAAACCTTTTCATTTTCGCCCAAAACACGTTTAGGCCCAACCAAAAATTCGATTTTAACGCCTTCATCCTCAGCCTCTTTGACCTCCCATGGAATTGCAGGCATCTCATCCCTTGACCTTCGATACAGTATTGCAACTTTTTTTGCACCGTTCTTCAGCGCAGTTCTTGCGGCATCCACTGCAACGTTTCCGCCGCCAATCACAACAACATCATTACCGACATCAATCTTTTCTCCACTGTTGACTTTCCACAAAAAGTCAAGCGCATGAATCACGCCCTTCAAGTCTCCGCCCTCTATCTTTATCTCTTGGCTTCTATGAGCGCCAACGCCTACGAAGACGGCTTTGAATCCTTTCTTCCACAGGTCTTCGAAATTCAAATCCTTTCCAATAGTTGTGCCAGTCTTAATCTCTATGCCTAAGTCTTCCAGATGCTGAATTTCTTTGGCTAGAAGCCGTTTTGGTAGGCGATATTCTGGTATACACTTTCTCAGCATCCCCCCAGCCTCGGGAAGAGACTCAAAAACCGTGACACCATATCCCTTCATAATCAACTCGTATGCAACCGTCAACCCCGATGGTCCAGAACCGATAACAGCAATCCTCGCACCGTGACTTTTTTGGGGCTTCTTCTTTTTTATCTTCCTCAGATGTTCTATTTCCTTCTTCTCTAGCTTTTCCAGAATTTCTTCTCTATTCAATCCAGCACGTTCAAGATGAAAACAAACAAACGTCGTTACAAGCGGTAAAGGAACATTCTCAACAATCTTTTCGAGGGCTCTTTCAACGGGCTCGGTGTATCCATGTTTTAAGGCTGTTGTTCGAATGAAAAGGAAGATCTCTGGAAGCTTCAAAGCTTGGGGACAACGTTTATAACAGCTATAGCACCATGCACAGAGCCAAGGTGTATAAGAAGATAAGACGCTGTCAGCATCTAGGAAGATTTTTTCCAAGAGGTTGCGTGGGTTGTATTCTTTTTCCATGAGCTCTGCCATAGAGCAGCTTGCTGTGCAGATGCCGCATTCAAAACAGTACTTGAGCTTGTCAGCGTCCAAAAGCCTTTTAATATCTTCCTTAGTGAGTATGGTTTTTGGGTTTTCCACTCGTTGAGCCCTCTTTAGTTGTTGGGTTCTCAACGATATAAAGGTTTACAAACGTAAAGGTTTTGAGCCAACATAAACAATGCGAGATAATCGGCTAACACATTTTATTAGGCTATAAATACTAAGATGAGATCAAAAGAGGAAGCTAAAAATGCGCAAATTGAAAGTGCTATTATACGGAGTCGGCGCCGTTGGGAGTCTAATTGCCAAATTCTTGCTTGAAAAAGAGGGCATAGAAATAGTGGGAGCAATAGACAAAGCCAGAGACAAAGTTGGCAAGGACTTAGGCGAAGTTCTGGGCGTGAAAAAGAAGTTTGGAATAAAAGTCTCAAAGAACATTGACCAAGCGCTTTCCAAAGCTAAGGCGAACATTGCAATACACGCAACGTCATCCTATCTAAAGGACGCGTATCCGCAGATAGCTTCTCTCGTAAAAAAAGGCATCAAAGTGGTATCAACATGCGAAGAACTATCATACCCCTATCACACAGAGTTTGAACATGCAAAAAGACTTGACAACCTCGCCAAAAAGCACAAAACAACAGTTCTAGGCACGGGAATAAACCCTGGCTTTCTGATGGACACGCTTGTGATAACACTTACAGCTCCATGCCAAAAAATAGACAAAATCGAAGCCACCAGAGTCATGAACGCTGCCACACGAAGATTACCATTCCAAAAAAAGATAGGCGCGGGCTTAACGGTTGAAGAATTCAAACAAAAAATCAAAAACAAACAAATTACTGGACATGTTGGGCTTGAGCAGTCAATCGCCATGGTTGCAGATGCCCTCGCTTGGAAACTTGACAAGATAGTCGCAGAACCAGTTGAACCAGTTATAACTAAGAAAGCTGTTGAGAGTAAGGACATAAAGGTTAAGGCTGGACAAGCGGCTGGTTTGAGACAAAAAGCCAAAGGCATAATGAAGAATAAGGAAGTTATTGTGCTTGATTTTCAAGCCTACATAGGGGCTGAAGAAGAATATGACGCAATAACCATTAAAGGCGTTCCAAACATAAGACAGAGGATTCAGCCATGCGTACACGGAGACATAGGCACCATAGCAATGGTGATAAACTCGATTCCAAAGGTGATTAAGGCGCCGCCTGGATTGTTTACGATGAAAGATTTACCCGTCCCATCTGCTGCCTTACAGGACATTAGAGAATACGTGACACTTTCATAGTGATATACTATGAAACTTCAGATAGACATAAACTGTGACCTGGGCGAAAGCTACGGCGCCTTCAAAATAGGAAACGACGAAAAAATAATGCCACATATTACTTCTGCAAATATTGCATGCGGATTCCACGCAGGCGACCCAATGATGATGGCGCAAACTATAGGCTTGGCAAAAAAATTCAAAGTCGCTGTTGGAGCTCATCCTGGCTATCCTGACCTTTTAGGCTTTGGCAGAAGAGAAATGCAGCTAACCACGGAAGAAGTCAAAAACTACGTCATCTATCAAGCTAGTGCTCTTCAAGGATTTGCCAAAACTATTGGTATGAAGCTTCAGCATGTAAAACCACATGGTGCCCTTTATAATGTGGCAGCAAAAGACCAGAAACTTTCTAAGGCGATAGTAGATGCAGTTAAGGCTCTCGACCGCAACTTGATAATTTTTGCACCTCCAAAATCAGCGCTATCCAGTGTAGCTAGTAGAGCAGGCTTGCGTGTTGCCTGTGAAGTTTTTGCTGACAGAAGCTACAATTCAGACGGAAGCCTTGTTTCACGAGAACAGCCCAACTCTATAATTCACGAACCCAGAAAAGTTGTTGAAAGAGCAGCGAAAATGGTCAAAGAAGGAACTGTTCTTGCAGTCAACGGCGAAGTTATCAATTTTGGCAAAGTGCATACGATATGCGTCCATGGTGATACGCCCTCAGCCGTAGAACTTGCAAAGGCATTGAAGAAAGGATTAACCAAGGCAGAAGTCAGTGTCAAGCCCGTAAGCAGTTTCATTTAGCCATTTGTTAGGTATTGTATTATGAAAACTGAGCCATTCAAACCTCCGAGATATCTACCCTTTGGCGACAGCGCTTTGCTTGTAGAATTTGGCGATACCATCAGCCTAGAAATAAATAGCAAAGTCATAGCTCTGAACGAGGCGATACTGAAAACCAAGATCGACGGAGTTGAAGAGCTTGTTCCGACTTATCGCTCATTGCTTGCCTGCTACAATCCACTGAAAACCACCTACAAACAGCTCGTCTTCCAAGTCCAAAATCTTGAAAGTGCATTATCACATATGACTGCAAAGGCGAGTGTTAGAAGAGTCACCATTCCAGTTGTTTACGGGGGCGAATACGGACCAGACCTTGCTCAAGTCGCAAAATTACACGATTTAAACGAAAAACAAGTTGTTAGACTGCATTCTGAAAGAGAATATAGGGTTTACATGATTGGTTTTGTCGCAGGCTTTCCATATTTAGGCGAAGTCCCAGACGAGATTGCGACGCCACGCCTTGAAACACCAAAACTGAAGGTCCCAGCAGGCTCGGTTGGCATAGCCGAAAAGCAAACTGGAATATATCCATGCGAGGCGCCTAGCGGATGGCACGTAATAGGTCGAACGCCACTCAAACTGTTTAATCCGCTACTTCAGCCTCCAGCACTTCTTAAACCAGGCGACACTGTCAAATTCAAGCCAATCACAGAAGAAGAATACAGAATTATTGAAAAAACTGCCCAAAAAGGTGAACATGCGCTTTTGTCGAAGGAATGACTATAGCATGAGAGTTTTCAAAGTGCTTAAGCCAGGCTTATTCACAACAGTACAGGACAAGGGGCGATATGGCTATCTGAAATATGGCGTCCCAATTTCTGGCGCAATGGACGCATTCTCATTAGTCACAGCGAACCTTCTCGTTGGAAACAAACCAAACGACGCATGTCTTGAAATAACCCTCATCGGTCCAGAAATGCAAGCTTTGGCTAGAGTGCAGATTGCAATAACAGGCGGAGAAGCGTCGCCTAAAATAAATGGGCACAGCGTTCCCATGTGGCAAACATTGGATGTGCGGGAAGGCGATGTTGTCTCTTTCGGAAGAATGGCAAACGGATGCCGCGCCTATCTTTCAGTAAGAGGAGGAATCGACGTTCCGCTGGTGCTTGGAAGCAGAGCAACATATGTTCGTGGTGGTTTCGGCGGTATAAATGGTAGGCAGCTTAAGGCAGAGGACATAATCGAAAGTATAACTGTACCCCTTCTCGGAGTGGGCTATTTATTGCCAGAAAGACTCGTGCCAGAATATACGGGCAAATCTGAAATAGACGTTACAATGGGTCCACAGGATGACTTATTCACTGAAAAGGGGATAGATACGTTTCTCTCAAACCCGTATAAGGTTACTTTGGAAGCAGACCGCATGGGATATAGGCTTGACGGCCCAGCGATAGAGCACAAGGACAGAGCGGATATTATTTCAGACGCTCTTTTACCAGGGGCAATTCAGGTTCCAAAGAATGGAAAACCGATTGTAATCATGAAGGATGCGCAGACGACTGGAGGATATGCAAAAATTGCCTTGGTTACTACCTCCGATGTTTCCTTACTTGGACAGGCTAAGCCTGGTGACATTATAACGTTTCATAAAATTACGCTGAGCCAAGCGCACGAAAAAGCATCTGAATATTATAAGAAGCTCTGCGATCTGAAGGAAATGTTGCTAAAAAAGTAATGCTAATGCTTATAGAATTAAATGAGGATAATTGATTTGTTGCATGGTGAAGAATATGATAGCCCAAGGTAGGGTTCATAAGAAAGGCGAGTTATCCATAGCAGATGTCATAAACGCTGTAAAGGGCAAATCGAATTTTCGGAAAGCAGGTGCGATTGCCACGTTCATCGGCGTAGTCCGCGGAGAAAACCCAGAAGGCGAAAAGGTGGAGAAGTTAGAGTTAGAGGCTTATGACGAGAAGGCAAACGAAGTTTTGGCTAAAATCTGCACTGACCTTAAGAAGAAAAGTGGAATAATAGACGTTCAGATTCATCATCTGCTGGGCGAATTCAATGTTGGCGAGGATTTGGTATACGTTCTGGTTGCAGGGACACATCGCAAAAACGTTTTTCCAGTTTTGGAAGAGGCTGTGGAGAGATACAAGAGAGAAGTGCCCATTTTTAAGAAAGAATATGTCGCAATGAAGAAGGGCGAAAAAAGAGCCTATTGGGTAACCGAGCAAGAAAACTGGTGACTCTTCATTTTCCATGAATGCTCATTCTTCTATTGCTCTATAATCGAATCGATTGTCAAGTTGAGCACGATTTCAGCGATATCTGTCGCATATTCTGCAGTTCTTCTTATACTTTCAATTATCAGACGCAGATTTGCAATTCCTTCACTTTCGATTTTCTGAAACGAAGCTAAAGCTTCTTTTTCAAGAGAAGCCACTTCTTTTGCTTTTTCGATTAGGCTTTCTGCAAGGTTAAAATCTTGTTTAAATAGTGATTCTATAGAGTTTTCGAACATTGAGACTGCGATTGAACTCATTTTTTCAATTCTTTTGAACGTTGCAGCATTTAGGGGTTTCTTTAAAGGTAAAACGTTTTCTGCGATACTTGTTGCATGGTCTGCTGTTCTTTCTACCGATTTGGTTACGAGACGATATCCAAGGCAGTCTCTCGCATTTGATAAACCTATTTCCTTTATAATGCGAGAATTTTGTATAGCTGTTTTAAGCTGTCGGATAATGTATAGATTGAATCGGTCAACTTCGTTGTCGGTTGTGATGACGCTTTTGGCTAATTGCTGATTAAGCTCTTTTAAGGCTGTTATAACGTCTTTATGCATAGAAGAGGTTATGACGCACATTCTCCTCAAAGCGCTTTGAACGGAAAGCTCTGGATAACTTAGCAATACTTGCAATGTTACTTCTGCTGGAGCATCTGTTACGATTTCTGTTCCAACAAGCAAATGACGAGCAAAATTTTTTATTGCATTTCTCTGTTTCAAAGACAAATTCTGATTTTTCTCAGCCATTACCGTAATCACATTATATCCAACTAAGTAGGCGGAAACAACCTTTCTTATTACAGCATTAGATTCTTCGTTAGGCGAGACTTTTATGAAAACTTCTTCCATCTTGTCCATTCTTCTCAATTCTGGAGACAAAATCGACAATGAACCATCTTCTTCCTCACGGATTAACAGAGCACTGCCTTTCTTCAGTTGATTCTGAATAATCCACCTCTTTGGAATAGAAAGTATATAGGTGGATCCGCCTGTCATCTGCAATTTTCTTGTTTCTCCTAACTGCTTACTAGAAATTTTTGTCAATGTTGATGGCTCCGTGTCTATGTGATTGTCCTATGTATAAATCTTTTTTATATATAGTTTATAAATATTATTGTGAC
>Ga0129301_1000726_pt1 | contig 17607 bp, 14 predicted proteins | sample ConPoolayeHmetaG_FD_94489 | JGI IMG/M metagenome (GOLD analysis project Ga0129301, IMG submission 94489) | Hot spring microbial mat communities from California, USA to study Microbial Dark Matter (Phase II) - Cone Pool mat layer H metaG ...
CTACGATTGCTGGGCCTTCCGGCGCCTGGGAGCGGTGCTGGACGCGCAGAGCGGCGCCATCCGGCGCTGGCTGTACCGCGACGAGGCCCGCCGGGTTGCGCCCATGGGGCGCGGCGAGGGATTTACGCGCACCGGCAAGGAGATCGCCATCACCTCGCCCGTCTCCGAGGAAGCCGTGCGCAGCTTGAAAGTGGGCGACATCGTGCTGGTCAGCGGCGACATGTACACGGGACGCGACGCCGTACACGCGCACCTGATGAAGAACCCCGCTCCGGTCGACCTCACGGGCGCGGTCATCTACCATTGCGGCCCGGTCGTCCTCAAGCAGGACGGCGAGTGGAAAATGACTGCGGCCGGGCCGACGACCTCGATCCGGGAGGAGCCGTACCAGGCGGAAGTCATCAAGCGCTACGGCATACGCGCCGTGGTCGGCAAGGGGGGAATGGGCCCCAAAACCCTGGCGGGCTTGAAGGAGTTCGGCGCGGTGTATCTGAACGCCATCGGCGGCGCCGCCCAATATTACGCGCGTTGCATCCGCAGGGTGAAGAACGTCCACCTGCTCGAATACGGCGTGCCTGAAGCGATGTGGCATCTCGAAGTGCAGGATTTCCCGGCGATCGTCACCATGGACGCCCACGGAAACTCGTTGCACGCGGACGTGGAAAAGGCCTCGGCCGCCATCCTGGCCAAGCTTGCCGATCCGGTGTTCTGAGGAGCATTGCGGAACGCTGACAGCCGGGCGGCGCGGGGGCGCCGCGGGCCGACGCCCGCCCGGCGATGATCCGCGGCCGACAGCCGGCCGGCGCGGGCCGCGGGGGGCCGAACATGTTGAGACACGCCGCCCTTTTGATTATAGTGCTGGCATCGCTCCGGCAAGGGGGGTGCCATACGGACTCTTCGGCGTTGAACCAGCAGCGCAAACAGCAGGAGGCCGCTGCCGAAGAAGAGCGTTTCCTGCGCCTCCGGGAACGGATGGTGCGCGAGCAGCTGCAGGCGCGCGACGTCAAGGACGCGCGCGTTCTGGCGGCCATGCGCAAGGTTCCCCGGCACAAGTTCGTGCTCCCTGAACTGGCCGACTCCGCATACGAGGACGGCGCGCTTCCGCTCTTGCTCGGCCAGACGATCTCCCAGCCCTATATCGTGGGTTACATGACGCAGGCGCTCTCCCTGAAGGGGGGCGAGAAGGTGCTGGAAATCGGCACCGGTTCGGGATACCAGGCGGCGGTGCTGGCCGAGATCGCCGCCGAGGTTTACAGCATCGAGATACTTCCCGAACTCGCCGAACGCGCGCAGCGCATCCTGCAGGAGCTCGGCTACCGCAACGTCCGGATCCGCGTGGGCGACGGCTATCAGGGGTGGCCGGAGGCCGCTCCCTTCGACGGCGTGATCGTTACCGCCGCCCCCGATCACGTGCCCCACCCGCTGATCGACCAGCTGAAGCCCGGCGGCAGAATGATCATCCCGGTCGGGCGCTACGAGCAGGAGCTGATCCTCATCGAAAAGGGGGAAAAGGGCGTCACGCGCCGCTCGACGATCCCCGTGCGTTTCGTCCCCATGACGGGCAGGGCCCAGCAGGGGCCGCCTCATTGAAGCGGCGGAGATCCGCCGCCATTCTTGCCGGACAGCAGCGCCCTCAGGGAGGCCAGCGGTTCGGCGAACCAGCACGAGCTGAACGAAATCATAAGGCGCTCGCGCGCCTCCCTCAGCTGCGGCAGCGTTGCGCGCCACCCCCGCCAGGAAACATCTTCGTCGGCGAAGAGAAAGGCGCGCCCTTCCTCTTCCTCCAGCAGGGCCACCAGCGCTCCATGTTCCGCACCGAGACGGCAGAGCGCGGCACCCACGAGCAAGTTCAGAAAGCCGTGCAGGGGCGCGGCCGCAGAAGCGTTATTGCCGGCCGGCGGGTGCGTGCGGCGCAGCGGGTTGTGGAGTCCGCCGGCGGCCTTGAAGGGCACGCGGCAATCCCGGCAGCACTCCATGAAGCGTGCCAGATCCTCGCTCGAGGGAATCATTTCGGCATAGAATCCGCCGGTGCGCACCTTGGCGCAGGCTCCCGCCCGGCCCGCGGCCTCGACCAGCGCGCGCGGGTCGGTGTGAACGAGCATCTCGAAGCACGCACGCAGGTCCGGCGGAATCAATTCGGCCGCCTGCTCGATCTCGCGCACCGTCGATATCCTGAGCTCGATCGTGTCGATGCGCGGCGGCCGGCGGTCGTCGCCCTCGGGCCAGGAAGCGTTGAAATCCATGACGGCGCGGATTTCGTTCCTGAGGTCGGGCCCGCCCAGGACGCTGAGCCGCCAACCGCCGCCGAAGAGGCTCTCGGCCGGCAGGTCGCGCAGCGCCTGTTCGAACTCGGGCAGGCGCGCCATGGGCACGATGAAGCGTCCCAGGGCCCACGCGTCGGGCCCTGCGAGATAGCCGGCGAACTTCTCGACGGCCTCGGTCATTTTCCATTGCGCCGGCGGAAACAGCCCGGCATAGTCGAAGACGCGATGCAGAAGCGCGCGTGTGGATTTCATCCGATCAGGCCTTTCGTTCGAGCAGCTCTTCCTTCAGCCGCCACAGCTTCAAAGTGAGACCGACCTTGTACTCGTGCGGATTGAGCAGTCGTTTGTAGCTCGGATCCAGGCGGTCGAGTTCGGCCGCCCGCCGGTCGCGGATCTCCTCCATGGAAGGGAAATCGCAGACCAGCCGTCCATCGACGACGATGTCGTGCAGGAGCTCGACGCGCCGTGTTTCGGTCAAGGTTTTCCTGCGCAGCGGGTTGGCCGGGTCGACGATCAGCACCTCGCCGCCGGCCAGATCCTCGGAAGAGGCGCCCACGGCATCCGCGGCCATCATTCCGTCCTCGCTGTAGAAGCGCACGACCCTCTTGCTTCCGGGGTTGGTGGTTTTCGCGGGATTGTTGCTCCTCTTGATCTTGGGCCGGCCGTTATGCTCGACCATCTTGTAGACGCCGCCCAGGGCGCTGCCGCCGATCCCCTCGCCGGTCACCAGCTTCGTGCCGACCCCCCAGCTGTCGATTCTGCCGCCCTGCGCCATGATCTGCTCGATCGCGTACTCGTCCAGCTCGTTGGAAGCCAGGATGCGCACGTGCGCGAGTCCCGCCCCGTCCAGAATCTCGCGCGCGCGGCGGCTGAGAAAGGCCAGATCTCCGCTGTCGATGCGGATGCCCGCCAGGCGGCCTCCCTGCTGCTGCAGTTCGCGGGCAACGACCATGGCGTTGGGCAGGCCGCTGGCCAGCACGTCGTAGGTGTCGACCAGCAGCACGCAATCATCCGGGAAGCACCGGGCATAGGCGCGGAAGGCCTCCAGTTCCGAAGCGAAAGACTGCACCCAGCTGTGCGCCTGCGTGCCCCGCGGGGGTATGCCGAAGCGCGCCGCCCCCAGAACGTTGGAGGTCCCGGCGGCGCCTCCGATGTAGGCCGCCCGGCTGGCGCTGACGGCGCCGTCTGGGCCCTGGGCGCGGCGCAGCCCGAATTCCACGATCGTTCCCCGCCCGGCGGCCTCCCATATGCGGGCGGCTTTGGTGGCGATGAGCGTCTGGAAATTGATATGGCACAGCAGCACCGTCTCCACGATCTGGCACTCGATCAGCCCGCCGCTCACCTCCAGCAGGGGCTCATTGGCGAACACGACCGTGCCCTCGGGGATCGCGCGGATGCTGCCGCGGAACCTGAATTCCGCCAGATAGCGCAGGAAGGCCTCGGGAAAGAGCGGGCGGCCGCGCGCCGAGCGCAGGCCCGCAAGATAATCCAGATCCCGGCTGTGGAACCGCAGGTCGAGAACGGCGCGCACGGCGTCCTCCAGCCCGGCGGCGATCGCGTAACCTCCCCGGAAGGGATTCTGCCTGAAGTACAGATCGAAGGTCGCCGTGTCGGACGCCTTGCCGCACGCAAAATAGCCCGCGGCCATGGTCAGTTCGTAGAAATCCGTGAGCAACGCCTCAGCGGTCACGACACCGTTCCTCCGTCTGTTCGCCGCCGATCTGCAGCGCAGGTCAGTAGTCCAGCCGCATGGCGATCGGCATGCGCCGGCCGCTGCCGAAAGCGCGCACCGTGACGCGCAAGCCGGGCGCGGCCTGCTGCCGTTTGTATTCGCTCCTGTGGACCATGCGCACCACGTCGATCACCGTTTGCCGATCGTAGCCGCGCGCGGCGATCTCGTCCACGCTCATCTGCTCCTCGACCGCGAGCTGCAGGATGCCGTCCAGTATCTCGTACGGCGGCAGGCTGTCCTGGTCGGTCTGCCCCGGGCGCAATTCGGCCGTCGGGGCGCGCTCGATGGAATGCCGCGGTATGAGTTCCCGCTCCCGGTTGATGAAGCCCGCCAGGCGATAAACCACGGTCTTGGGCACGTCCGAGATCACCGCCAGACCTCCGGCCATGTCGCCGTACAGGGTGCAATAACCGACGCCCAGCTCCGACTTGTTGCCCGTGCTCAGCACCAGGTGGCCGAACTTGTTCGAAAGCGCCATCAGGATGTTGCCGCGTATGCGCGCCTGCAGGTTTTCCTCGGCGATATCCTCCGGCAGCCCGGCGAAGAGCTCCCGCAGGGCGGCACGCATGCTGTCGAACACCGGCTGGATGGGAACGACCTCGAAGCCGATGCCCAGGTTGCGCGCCAGCTGCCGCGCGTCGTCGTGGCTGGCCTGCTGCGAGTATGCCGAAGGGAGGTAGACTCCGAGCACGTTGGCCGGGCCGAGCGCGGCGGCGGCGATGCAGGCGGTCACCGCGGAGTCGATGCCGCCGCTGAGACCCAGAACGGCGCTGCGGAAGCCGCACTTGCGCGCATAGTCCCGCGTGCCCATGACCAGGGCGCGGAAAAGGTTCTCCATCGGATCCTCTTCGCCGAAGCCCAGGTCGTTCTCGCCGTCCGGATCCGCGATCGCGAGCTCCTCCACGAAGCTCCCCGAGCGCGCGATCAGGTTGCCCGACCGGCCCAGGACCATGCTGTTGCCGTCGAACAGGAGATCGTCGTTGCCGCCGACGAGGTTGACATAGATCAAGGGAATCCCGTGCTTGCGCACATGCCCCAGGAGCATGCGGCGGCGCACCTCCGGCTTGTCCATCTCGAACGGCGAGGCCGAGATGTTGACAAGCAGGTCCGCACCGCTGCGGCACAGCTCATGGATCGGATTGACGCAATAGCGGCGCTTCGACCAGAAGTCCTCGTCGTTCCAGGCATCCTCGCATATGGAAATCCCCAGCCTGCGCCCGCGGAACGGGACTACTTCCGCCCGGGTGCCGCGCTCGAAGTATCGCTCTTCGTCGAAGACGTCGTAGGTGGGCAAGAGCATCTTGTGCACCCGCGCCCGAATGCGCCCTTCGTGGACGAAGGCCGCGGCGTTGAAGTATTCCTTGCCGGCGCTCCCGGGATTGCGGTCCACGAACCCGATCACCGCCGCCATGCGGCCGGAGCGCGACGCGATTTCCTCCAGGGCGCGCAGGTTGGCGTCGACGAACCCGTGCAGGCCCAGCAGGTCGCAGGGAGGGTAGCCGGTGAGGCAGAGTTCCGGGAAAACCGCCAGATCCGCGCCCAGCTGCTGCGCGCGCTCCATGGTCCGGAGCACCAGGTCGCGATTGCCGCGGATGTCCCCGACCGTGGTGTCGATCTGCGCGAGCGCGACCTTCATGGCGGACCTCCGGCGCGTGAGGATAGCACAAGCCCGAGCCGGGAGCGAAGCGCCGCCCGCAAATCAGTCGGGAGGGAACATCTGGTGCCAGGGAGTGGCCTGCTCGAAGGCGTAGGCGGCGCGCAGCAGGGTCCGCTCCCGGCGGCGGCGACCGATCAACTGCAGTCCCACCGGCAGATTCCCGGCAGTGAACCCGCACGGCAGCGATATGGCCGGCAGACCTGCAAGGTTGGCCGGGCGCGTGAAGCGCAGCAGTGTCTGGCGGGTATCCTCGCTGCGGCGGCCGATCCGGACGGAAGCCTCATCGATCCGGGGAGCCGCAACGGGCAGGGTGGGCACCGCCAGCAGGTCGACGCGCTCGAGCACCTTGTCCATTTCGTGCGCATAGGCGCGGCGGCGCTCCTGGGCCTGAAGGTATTCGGCCGCCGAGCTCGTCCCGCCCCCCTCCAGCCGCAGGCGCACATCCGGACCGTAATCCCGGGGGCGGGTCTGCAGCCAGCGCCAATGGTAGAGGATCGCCTCGGCATGAGTGATCACGGCCGCCAGCCGGGCGGTTTCATCCATCATCTTAAGGTCGACTTCTCGGACCGAGGCCCCCTCGGCCGAAAGAACCGCCACGGCCTCGCGCACGCGACGCATCACATCCGGTTGCACGCGCTCGCAGAAATACTGCCGCGGAACACCCACCCGTATTCCCCGAAGCCCGCGCCGCAGCTCGCGGGAGAAGTTCTCGCCCGGGCGGCCGTAACTCCATGGGTCGGCGGGGTCGGCACCGGCAATAGCGCCGAGCACAATGGCGGCATCCTGTACGCAGCGGCAAAGCGGGCCCGCGTGGTCCAGGCTGGCAGCCAGCGGGATTACGCCGCCCAGCGGCACGCGGCCGTACGTAGGTTTGAGGCCGACACAACCGCAGGCCGCCGCGGGTATGCGGATGGACCCGCCGGTGTCGGTTCCCAATGCAGCGAGAGCCAGGCCGGCCGCGACCGCGGCGGCGCTGCCGCCGCTCGAACCGCCGCTCATGCGCTCCGGATTCCAGGGGTTGCGCACGTCGCCGTAATGCGGATTCAAATTCGTCGGCCCGTAAGCGAACTCGTGAAGATTCGTCTTCCCCACGAGCACCGCTCCCGCATGCAGCAGGCGCTCGACCGCGGCGGCGGTCTCGCCCGCGATGAAATCGGCGAGGATCCTGGACCCCGCCGTGGTCCGCACGCCCTCGACATGGAAGAGATCCTTGACGCAGACCGGGATCCCGTGCAACGCCCCGCGCCAGCGCCCGCGCATGATCTCCTTTTCCGCCGCGGCGGCCTGCCGCAAGGCCAGATCGGCGGTGACCGTGATGAAGGCGTTCAGCCGCGGCTGCTGCCTTTCGATACGTTCCAGCACGGCCCGGGTGAGTTCCACGGGCGAGAGCCGGCGGGCGCGCAGGAGTCGCGCCAGTTGCGCGATGGTCAGGGTGTGGTCGAAGGTGACGGCCATGGCAACTCCTGGGATGAACTAACGGAAGCCGATCGCGAAATAGGTGACGAAGTGATGCAGGTTGGTATCGGAGGTGAGCCCGAGCCCGTAAGGCTCGAGCGGCAGCCGGGGGTCCGACAGGCTCGTGCTGTGCCGCAGGAGCCGGCCTTCCAGCTCGCGCCCGGCCAACTGCCGCGCCAGATGCACGGCGAAGTTCACCCCGAAGGGCACGGCAAAGCGGCCGCACCATGGGACGCGGCATTTCGAGATATCCTGCCGGTCGATGAGGGCGGAATACAAAGCTTCGATCCTGGTGGTCGGGAATCCCCGCGTGTCGACCAGGCCGCGCAGTTCGCCTTCCGAGAGAACGGTGACGCGGCTCAGTACACGCTCCAGGGGGATCTGCGCAGCCGCCCATGCCGCACCCCACAGCATCAGCGCCGGGAAAGACGATCGCAGAACCGTTCTCTTCATGACTCGCCTCGATTTCCGTGCCATCCGGCCATGCGGCGCTCATTGTACGCGCGTGCGCGCCTGCGATACAAGAAAGCCGGCGGCCGGCGATCTCCGCCGGCAGGTCTGCTATGATGGCAAGGGGAACGGTCCCGGCCGAAACCATGGAATTCACGCACGATCCGACAGGCATCCGTGGGCGCAGGGCAATATCCCGGCACGAACGGCAGCACCTGCTTGCAGAGCTCCGGCAGGAGCTTGTCGCCTGCCGTCTATGCCCGCGCCTGGTCGAATGGCGCGAGCGGGTTGCGGCAGCGAAGGTGCGCCGATTCAGGGACGAGGAATACTGGGGCCGGCCCGTGCCGGCCTTCGGATCCGTGGACGCCGCCTTGCTCGTAGTCGGGCTGGCGCCGGCCGCCCATGGCGCCAACCGCACGGGGCGGATGTTCACGGGCGACAGCAGCGGCGACTGGCTCTTTCGCGCGCTGCACCGCTATGGCTGGGCCGACCGGCCGTCATCGGTCGGCCGCCGCGACGGCCTAGCCCTGGAGGGTTGCTTCATAACGGCGGCCGTGCGCTGCCCGCCGCCGCAAAACAAGCCGACGCGCGCCGAGATCGAAAACTGCCGCCGCTATCTCATGCGCGAGCTGGCCCTGCTGCGTTCGCTGCACGTGGTCGTGGTCCTGGGGCGCATCGCGTTCGCGGCTTTCTGCGACGCCTGGACGGGGATCGGCAACTCCTTCGAGGGCCGGGAGGCGGCGCTTTTCCGCCACGGCGCGCAATACCCGCTGTCGGGCGGCGTGACGCTGCTGTCGTCCTATCACCCGAGCCGCCAGAACACGCAAACGGGCCGCCTGACCCGGGCCATGTTCCACCGCGTCTTCAGCCGTGCGCGCCGCCTGCTGCGGGAGACCTGACGATCGCCGTCCCATCCGGCTGCGACCGGCACCCCGCAGCCGGGCCCATTACGCCGCGCCGTCCTGCCCCCTCGCAGCCGGTTCGTAACCGAGGTTGGGCGCCAGCCAGCGCTCCACGGTGGCGACCGGCACGGCCTTGCGCCGGGCGTAATCCGACACCTGGTCGCGCCCGATCTTCCCGACCGCAAAGTAGTGCGCCTCCGGGTGCGCGAACATCAGGGCGCACACGGAAGCCGCCGGCACCATGACGAAATTCTCCGTCAGGGAGATGCCGGTCCTTTCGCGGACCTGCAGCAGCTGCCACAGCAGCTCCTTCTCGCTGTGGTCCGGGCAGGCAGGATAGCCGGGCGCCGGCCGGATGCCGCGGTAGCGACCGCGGTGCAGATCCTCGACCGTCAGGTTTTCGCCCGCATCGTATCCCCAATCCGCGCGCGCCTGCCGGTGAAGAAGCTCGGCGAAGGCCTCCGCCAGCCGGTCGGCGAGCGCCCGGGTCATGATCGAGCGGTAATCATCGTGATCGCTTTCGAAGCGCCGGCTCAACTCGCCGGCGCCGAATCCGGTCGACAGGGCGAAAACTCCCAGGTAATCGACACGCCCGGTGGAGCGGGGGGCGATGAAATCCGCCAGCGCGTAGTGCGGCAGGCCCTCGGATTTCGGGGCCTGCTGCCGCAGCGTATGGAAGACGCCGAGCCCCCGGTCGCGCGCAGGGCTGCCGTAGACCTCGATATCGTCGCCGACGCTGTTGGCGGCGTAGAAGCCGTAGACCGCGCGCGCCGCCAGGAGCTTCTCGCCGACGATGCGATCGAGCAGCCGGCGCGCGTCGTCGAAGAGTTCCCGGGCGCGCGGCCCGTACGCGGAATCTTCGAGAATCCGGGGGTAGCTGCCGCGCAACTCCCATACATGAAAGAAGGGCGTCCAGTCGATGTAGGGCACGATGCGCTCGAGCGGGCAGTCGTCCCACACCTGCGCCCCCAGGAAGCCGGGGACGGGGATATCCAACGACGACCAGTCGCTGCGCGGCCTGCGCGCGCGCGCCTCCTCGATGGGAACCAATACTTGTGCGCTCCGGCCCGCCTCGTGCCGGCGCCGCAATTCCTCCTGGTTGCGGCGCAGCTCCTCGACGAAAGCGGAGCGTGCCGCCGGGTCCAGCAGCCGGCCTGCGACACCGGCGGCGCGCGAGGCGTCGGCGACGCGCACGACCGGGTGGCGGTATGCCGGTGCTATGCGCACGGCGGTATGCAGATCGCTGGTCGTCGCTCCGCCGATCAGCAGGGGAATATCGAAGCCTTCCCGCTCCATGTTGCGCGCTACATGGACCATCTCGTCCAGCGACGGCGTGATCAGGCCGCTCAGGCCGATGAGATCCGCCTGTTGCTCGCGGGCGGCCTGCAGGATCTTCTCCGAGGGAACCATGACTCCGAGGTCGATCACTTCGTAGTTGTTGCACCCGAGCACCACACCCACGATGTTCTTGCCGATGTCGTGCACGTCCCCCTTGACGGTGGCCATCACGATTCTGCCTTTGGCGCGGCCGGTACCTTGTGCCCGCTTCTCGGCCTCCAGGAACGGCAGGAGGCAGGCGACCGCTTTCTTCATGACGCGGGCGCTCTTGACGACCTGGGGGAGAAAAAGCTTGCCCGCCGCAAACAGGTCCCCGACCTGCTCCATGCCGGCCATCAGCGGGCCTTCGATGACCGCCAGCGGCCCGCCGTAGCGGAGGCGGGCTTCTTCGATGTCGCGCTCGACATAATCCGCGATCCCGTGCACCAGGGCATGCGCCAGACGCTGCTCGATCGTGCCGGTGCGCCAGCTTTCATCGCGCGCCTGCGCCGCCGGCTGCCGGCCGATCGACTCGCCGTAGCGGGCCAGACGCTCCGTGGCATCGGGGCGGCGATTCCACAGCACGTCTTCGACCAGTTCCCGCAGGTCGGCCGGTATTTCCTCATAGACCGCCAGCTCGCCGGCATTCACGATCCCCATGTCCATGCCGGCGCGCACGGCGCGGTACAGGAATGCCGAATGCATGGCCTCGCGCACCGCCTTGTTGCCGCGAAACGCGAACGACACGTTGCTCACCCCGCCGCTGACCTTGCTCAAGGGGAAGGCGGCTTTGAGGCGGCGCACGGCTTCGACGTAGTTCAGCGCATAGTCGTTGTGCTCTTCGATGCCCGTGCCCACCGCCAGGATGTTGGGATCGAAAATGATATCCTGGGGCGGCACGCCGACCTCCTCGGTGAGGATCCTGTAGGCGCGCGTGCATATTTCCACCTTGCGCTCGACCGTGACCGCCTGGCCCGCCTCGTCGAAGGCCATGACGATCAGCGCCGCCCCGTAACGCCGTGCCCGGCGCGCGCGCCGCTTGAATTCCTCTTCCCCTTCCTTCAGGCTGATGGAGTTTACGATCGCCTTGCCCTGGAGGCATTTGAGGCCGGCTTCGATGACCGGCCATGCGGAGCTGTCGATCATCACCGGGACGCGGCTGATTGCAGGCTCCGACGCCATCAGCCTCAGGAAACGGGTCATGGCGGCCTCGGAATCGAGCAGGGCCTCGTCCATGTTCACATCGATGACCTGGGCCCCGGCCTCGACCTGCGCGCGGGCGATCGAGAGCGCTTCCTCGAAATCGCCCTGCCGTATCAGCCGGGCGAAACGGGCCGATCCGGATACGTTGGTGCGCTCGCCCACGTTGACGAAATTGGTCTCGGGCCGGATCACGAGCGGTTCCAGCCCGCTCAGGCACGTCCAGGTTTGCGGGCGCGGCGGCACGCGCGGCCTGAACGGGCGCACGGCCTGCGCCAGGGCACGAATGTGCTCCGGGGTGGTACCGCAGCACCCCCCCACGATGTTGAGCCAGCCCGCGGCGGCGAATTCGGCCAGTTCGCCCGCCATTTCGGCGGGTGTCTGTTCGTACTCTCCCATGGCGTTTGGCAGGCCTGCGTTCGGGTAGCAGCTGAGCCGGACGGGCGCCAGGCGTGCAAGCTCCTGCAGATGAAACCGCATTGCGCGCGCCCCGAGCGAGCAGTTGAGGCCGACGCTCAGCGGCCGGGCGTGCATGATCGAGTACCAGAATGCCTCCAGGGTCTGGCCCGACAGGGTGCGCCCGCTGGCATCGCTGACCGTCACGGAAACCATCACGGGCAGGCGGCGGCCCGCGGCGGCAAAAACCTCCTCCATGGCGAACAGGGCGGCCTTGAGGTTGAGCGTGTCGAATACCGTCTCGGCAAGCAGGAGGTCGGCTCCGCCGTCGAGCAGGCCGCGGATCTGCGGACTGTAGGCGGCCACCAGCCGATCGAAGTCGACGGCCCGCGCCGCCGCATCGCCGACCTCGGATGAAAGCGACGCCATCTTGTTGGTGGGTCCGATCGCCCCCGCCACAAAACAGGGACGCTCACCGTTTTCCCGGCAATATCGGGTTATGGCGCCGCGGGCGACCATGGCGGCGGCCCGATTGATTTCATAGACCAGGTCCTCGAGGCCGTAGTCGGCCATCGAGACCGCGTTGGCGTTGAAGGTGTTGGTCTCGATGATGTCGGCGCCGGCTTCCAGATAGCTCAGGTGGACGGCCTCGACGACCGCCGGGCGCGTGAGGCAAAGCAGGTCGTTGTTCCCTTTGAGATCCCGGGGGTGTTCGCCGAAGCGTTCTCCGCGAAAATCCGACTCACCCAGTCCCAGGCGCTGGAGCATGGTGCCCATCGCCCCGTCCAGGATGACGATCCGCTCCTCCAGGAGCTTTTCCAGAACCGCCTCGGTCGCCATGCACACCCGAGCACTGCCTGCCGCTGGAAAAGAACCGCACGCGGTTCCTCAGACCTCGAAGGAGCCCGGCGGCGGAACTTCCGCCGGGGGTTCCTTCAACCCTTGCGGACGGCATTCGGGACAGGGGCACAGCGCGCGCAGGTAATCGAACGTATAGATCCCGGTGCTGTGCCCGTCGCTGAAGGTGAAATTCAGGGCATAATTGCCGACCGTCACCACCCCGAGCCGCTCCAGGCTCGAAGGGATGCTCCCCTTCGGCAGGATGCGCCGGCCGGTGAATTCCTCCACGCAGCTGGCGCAGGGACAATTCTCCCTGAGGTACCATGACGGGTAGGAGCTCGAATGCCCGTCATTCCATTGGATGTCGGTGCGCTGCGGCGAGACGCGTCTGATCAGGGTCGGCCTCGTATTCGACAATGCGATCCTCCGTCCGGCCGTCCCGGCCGAGTCCGTGCCTCGCGCGCCACGAAGCGGGGGCGTTCGATCCCGCCGCATCCCGGCGCCGGGGAGAGGCGGCTCGTCCGGCGGCCCGCGAAAATGCTATCACGGCCGCCGGCCTCCAGACAGGCTTTCGTGCGCGCCGGCGGGCTGTCGGGCTGCGTGTTTCAGGCACGCCGCGCCATGATACAATCCGCCGCGACACGATTGCGGCCGGCCGCGAGCCGGCCGCTGCAGGGAAAGTCGCCATGACCGTTCCTATCGCCGTCGTTCAGATGAAGTGCAGCGCGAATCCGCAGCGGAATCTCCAGCAGGCCGCGGCAGCGGTCCGGGATGCCGCGGCGCGCGGCGCGCGCATCGTCTGCCTTCCGGAACTTTTCATGAGCGAGTACTTCTGCCGTCAGGAAAACCACGATCATTTCCGGCTCGCCGAAGAGATTCCGGGACCGACCACGCACCATATGCGCGCCCTGGCCGCGGAATTGAAAGTGGTGCTGATCGTTCCGGTATTCGAGCGGCGCGCGCCCGGGATCTACCACAACACGGCCGTCATCATCGAAGCCGATGGTTCCCTCGCCGGCCGATACCGCAAGATGCACGTGCCCGACGACCCCCAGTTTCACGAGAAATTCTACTTCACGCCCGGCGACCTGGGTTTCTGTGCATGGGAGACGAGTGCCGGCGCCCTCGGCGTCCTGATCTGCTGGGACCAGTGGTACCCCGAGGCGGCGCGCCTCACGGCACTGAAGGGCGCACGGATCATCTTCTACCCTACGGCCATTGGATGGCTGCCGCATGAAAAGGCCGAGTACGGCGCCGCGCAACACGATGCCTGGCAGACAATCCAGAGGAGTCACGCCATCGCCAATGGAGTATTCGTGGCGGCGGCGAACCGCGTGGGTATGGAAGCGGGCCAGGGCGGCGCCATCGAATTCTGGGGCGGCAGCTTCATCTGCGATCCTTGGGGACAGATCCTCGGATCGGCCGGCCACAGCGAGGAGACGGTGGTGATTGCGCCATGCGAGCTCGACGATGTCGAGAAGGCCCGCACGCACTGGCCTTTCCTGCGCGACCGCCGCACGGACGCTTACGGCGGTTTGATTCAGAGGTATCTGGATTGACTCTCATACCGCGCGCCCTGGGGTATCGAATGCCGGCCGAGTGGGAGCCCCACGCGGCAACCTGGCTGAGCTGGCCGCACAAGGAGGACTCCTGGCCGGGCAAGTTCGGGGCCATCCCCGAGGTGTTCGCCCACATAGCCCGCCTGCTGTGCGCAAGCGAAACCGTGCATATCAACGTCGCCGACGAGGAAATGGAATCGCGGGTGCGCAGCCTGTTGCGCCGCCGGGGCGTCGATCTCGGCAGGATCCGGCTCCATCGCATCCCCACCAACGACGCCTGGTGTCGCGACTACGGGCCCACCTTCCTGGTACGCGATCGCGGGCGGCAGCGCGAGCTCGCGGCGGTCGACTGGCGCTTCAATTCCTGGGGCAACAAGTATCCGCCCTATGACCTGGATGACCGGGTTCCGTCCCGCATCGCCGAGATTCTCGGCATCCCCTGCTTCCATCCGGGAATCGTGATGGAAGGCGGATCGATCGACGTCAGCGGCACCGGCATGCTGCTCACCACCGAGTCGTGCCTGCTCAATCCCAACCGGAACCCCCACCTGAGCAAGGAAGAGATCGAAGAATATCTGCGGGCATACCTGGGAGTGGACCTGATTCTGTGGTTGGGAGAAGGGATTGCGGGGGACGATACGGACGGCCACGTCGACGACCTGGCGCGTTTCGTGGATCCGGAAACCATCGTCACGGTTCACGAAGAGGATCCGGCGGACGAAAACTACAAGGCGCTCGCCGACAACCTGAAGCGGCTCGAAGCGATGCGCGATTGCCGCGGCCGCCCGTTCCGCACCGTGCGACTGCCCATGCCGCCGCCGCGGTACGAGCAGGAACAGCGCCTGCCGTGCAGCTACGCCAATTTTTACGTGGCCAATACGGTCGTCCTCGTCCCGGCCTTCGACTGCCCCGCCGATGCCGCGGCGCTCGAGATCCTCGCACCGCTCTTTCCCGGGCGTCGTGTCGTGGGCATCGACTGCCGCGATCTGGTCTGGGGGCTGGGAACGCTGCACTGCGTGACCCAACAGCAGCCGATTTCACATTTGCCATGAAACGGCCGAGCGGATATCCTGTGCGCAGGAGAAGGAGGGCATGAGACAGGTGAGCTCCGATCCGCAATCGGGTCTGCAGGTTCGGGAAAACGTACCGCTCGCCCCGTACACGACCTTCGGCGTGGGAGGCCCGGCCCGCTATTTCGCCGAAGCGACCGCCGAAGAGCACGTATACCAGGCCATGGAGTTCGCGGCCGGCCGGCGCGTGCCGCTCTTCGTCCTGGGGGGCGGCAGCAACATCCTGGTGGCCGACGCGGGATTCCAGGGTCTGGTGTTGCGCATGGCCCTGCGCGGCATCGAGGCACCGGCGGGTGCCGCCGCCGGCAAGGTCGCCGCCGCGGCCGGAGAAGACTGGGACCGTTTCGTGGAGTGGTGCGTCGATCATGATCTGGCCGGTGTCGAGTGCATGAGCGGCATACCCGGGACGGTGGGCGCGACCCCGGTGCAGAACGTGGGCGCCTACGGCCAGGAGGTCGGCGATGTGATCTCTTCGGTCCGCGTGCTGGACCGGCAGGAGCGCAGGACGCTGGAACTCGGCGCAGCCGAGTGCCGATTCGCCTACCGCTCGAGCATCTTCAACACCACCCACCGAGACAGGTACGTGATTCTCAAGGTTCGCTTTGACCTGCGCCCGCGGGGCGAACCGTGTCTCGCGCACGGCGATTTGAAGAACAGCTTTGCGGCGGGAACGGCCCCGCCGACGCTGCGCGAGGTGCGTGACACGGTCCTGAGGATCCGGAAGAGCAAGGGCATGATTCTCTCGCCGGACGATGCGGACTCGAAGAGCGTGGGCTCGTTCTTCAAGAATCCGGTCGTGAGCGAGGCAACGGTGCGCCGAGCGGAAGAGCAGGCGCGCCGGCGCGGATGCCTCGCTCCCGACGAGCATATACCGCGTTTCGAAACCAAGGAGGGCGTCTGGAAGATCTCGGCCGCATTTCTCATCGAGCGGGCCGGATTCCGCAAGGGTCACGGTAACGAGCGCGTCGGGATCTCGCGCAAGCATGCGCTGGCGCTCGTCAACCGGGGCGGCGCGCGCGCCCAGGACGTCCTGGCGCTGGTACGCGACATCCAGGCGGTGGTGCGCAGCACCTTCGGTATCGAGCTGATCACCGAGGCGGTCCTGCTCGGCTTCGCCCCCCCGGCCAAGCCTCTTGCAGGGTGAACCGGCGCTTCGCTCCCCTTCCCGGAAAAGCCGCCGCGCCGGCCCGCGGTGAATAAGGTTCGAAGCTGCCGTTTAAACTATCGCAGGCGTGGAGGAAACCATGAAGAAAGGTTGGGTGGCAGGCCTTGGATGTCTGGGCATCCTGGTCGTGGCAGCGCTGATCATAGGACTATCAGGCCTGGGGATCTACAACAGCCTGGTGGCGCTGCAGGAAAATGTGAAGCAGCAGTGGGGCCAGGTCGAGAACGTCTATCAGCGCCGTGCCGACCTGGTGCCGAACCTGGTCGCCACCGTCAAGGGCTACGCAGCCCACGAGCGCGAGGTACTCGAGGCCGTGACCGCCTCGCGGGCCCAGGTCGGTTCCTTGAAGGTCACGCCCGATATACTGAACAGGCCGGCCGAATTCGAGAAGTTCCAGCAGGCTCAGGCGGCCCTCTCGGGTGCCCTGTCGCGCCTGCTTCTGGTGGTGGAACGTTATCCGGACTTGAAGGCGAACCAGAATTTCCTCGAGCTGCAGAGCCAGCTGGAAGGCACGGAGAATCGCATCGCCGTCGAGCGCAAGCGCTTCAACGAGGCTGCCCAGGCCTACAACACGCGCATCCGGCAGTTCCCCGCGGCGGTGGTGGCACGCCTGTTCGGCTTCACGGAGACCGCGTACTTCCAGAGCACGCCGGGCAGCGAGCGCCCCCCAGTGGTGGATTTCAACAGATAGGAAGCAAAGGCAATGCGCGGAAGGCACTTCTGGGCATTTTGCGCGCTCGCCATTGCAACCATTGCCCCTCGCGCGGCGGCGCTGGAGGTCCCCAAGCTGCGGGGGCGGATAAACGATCTGGCGGGCCTGCTCACTGCAGAGCAGATCGCCGCTCTCGATTCCAAGCTCGCGGATCTGGAGAGATCCGACTCCACGCAGGTCGCGATCCTGATCATCCCGAGCCTCGAGGGAGAGGCTCTCGAGGATTATTCCGAGCGGGTGGCGTCGAGCTGGCGCCTGGGCGTTCAGGGACGCGACAACGGCGCGCTGCTGCTCATTGCCATGAAGGAGCGCAAGGTGCGCATCGAGGTCGGCTACGGGCTGGAACCGACCTTGACGGATGCCCTCTGCCGCAGGATCATCGAAAACGAGATAATTCCGAGCTTCAGGCAGGGTCGATTCTACGAAGGCATCGACCGGGGGATCAGCGCCGTGATCCAGGGGGTGCGCGGAGTCTACCGGCCCTCGGATCGCGGGCGTACCCCGGAGAACGAATCCGGCGGCGGACCGCTCGACTGGCTGTTCTTTCTTCTTGTCCCCCTGCTGTTGATGTTGAGCGCTGCCGGCAGGTGGGGCGGTGCGTTGTTCGGCGCCGCCGGCGGCCTGTATCTGGCCTCTTCGCTTTTCGGAGGAAGCCTCGCGGCTCTTGCCGCCGGAGCGCTGGTCGGCGGGATATTGGGCTTCATCCTCGGGGCACTCTTGCGGGCGGGCGCGCGCTCATCGACGATCGGAAGACGAGGCACCTGGCCTGGGACCTTCTCTTACGGCGGGCGCAGCGGCTCGTTCGGAGGGGGGTTCGGCGGCGGCTTTTCGGGAGGCGGAGGCAGGTTCGGCGGCGGGGGCGCTTCGGGCGGCTGGTAGCCCCGGATC
>Ga0129301_1000732_pt1 | contig 17439 bp, 16 predicted proteins | sample ConPoolayeHmetaG_FD_94489 | JGI IMG/M metagenome (GOLD analysis project Ga0129301, IMG submission 94489) | Hot spring microbial mat communities from California, USA to study Microbial Dark Matter (Phase II) - Cone Pool mat layer H metaG ...
CTCTTACTGTGTTGCCACAAGCTTGGCACATTTCTGAAGTATTTTTGCGGTCAATCGACCCGTTTGATGTTCTTCTCTGGAAATTTAGGTGTTTTTCCAGAATCGGCTTCGCCTGCCTTTTACATTCGAGATGAAGTTTTGCATGGCGTCAAAGAGAGGATCCCATAAACAATAATATGGTGTTCCAATCACCAGGTTGAGGGCTAGGATTATTGGAGGTGAACTTTGTAGGCCTCTTGGGATAGTGACCCCCCGCCAACAAACTACCCTCTATGATAAAGGAGAAATTGCCTGCAAACCGAACCTCGACTCCAGCTTCAATAGTCAAAGTCTTGCCAGAAAACATGATTATGTCTTTTGTTATTATATATGGGCTTTCTGAAAGTTTCCAAGTCAAACATTATGTTTGTGAAAACATAAGTTGCATTCTCGCTGTAGCATATCAATCTCTTTTGTGCGTTTGGATCAACAGTATTGCGCATGCCAGTCAATGTTATAAATAACTATTTTTCCCTGAGGAAATAGTTAAGATTTTTGTTTTTGTGAAGGATGTTAACCTCTTGGCTTTGGTAGCGTGTTATATCACGTGGTAAATGTTTCTAGGAATGTTTTTGACGCTTCTGAAGGTTGAGTTGCTTGGGAAACTGTTGAGGAAATTTTTGTTCTGGTCTAAGGATTACGACCACTCCCGACTTTCAAAGATTTTATTATCAATGATAATAAAGTTCGAGTAATTTCCAGCTGAATGACAATGAAGGAAAACATTAAAAGGCAGTGGCGAGATTTGCCAAGAAGTATGGCATAAGTCAAATACGGAATGTTGGGAGGGAAAATTAGAGTTAATTTAATTTCAGTGCATATAGTGATTTTTAATTTGAAGGCATCTTTGATTGAATGAGTAAACAGCTCGAGTAAAAAGGATGAAAATGGAAAGGTTCAAAAGCATGTCATTTCAATTTTAGCCTTTCAGCCCTATCTATACGCATCCTCCACTCTTCATAGCTTTCAAGCATTCCCTGCTCTTCTGCTGCTCTCCTAACCCATTCATAGACAGGCAATCCTTGACTTACTATTAGCTCCAAAGGATCAATCTTTTTCCCAATTATCTTTCTGAGCCACCTCTGCATATTCAGTTCAAGTTGATCTACAATTTCATTTTTTTCATCAGCAAGATTGATAGTCTCTTCGGGATCAGTACGCATATTGTATAGTTCCGTCACAGGGCCTTCCCAGAAAGAGTTGTCAAGAGTCTTTATCAACTTCCATTCTTCGGTCCTGACAGCCCTCTTTGCCGTCCACAATCCTTGGTTCACGTAAATGTAGTCCCAGCCTTTCTCCTCCTCATTGGCTATCTTTATGAGGTTCTTTCCTTCCAAACACTCGGGAACCTGGATGCCGAACAGATTCAGCACGGTAGGCATGATGCATAATGTCGACTGAACAAGCGCCTTAATACTTTGATCCTTAGGTGCCATTTTTGGATATCTAACTATTAGAGGAACACGGATTGTCGTTTCATAGACTTCATGGTGATCAAAGTAGAAGTGGTGCTCTCCTAAGCTTTCTCCATGATCAGAAGTCATTATAATAGCGGTTTCATCGTAGATTCCTAGACTCTCTAGAAGACTAATCAGCTTGCCGACATTATCGTCAGCATAACGTATTTCGCCATCATACTGAGCCACTATATAATTGATGTCTGTTATATTTTTTCCTATCGCGTCTAGATGACGTTTCGTGAAGGGCCAGACAGGCTGCATTTTTAAGACGTCGAGGCTATGATTATTTGGGTCAGATTCATTTCCATTGTAAAAAAGTCGTCTATATGGTTCCGGCGGGTAGTATAGGCTGTGCGGATCCCAATAATGCATAAAGAGGAAAAAGTCCTTATCTCTGTTTTCTTGAATCCATGGAAGGGCCATAGCGTTGATCTCTTCGGCATCAACTTGCTGAACTCTCCTTCTAATACCAGCTACAGGATTCATGTAATATTGATATCCGCGAGCAAACCAGCGTCTCATCATGTAAAGAGTGCTTACAGCTCCTGTAACTATCCCCTTTTGTGAGAGTAATTCTGGAAAGCATGGAATATCCTCAGAGAGATTCTCCGATTGGCTATGAGAGACAATACCGGTTTGTATTCCTCTAAGACCAGTGAACATAGACGTGAAAGATGGTTGCGTCGGGACATCGCTGGGATAGGCATATTCGAATAATGCGCCTTCCTTAGCTAACCTATCAATATTAGGCGATGTCTTCCGTTCATATCCATAGCAGCTCAAGTGATCAGCACGCAACGTGTCTATGACAAGGAGGATTACTTTCATCTTCATTTTCCCTTTTCGACTAGTGGATTCATATGTTTTTAAAATTTTCGGTTTTGAAGAGTTGAACATCAAAGCGTTCACATTATTCCGATCCTTGGGATAAATCAAGCCTAATAAGCTCAATGATTAACGCAAAGATAATAAATGCGGCCTCCAGAACAGTCATAAATTAGTATTGATGAGGTTAGACTCATAGTCAGGGAAGCCTCACCTAGAGATGTAGGTAGAAAGATAGCCCGGATCCCCTTAGGAACAATGACAAAGATCGGAGTCTCAACAGGGGACGCAATAGAGATAATAGGTAAACGTTCAACATGCGCGATTGTCTGGCCTCTAAGCTCAGAAGATAAGGATGACGCAATAAGCATCGATGGACTTCTACGGAGAAGCGCAGGAGTCTCTCTTAACGATTACGTTATTGTAAGAAAGGCTGAGGTAAAAGATGCAAAATCCATAACACTGTCACCAAGCGGATATAGACTCAGCGGCGTTGTTAAGGATTTCAACGCGCATGTGAAGTCGGTGCTCCTCGACAAACCATACACCATAGGCGATTTTATCTCGCTCCCAATCTTCGGCGGAAGCCCCATGTACTTCATAGTCTCATCTACGAGACCTAAGGGGGTCGTCATTGTAACTGGGCGGAGTCTGCCGTCTATATCCTCCCTCTGAAGCTGTATATCATTCTTCACTGCAAGCTGTCGAAGCTCATCGAAGCTCAATCTGTCTAGCAGATTCCGCGTCTCCTCATAATCTGCAAGCTTTGAAGATACCGGTAATATGCCCCCACACTATGATAAGCGGAATCATAGAAAAACCTTACGTATGCGCATCTATTATTCATTGAATTTTGTAGTGGTCAATAACCTTTATGGTGTAGGCTTTTGTTCCCGCCTCAATAGTTAGACCGCTGCACTTGTAGCTTTTGCTTACCGATCCATTAGCAGTTGTCTGTCCAGGAATCTCCAAACCGCTCCGCAGGGTGGAAACCTTAGCTGTGCTGTTCCGCAGCTCCACATTAACCGTGTGGTTCTGTGTCAGATATTGCCACTTAAGGTCGAATCTGATCGTTACGTCTTCTCTTCTCTTTCTGTTTGATTTAAGATTTTCTGCAGGTTCCCTAACTTGACTTAATCTCTTTTAACAAAATAATTTTTAAGCATCTCGATCTCGGTGGAGGCATGTTGTGCATATATTAGCTTTTTAATATTCCAGCTATTCATAAATAGAGATGTAGCTGACCTAAAATGGGCGAAAGTTCGTTAGAAAAAATCGAGTCTGAACTTAAGGGTAAGACGCTTTTAGTCTACTGGTTCCTACTTAGGTCGCGGGGATTGCCTGCGGGAGTCCGTGAGATTCAACGTGAACTCGGTTTCTCAAGCCCCAGTGTGGCCGCCCACCATCTGGACAAACTAGTCTCCTTAGGCCTAGTTGAGAAGAATTTGAGGGGAGAATATTTCCTCGCTCGGGAGGTAAAGGTTGGAGTTTTAAGGCTCTTCACTAGAATTGGACGCTTCATGATTCCAAGGTACCTCTTCTACTCGGTCTGGTTCACAACCATGCTTCTCATATACCTTCTCTTGTATGGTCACAGCGGAAGCATACATAACCTCGTCGCAATAATATTCGGCTCCTCAGCATGTCTAATTCTATGGATTGAAACTATTAGGCTCTGGATGGAGAAGCCATTCTAAAAAGCTTTGATTACGCCTAAAGAATTATCCAACAGTTCCCAAGCCTTTTTCTAGAATAAGCTCGATTGAAGACCTAATGCTATGATCTTCGTGAATGTTAAGGTTTAATTAATCGATCGGTTCTTCTCTTCCTTATGGAATATAAAGCCAGAGTCGAGGTAAGCCTTAAGCCTGGCCACTCTGACCCTGAGGGTGAAACGACGAAGGAGTCGCTGGTTGAGCTGGGGTACCCGGTAAAGGAGGTGAGGGTAGGCAAAGTCTATGAGATAACGCTTGAAGCTCCCTCACTCGATGGGGCTGAACAAGTGGTCGAAGAAATATGCTTGAGACTACTTTCAAACCCTGTCAAGGACAACTACACTTTTCAGATAGAGGGGGCTCCATGAGCCACATGCTGTATATCAAGAGAGACCTACCCTTCGACCTTTACGAAGCGAGGATACTCGAGTCTGATGCTAAAGACCTACAAAGGATAAGCGCGGAGATGGGGCTAGCCTTAAACTTGGAGGAGATGGAGGCTATAAAAAGATATTTTGCCGCAAAGCATAGGAACCCGACGGATATTGAGCTTCAAATTTTGGGGCAGACGTGGTCTGAGCACTGCTTCCACAAAACCTTTAAGGGAACAATCGTTACCTCTGAAGGTAAAGTCATTAACTCCCTTTTCAGGACTTATATTGCAAGGGCAACTCAAGAGCTGAATAAGTCTTGGTGCATCTCGGTCTTCGAAGACAACGCCGGCATAGTCGAGTTTGAGGGCGACTGGGCTTTAGCGGCAAAGGTTGAGACTCACAATCACCCCTCAGCAATAGAACCCTTCGGTGGGGCTGCCACTGGCACAGGCGGCGTCATCAGAGACATCCTCGGCGTCTGGGCCGACCCCATAGCCTGCACCGATGTTCTATGCTTCGGCCCCTTAGACTATGATTTTAAAAAGTTGCCTCAAGGTGTGAAGCATCCGAGATACGTCTTTATGGGGGTAGTTGCCGGTATAGGCCATTATGGAAACAATATGGGCATCCCAACCGTCAACGGAGCCGTATACTTCGATGAAAGTTACACCGGAAATGTAGTCGTCTACTGTGGATGCGTAGGTATCTTACCCATCAAAAAGTACGTTAAAAGGGCCATGCCAGGAGACCACTTGGTTTTGGCAGGCGGGAAGACTGGTAGAGACGGAATTCACGGGGTAACATTCGCATCTCTCGAGTTGACTGAGGAGTCGGAGAAGGTTTCTAGGCCAGCTGTCCAGATAGCCAACCCAATTGAGGAAGAGAAGCTTAAACGGGCAATAATCGCCATAAGAGACCTTGAATTAGCTTCGTCAATAACCGATTTGGGAGGCGGTGGACTTTCAAGCGCAGTAGGTGAGATAGCTCACAAGTTCGGGTGCGGCGCCATAGTAGAACTTGATAAGGTCCCCCTTAAATATCCTAACATTCCTCCATGGGAGATCTACATCTCTGAGTCCCAAGAGAGGATGTTGCTAACGGTTCCAGATGACAATTTGGAGAGAGTTCTAGAAATATTCGAATCAGAGGATGTTGAAGCCACATCAATTGGCAAACTAACTAATGATGGAATCCTCTGTATAAAATATGTGTCTGAGGTCATAGCGGAACTGGACATGGATTTTCTTTTTAGCCCACCTAGGGTTCGAAGATACGCTGAGTGGAAGATGCCTAGCCTTAAAGAGCCAACCTTTGATGAGCCCAAAGATTTAACGCAAGAACTACTTTCAATTCTCGCTTCGCCGAACATTGCAAGTAAGGAATCCGTAATAAGGACTTACGACCATGAGGTTAAGGGAAACACTGTTCTTAAGCCTTTACATGGGAGATATGCGGGACCAAGCGATGCAGCCGTCTTAAAGCCTCTTGAAAGTTCTTGGCGTGGACTTGTCATTTCTTGCGGCTTGAACCCAAACTATGGCAAGATTGACCCGTATTGGATGGCCGCCTCTGCGATTGATGAAGCCATTAGGAATAATATTTCGGTTGGAGGAAGAAGAATAGCCTTACTTGACAATTTTGTTTGGGGAAGCCCTGAGAAGCCTGACAGGCTTGGATCCCTTGTCAAGGCATGTGAGTCATGCTACGTTTTCGCGACGGGTTTCGAAACTCCATTCATCTCAGGGAAAGACAGTCTATATAATGAGTCGCCTCTCGGTCCAGTTACGCCTACTCTTCTCATAACTGGATTAGGGATAATTCCTGATATTAGGAAGACTGTCTCTATGGATCTGAAGACGCCTGGAAACTTAATCTACTTACTTGGACGGACATATCGAGAACTCGGCGGGTCCGCCTACTATAATTTACATGGCTTCCTTGGCATGTCTGTGCCCAAGGTAAGGCTTGAAGAGGCGAAGAGGACTATATATCTATTAACTAACGCCATTGATGAAGGCTGCGTACGTGCCTGCCACGACCTCTCGGATGGAGGACTCGCCGTAGCAGCGGCAGAGATGAGTTTCTCAAGTGGCTATGGGATGGAATTGCATCTTCGAAATATGCCGCGATCTAGGGACCTTAATAGGGATGATTATGCTCTATTCTCAGAGTCGAACAGCCGTTTTCTAGTTGAGGTCCCTGAAAATCTAAGAGACAAGTTTGAGAAGTTGATGGAAGGCGCGGTCTATGCCCTAGTCGGCAAAGTGAAGGTAGAAAAGACTCTCACCATCTTTGGGTTTGACGGGGATATTGTGGTTGAATCAGGCCTTGATGAGATTAGGGAAGCTTGGAGAAGAACTTTCGGAGAATGATAGGATGGAGAAATCTGGCATCAAAGTGTGTATAATTCGTGTTGGGGGGACGAACTGTGACGCCGAAACTAAAAGGGCCTTCGAAGATCTAGGCGTCAAAAAAGCTGAGGTCATCCACTTTAACAAACTGGCAAGAAGAAGCCTTCCCGAATATGATGTTATAGTGATCCCCGGCGGCTTCTCCTTTGGAGATTATGTCAGAGCCGGAGCAATATTGGCGAAGAAGCTTTCAACCAAATTCGGCGAAGACATCAAATCCTTTGTCGAGGACGGGAAGCCGGTTCTAGGAATATGTAACGGTTTCCAAGTGCTTGTTGAGAGCGGTCTTCTACCAGCCTTCAATGGAATAAGCAATTATCCGGAGGCTGCCTTGGCAACAAATTCTCCCATAGGTTATAGGTGCCGTTGGGTCTATCTGCGACACGAAAACAGAGGACGGTGCATTTTCACGCGGAAGATACCGAGGGGAAAAGTCTTAAGAATCCCCGTCGCCCATGCTGAAGGAAGATTCGTTTTCCCCAAAGAGAAGGAGAAAGAATTTCTAGAGAACCTCATCAGCAATGATCAGCTCGTCTTGAGATACTGCTCCGAGGACGGTTCATATGCGAATGGAGCATATCCATTAAACCCAAACGGCTCCTTCTACGATATAGCGGGCATATCCAATAGGGAAGGGACGGTCTTCGGGCTGATGCCTCATCCTGAAAGAGCATTTTACGGCTGGCAGCTCCCGGACTGGACAGCCAGGGATGAACCGCCAGAGTATGGCGATGGCAAACTTATCTTTGAATCTCTGATAGAGTATATAGCCGAGAATTTTTGATCCCCTCAGATTGGAGGTTCAATAACCCTCCTTTCTGAGGGTTGCATTCTTGTCCATTCTATGAATTCTCGGCTTGGAGGTTCATCCTCATATAGGTTCCTCCTACAAGCTTCAAGAAGTCTGTTCTTCTCTCCGAGGTATTCCGCAGCCGTCAAGATCTTATTACCCATTCTTTCCGCCGCGTCGAAGGCTGGCTTCATCTTATCTCTCCATGCCTCATCTCTGAGGATGTGATGGTCAAGAATTGTGATAGGGGTCTTCCTCACCAAGGCAGCAAGATTCTTCACAGCCACCTCCATCCTTTCACCGTCCTCTCTTAAGTCAACTAGGTATGTCGGGGGTCCTCCAATAATCAGTAGCTTAGGCTTCTCATCTAGAATCATATTTACCGTTCTCGCACTAATGGGTCCTTGAATATCTGGGGCGAAGAGAACTCTATCGTTGCCATACTCGATTATAACCGTCAATACCCAGCCTAATTCGGTTCCCTCATTTCCATGAGAGACTGGCGGTGAGAATCTTATGCTTGTGTCGCCGAACTTGAAGGATCTGCCATCTGCAAACTCAAGCTTGGCGGCCTGTCTGCTGCTTGTCCTCGCGAACATCCATCCACGTTTTCTCTGGCTTGCATTTATCATGGTCTTATAACTCTTCGCAAACACGATTTTACCTTTATAAATTCTCTCTGCAACCTCGGCTGAAGACCATGTATTCGCCCAATCCGTATAGGATGGGGTGTAATGGTCAAGGTGATAGTGGCTCACCGTGACAATGTCAACTTTGTCGGTCATCTCTAGAATGATGTTCCTCCTCTCCTTCAGGGCTTCATACTCCCTTGGATGGGGAGGAAGCCCAAAACGATTAGGCCCCAAGGAGACGCCTGCATCTAATAGAATTTTGACATCTTTCGTCTCAATATAGGTGCACATTGAACGGACCCCTAAACTCTCGAAGGCTACTGGATAAACTCTTATGCTCAACATCTCATCCACACAGTTACTATCGTTTATTCAGCCTTTAAGAATGAGAAGAATATTCCTCTTTATATTAAGTATGTTATGGAGATTAAAGACACGAGACACAGATTCATCTGAAAAGAGATCTTAGAAAAATCTGGATTAAAGTTTTCAAACTTTACGTAACATGAATACGGCATGCATTCTCACTAAACCTATGACTAGACCTCCTCCCAGCCCCAAATAAAAATTGTGGGCTCCACACTCAAGATCTACATCATCTATGTAGGTCAGGAGGGTCATGTCTGTCATCACCCACAAATATAGATGATTAACAAGAGACTATTTAAGCTCATCACATCTATTCGAAGATTCTAAATAACGAAAAATTAAAAATAGACTTTCTCTTCTTTCTATTCAATCTCTCGAAAAAGGGATAATCATGAGAGCTGAATCACCCTATAACTTCCTTAGAAACAGGAACATTCGCGTGCTCATATTATGCCGAATTATCTGGGGGCTGTCGCAGTCTCTATTCACACCTTATTTCAGCCTCTTCGCGTTGGCCCAAGAAGGTGTAACCCCTGAACTGCTTGGGATTATAGTCTCAGCGAAGGCTATTGGGATGGCGATTTTGGCGCCTCCAGCCGGCTACTTAGCAGACTCTATTGGGAGGAGAAGGATGATTGTTGCCGGTACGCTTCTGCATTCTGCATCTTACCTTTTTTATCTGGCTGCAACTGATTATAGGATGATCTTGCTAGGCTCTCTAATCGAAGGCCTTTCGATAATCCATTTTCCTGCTCTGCAGGCTATAACCCAAGATTCACTGTCCCGAGATAGACGAGGCTTAGGAATCTCTGCAACAACGGGGTTGCAGGCTCTACCACAACTAATATCGCCATTTATTGGTGGGATTCTCGCAGAAAGCTTAGGAATAGACATGGGGATGAGAATCGGCTTTGCCTTAGCCTTTGGAGCTGGGTTGCTCGTCGCCTTCATAAGATTTAAATACCTTCAGGAGACCTTACCAGAAGGCGATGCTGACGAAGAACATGCAAGCCTACTGGAGCTCTTAGAGGATGCTTACTTCAGCCTATTCAGAATCTTTAAGAAGTATAGATCATTAAGGGGATTGGTTATTCTTGCCTTCTTCGATACCTTTTTCGGATCTATCACCGCGCCCTTCTGGATCGTCTATGCAGAGACGTTTATAGGTCTAAGCCCTGTGGAATGGGGAATGGCTGAGATAACAGCTTCAGCTGTCAGCATAGGTGTGCTACTCTTTTCCGGCAGGCTGACGGATCGCTATGGAAGCAAAAGAGTGATATTTTTGAACTTACTCGCTGCACCTGTAATAAATATCTCGTTCATTTATTGCCAAGATTTCAGTCAAGTTCTTATCTTTCGGATACTTATCGCTATCCAGAATGCTTTCATGATGCCGGCGGCAAGCGCCTTATTAGCGAATACTGTTAGTAGAGAAGAACGAGGGAAGACCATTGCAGCGATCGGTTGGCAACCTATTGTCATATCCTTAGGCGCAGTCTCCCACGGGTTCCTAAGATTTCCCGCTTATTTTGCAGGATCATTCTTAAGCGGCTACATTTATGAAGCTGATCCGCACTATCCATGGTTCCTCTTGGCTGGATCATACGTTTTAATGTCAGCCATCTGTCTTTTCTTGATAGAGCAGCCTGAAAAAATAATGGACTGAAGGATCTATGCCCATATCTGCCCCCCCATCAATTCTGCATTTCTTGGAAATTTATAAATAGAGTCAAGGCCCAATTTGAAGGGAGGAAGATCCGAGAACTTGAGATTACCCTACGGAAAAGTCCCGCCTGAAACCCTGAAAGATATTATACTCAGAAACTTAGGAAAGATCAGGGAAGAGGTTATCCTTGGACCTGCACTCGGCGAAGACGGCGCTGTAGTAAAGGTCGGAGAGAAGGTCATAATCTCATCGATGGACCCCATAACTGGAGCTGTTGAAAGGATTGGTTGGCTTGCGGTCAATATAAACGCGAATGACATTGCAACTTTCGGGATTCCTCCGTCTTTTTTCTCCTCTTGCATCCTTCTGCCAGAAGATTCTACAGTAGAGATAGTCAAAGTGATATGTGAGCAGATAGATTTAGCTGCCAAAAAACTGGGCATTGCCGTGATAGGCGGGCACTCAGAAGTTACACCCGGTCTTGATAGACCAATAATTGTCGGGAGCGCAATAGGGGTGACCGAGCCCCATCGTTATGTGATTTCAGGAGGAGCAAGAGCTGGTGACAAACTAATCCTCACTAAAGGCGCAGGTATAGAGGGAACAGCCATACTCGCTGAAGAGAGATACGATAAGCTCAAGGTTAAGTTGAACGGGTCTCTTCTCATCTCGGCTAAACAATTCTACGATAGAATCAGCGTTGTTGAAGATGCAATAGTGGCCTTCCAAACAAACGGGGTCACAGCTATGCATGACCCAACTGAAGGAGGCGTAGCCGGCGGAATACATGAGATGGCTGACGCTTCCAAACTCGGCTTCAAAGTCTTTGAAGACAGAATCCCCGTTGCTCCAGAGACTATTGAGATTTGCAGGTTTTTCGATATTGATCCGCTCCAGCTCATCAGTTCGGGAGCATTACTTATCTCGGCTAAACCGGGATATGCGGAAAAGATAATCCAAAAACTGTTAGACCACAATATAGAAGCTGCTGTAATCGGCGAGTTCTTAGAAAAACCTGAAGAACGCCTCTTAATCCGTTCGGATGGAGCCATAATTACTCTTGAAAGACCCCTAACCGATCATCTCTGGCTTGCGCTTAGAAGGTAGAATTTTCCTTACACCGGATAGGAAAGTTTTTGTTTCCCCATGCCTAATACTCATTGAAGGTCTATGCCCTACTGCAGAATTTGCGGGGCCCTTCTGCCTGATGAAAAGGGGCTGCGATACTGCCCAAACTGCGGAGCCTACTTAGAGCCTGTAGAGAGATATGAGAAAATCGGCGTGACAAAGGTTGAGGTTGACAAGGGAATAGGTTTCATCCCCCTGAAAAACCGATTAGCCGTCTTAGCCATTATATTTGCGATCTGTTTCTTTGCCACCTTGCTTGGTGCAATAGCAAAGGTAAGCCCTGTCGAAGCACAGGATATGATTAATGAGATGGAGACGCTTGAAGAAATGATTGAGGTTGCAGGTGTCCCGTTAATCTTTGGGAACAACCTAATTTATTGCCTAATCATGTTTGTACCTGTTCTTGGACCTATCTCGGGATTATATGTTCTCTACTCGACGGGTTTGGTCTTGGCTGCTATGAGTTCGTCGGCTGGAATCAATCCCTTTCTTCTTCTGACTATGCTATTTCTCTATCCTCACGCTTGGATGGAGTACCTCTCCTATAGCCTAGCTATCTCTGAGAGCTTCTGGCTCCTGTACTCAATCGTCCGTTTCGGTTTTGGTGGCTTCAAAAAAGAGTTGACGAATTTATGGAAGGCTATCGCCATATGTGTGGTAATGCTCCTTTTAGCTGCAATTATTGAGATGCAAATGATATTGATTATAAGTTAATTTTGCTTTTTTCTTCTTCTAGTATTCGAAAAGTTCTCCCAAGAAATACCCATTTCTTCGAAAAGTTCCTTAATCCATTTTGTATAAGATTGGAATGCGTCACGTGCTATCTCCGCCTTCTCTTCTCTCGTCAGGCTCTCCTCCTCGACCAGAAGCAAGGCGAACCATCTGCCCAGATCTGTTAATGTGTAATATTTAAGCCAGACAATTCTGCCCGCAGCTTCAATTTTCTCCATACGTTCAGTTAAGACTCCCAACTCAACCAGGGACTTTAAGCACTCTATGATGGTCTTGTTTGAGTAGCCAAGTTTCGCAATTAGATCCTTCTGAAAGATCTTCTCCCCTATGCCCTGCTTGATAGAATACTTTAATATGTCAACGGCAACTTTGGAGCCGAAGATTGCTTCGAGAACTTTTTCCTTCTTTTCTCTAGGCAAGAATATCACGTAGGGATACAACCGCTCCTTCATTGCAATGTACCGCCATTTTTCCTTTACTGCATTGAATGAATTATCGTTTATGGTTGTTCGAGAGCAGCGGCCATGGAAAAACTTATTAACGCTATGTAATAAATTACATCAGGCTTCACTATGAAACATTACGGTCATCTAGCAACCAAAAAAGTCGCTATAATCTCAACCTTCGCATCTCTTTACTATGTCCTATCCTTCTTACCCGGAATAAAAGTTGCGGCTGGTGGCGCAAGCATCTCAATCCAGATAGAAGCATTCATGGCGTCAATATTTGGGTTAATATTCGGTCCTTATCTAGGCGCATTAACTGCCTTTCTAGGCGCATTCGTGGCTTGGGTTCTCCCCCCTGGAACGCCGAGCCCAACCAGCGCAGTCTTTCTGCCAGCCCCAGCGATGAATGCATTCCTAGTTGGACAAATTTATAAGGGAAGGTGGAAGATAGCCTTCATAACACTTGCAACAACAATTTTGGTCTTTTGGCTTCTACCTCCCACTCAGCCATTAGATCAATATTCATACATCGGTCTCTATGCTATGTGGGACAAAATTCTAGCATTAGCCCTAATTCCAGTCTCAGCGATTCTTACGATTAGGATGCGCAAAGACTTTAAGGAAGCATCCTCGAATGTAGGCAAAGCAATTGTGATTGAAAAGATTGATGCGGCCTTTATTCTTTCTTTTTTTGCATCCATCCTCATCCTTGCTAATGCTTGGTTCATCTTCCTATCTGGAAACACAAAGTTCCAGTTCGACATTCTGGGAGCTTCCTTCAGATTCAACCTAGTATCTAAAGAATTGTCTCATATGATTTCCCATCCATACATCTATCTTTGGCTCCTATTGGGCTTTGTCATTTTAAACTGCACTTTCATGCTTCTCATAAAATCTGAAAAAAGGGCCTTTTTTGGCGGTTTGATATCAATAGCTTCGTGCTTAAGCGTTGTCTTTGGAGGCGGTTTCTTCATAGGCGTCTTCTCCGGAGTTCTAGGAGGCATCTTCACTACTTTTAAGAAAAAGTTTGCGTTACCGAGAATAACAATCTTCGAAGATGTGCTTCTATATTTCCTACTTGCCTTCATAGGAAACGAAGCTGATAACGCCTTAGGCGCTGACATCTTCGCACTACCGTTTATATACGAAGGCATCTTCCAAATACCAAACATCGAAGTTCTGCGCCTCTCATTCACCATCGCTCCATTCCTCTACTTTGCCATTAGGCTACTCCAAGCTGTGATCACCACGCTTATAGCTACGCCCTTAATGAGAAGCCTTAGGACATCTGGTTTGGATTTGAGTAGACTATCTGGAGAATACGGTTGAAACTACAAATTTCAGAAGGCTTCACAGCTTAAGCGACTTTAACTAATTATATATCCACATTAAGAAATTATTTGGTTACCTCAATCTCTTTCATTCTCTCTAAGGGTTCAGGGTTTCTATCGAAATACTCTCGAGCAGGCTTCAAAATCTTAACAAGTGCTTCTGCAACACTGTTCTTCAAGTCTAAGGGGTGCACTTCACCTTTGAGGTAGGAGTCTCTAAGTTCATCGTAATTCTCAAATGTTATTAATCCGCCGTATTTTGGTGGGCGAGAGACTTCGAGACTTCCCAACTCTGGAAAGATAATGTAACGTGCATGCTCAAGAACACTGTTTCCCTCCTCTTGCCTAGGCGGGCAGAAAGCGTTCCTCATTTTAAACCTTATCTCTTCAGGCGTGTCATGGACGAAGATGCAGCTCTCCGGCCTACTCTTAGACATTTTCGAGCTTATACGTCTGCTTAACACGGTATCTTCGTCAAATCGGCTCTTAAGAGTTTCAGATGGCTCCGGTCCCTGCAAACCTAAGAGTAGGGGAGTGTGGATGCAGACAGGTTTCTTCCAACCCAGCTTTTCAGCAACATCTCGGGCAAGCATATGCGCCTTTCTTTGGTCCATCCCTCCAGCCGCTACGTCAATGTTCATATGAAATATGTCGGCTGCTTGCATGCAAGGGTAGAAAAGCCACGCAGCCTCAATGTCTGAGGAGTCCAACTCCCGCCCCATGATTGTCAATGATCTGCGTATCCTAAGTAGAGAAGAAGCCTTCGCAATTCGGATAACCTTCTCCCAATATTCAATGTCGCTTACAATCTCTGAAGCCCAGAGAACTCGTGTCTTTTCCGTAGCAACCCCCAAAGCCTTAAAACAATGTTTGAAGTATTCGCCGCCAATACGGATGTTATCCATTATCCCGCCAAGTTTGTTGTTGATCCAGCTGTGCCAGTCAGCAAGGAAAATCGTGAAGTCAAACCCTGCTTTAACCATATCCTTAATCTTTGAGCCACAGACCAGTCCCATCCCTACATGCATAAAACCGGAGCATTCAAACCCCCAGTAAGCTTTAGGTTTACTTGTTGTTTCTAACAAGCTACGAAGTTCCTCTGTGGTCACAACCTCCTCAGTGTTCCGCAAGACAAGGTCAAGCTGTTCTTCAATATCCAAAGACCCTTCGCCTCGCTGATCAACGGAGGTGAAACAATCTAAAATGTCTCATCAACCAACTATTTTAATCTTTATAAGCTTAGAAGGCAATCATATCTCAAGAAAAGGTTTAACCATCATAGAAACGTAAGGATCTGGGGATGTGATCTTTGCCTTACTGCAGAAGATGTGGAACCCGTTTGCCAGACGATGCAGTTTACTGCCCAGCATGCGGAACCCTTGTTGAATTTCCAGCTAGACATGATCTTAAACTTGCTGATTGGGGTGAAAGGTTCTTAGCTTGGCTCATTGATGCTCTTCTTGTCGGAGTTTTCTTGTCTGGTTTTAAATGGTTCTTTTCGTTGACAGCTGGTATCCCATTTGTCCCAATCTATCTCCGATGGCTACCCCTTACCGAGTTCGGTTTCGACAATATAATCTACTTCTTGTACTGGACATTTCTGGAAGGAGGCGGTGGACAATCGATTGGGAAGATTGTTCTTAATCTGCGGACTGTGAGGCTCAATGGAGAGCCTTTAACGATGGGTAATGCTGCTATTGAAAGCCTTGGAAAAGCCTTTCTGCTGCCTCTAGACTGCATCATCGGATGGTTGTTTTTTCCCGCGAAGAAGCAAAGGCTCTTCAACTATCTCTCTGGAACAGTCGTGGTTAAAGCTTCAAGTTAAGCAATAGATTTTCAAGCTTCTAATGTTACGTCTAAAATGTCCTCCTTATCCTGGCAGAAATGTCACTACTGTTTTTTTATTTTCCAGATTGATTTGGACTAAAGGATAAATAGCGACAGTAAGATTAGACTTTGTGAATGTTGAAAAAGTGGGTCTGTCTATGCAGAGAACCTATAAAATCGCTATTTTGCCCGGAGACGGTATCGGCCCCGAGGTCACCACAGCAGCTGTTAAGGTTTTGGATGCCGTTCAAAAGGCATCGAAAGGTTTAAAACTTAACCTAATCTACGGCGAAGCCGGATTCAACTGCATAGAAAGATATGGGACAAATCTCCCATCAAAGACATTGGAAATCCTAGGGCAAACACATGCCTGTCTAAAAGGTCCTATGACGACGCCTGAGGAGCCAGGGGCACCTCCAAGCGTAGCGGTAATTATAAGGAAGAGATTCGATCTCTACGCAAACATCCGACCATGCAAGACTCTGCCAGGGGTCTCGGCATTGAAGCCTTCGATAGATCTATTGATAGTTAGAGAGAATACTGAAGGTCTATATTCTGGCATCGAGTTCGAAGTGTCATCTGGTAGAGGCGTAGCATTAAGGGTTGTGACCCAACGGGCTTCTGAAAGGGTTGCAAGGCTTGCCTTCGAAATGGCTCTGAAACGCAAGAGAAAGGTGACATGCGTGCATAAAAGGAATATTCTAAGGGTGACTGACGGAATCTTTAGAGAAGCCGTTTTTAATGTTGCGAAGGGGTATCCAGATGTCACGGTTGAAGAGGACCATGTGGACGCTGTGGCTATGAGGTTGATAAAGGAGCCTGAGAGATTCGATGTCATAGTGACGACGAATCTGTTCGGAGACATACTCTCAGATGAAGCAGCCCAGCTTGTCGGTGGTCTAGGTTTAGTTCCAGGTGCAAATATCGGGGAAAATTATGGAATGTTTGAGCCAGTTCACGGATCAGCTCCGAAACATGCGGGAAAGAATAGAGCCAATCCGATTGCCATGATCCTTGCTGCGAAGATGATGCTTGAATATTTGAACGAGCCCTATGCGGCAAGCCTTATTGAAGGTGCCGTCGCCTCAGTATTGCAAGAAGGCCATGTTAGAACATATGACCTAGGTGGAAACTCGAAGACCAGCGAAGTCGGCGAAGCAATAGCGGAAAAAGTGTTGGAGTCTCTATGAAAAAGCGAATTTTTGATTTAAATCTGTGCAAAAAGTGTTTATAGATAATTCTGCAACTTTGAATCCGAGGTTTAAGCGATGTTGGGCGGCCTCTTCGGGGTTTATTCGAAGAGTCTTAGGGATGATTTATACTTTGGGGTTGACTACCACTCCCATCTTGGGACCGAGGCTGGAGGCTTAGCATTCCTCGACGGCGATATTGAGACAATATTTCATGACATAAGCAACAGCCAGTTCAAATCTGAATTTCAAAAAGACTACGGAAGAATACGTGGCTCCTTAGGAATAGGCGTAATAAGCGACGTGCAAGAGGAGCAGCCGCTTAGGTTTGAATCGAAGATCGGGACCTTCGCAATCTGCACAGCCGGCTTCATTAGAAATGCGAAATCACTCTACAAAGAATTAGTTGAGACAGGTTCAACTTTCAAAAAATCCGTTGGTTTCGGCGATGTTATACCCAATCAGACAGAGATAGTTGGCGAGTTGATAAGCCGCGGGAAAGAC
>Ga0129301_1000733_pt1 | contig 17425 bp, 15 predicted proteins | sample ConPoolayeHmetaG_FD_94489 | JGI IMG/M metagenome (GOLD analysis project Ga0129301, IMG submission 94489) | Hot spring microbial mat communities from California, USA to study Microbial Dark Matter (Phase II) - Cone Pool mat layer H metaG ...
ACACCATTGGATTCTGCAGACCGGGTCTATAAGTATCCGGGTGACTGGCCACCACCATTGAGCCGTTTTCCGATGGCACCGCAGGACCCGCGCTCGGAAATGGACCTCTGGACCTGTTTTGGCGACTCCAATCCGGCAAATCACATTGAACCGGGCAGACCCTTAGGGATTGATATCTATCTCACGGTTTATGGCTTTTCTGACTCCATTGCCCGGGATTTGTTTATCCTGAAGTATGAACTGGCTAATGCGAGCGGTTCCACCTTAAGTCCGCTGCTCTTCGGAATGGTGCTCGATGCGGACATCGGCGATGCGGGGGACGATATGGCTGGTCTGATTCTTAACAAACAGTTTGTAGTCGGCTCAGACACCTTCTGGGTGAAAAACACCGGGTTCTTATATGACGATGACAACGTTGAACAGCCCGGTCAGAAGTGGGAGAGTGGGACGCCAGGTGCGGTTGCGCTCCGCTACCTGCGTGGTCCCAAAGATGACATCAGCGCATTCAAACGGTTCTCAATTGATATTGACCCGGTGCGCGACCCAGACCAGTTCCTCACACTCAAGGGTTATAATTACCGGACCGGCGAATACGAGCCCTATGACTCAATTGACCCCGGGCCGGGGGACAAGCGGGCGCTGTTAGCGGTTGGTCCGGTTGACCTGCTGCCGGATTCGGTTCTTACCTTCTATTTTGCGGTTGTTGCCGCGCCTTATGGTGATTGGGCTCAGGGTCCCCAGGGCCGGGACACAACTGAACTTGCCCTGCGCTGCTGGTGGGCAGAGTGGGTGCTGGAGCGGATTTTAGGGTTAGGGATTGAGGAGAATCGGGTTAAATTTGTTCTTGACAACCGGATTTATCCCAACCCCTGCTGTTTAGGTGCGCCTCTGCATATCAGCGGTGCGGATGATGTTGCTATTTTTGATATTCAGGGCAGGTTGGTAAAGAAGTTGCAGGGAATGAATAAAATCTGGGATGGCAGGGATAGACAGGGTAGGCTGGTTTCTGCGGGTGTTTACTTTGTGCGCTTTGGGAAAGATGGAACAGAGCACACTGACAATAAGGTTCTCTTGATAAAGAGGTAAGCCTCGATTTTATTGGGTATTAAGGGCCGAGGTCGTGAGGAATGCAGAGAGATTAACTTTAAGTTAAAGTTTATCAATAGGTTAGATGAACAAAGTAGGTTTTGTTTTCTTTTTTAGGGGTATGCCAGGGGCATGCCCCTGGGTTATTGTCAGGCTCGTGTTAAGGGTTATTTTTTCAAATGGTCTGGTCTTTTGTCTTCTGTAAGTAAATCAGGCGTAACTGAGTAAGGACCTCTTCAAGGAGTTCAGTTTCCTCTTTTGTCCGGTTGCCTTCGGTCTTTTCCTTGAGTATCTCAATGGTGTCAATTGTGTAGCGGGCAAGGGGCAAGTTGGGTTCAGTTTTTTCGCTTTCCGGGGTGATGGGGTTGCCAAGATAGGCAAGGGCGGTGGCGGTGAGGCTTAAAATCAGGGTGCTGAGCGAGACGGGGATTTGTTCAGGTGGCATATTTTCCTCTTTCGGTTCAGTCATAGTTCAAGAGGGTTTTGATGTGAACTATTTTGCCGTTTTCAAGGTAGATGCGCGGGACACGGGGGCTGACGCGGCAGATGATTTCGTAGGGAATGGTCTCTGCCAAAAGGGCGAGTTCGTTGGCGCAGATGGTTTTGCCGTCAGCAGAGCCTAAGAGGGTGACAGTATCACCTAATTTTGCCTGCGGGATGTCGGTGACATCTATCATTGTCAAATCCATTGAGACATTGCCGACAACCGGCGCCTTTTGACCGTAAAGCAGGCAGTAACCTTTGTTGGTTAAGGAGTGGGGATAACCATCACCATAGCCAACTGAGATGACCGCTATGCGAGATGGGCGGGTGGTGAAATAGGAGCGTTCGTAACTGATTGATGTGCCAGCGGGAAAGGTGCGGAGGTTGACGATGCGGGAGCAAAGGCTCATTACCGGTTTCAAGTTCAAGTCGGCATGGCGATAGCCAAAGTGGTAGGAGAGGGGCATTATGCCATAAAGCATCAGTCCGGGGCGAATCATATCAAGGTGCGCTTCAGGGATGTTGAGGCAGGCCGCAGAGTTGGCGGCATGGCGAAGAAAGCCATTGATGCCTTTTGCGGTTAGGTCATCAATCAGGCGGTTGAAATCTCTAACCTGCTGGCGGGTGAAGTTGATGTCGGTGTCTGCTGCCGGAAAGTGGGTGAAGATACCGGCAAGCCGGATTCCAGGCAGTTTTGTTATCTGGGTTATGAATTCAAGCGCCTCGTTTGAGGCGATGCCGGTTCTGCCCATACCGGTGTCAACCTCAATGTGAACCGGGATTTCTTGTTGGCGGCGCTGAGCCTCAAGGGCAAGTTGCTTGGCAAAGTTGATTTCGGTAATGGTGGGGATGAGTTTGTTTTCAAAAAGTTCTGGGATTGCATTTTGGGGTGCGGGGGAGAGGATGAGGACCGGGGTTTCATTGACACCAGCACGGCGGCAGCTCAGACCTTCTTCAACACTGGCAACACCAAAGGCGTCAACGAGCCGGTAACTGGCGGCAGCGATTTCACGCAAGCCGTGACCGTAAGCATCCGCCTTGATGGCAAATAATAGACGCCGGTCGCCAATCTGGCGGCGGACCTCAGCGATATTGTGTTTCAGGGCATCAAGGTTTATTTCTGCCCAGACACGACCATAATTCATCCGCAAGATATTAAAGGAGTTAAGACTTTTGTCAAATGAACACGTTGAAGATGGTTCTTGACTGTCAGACAGATGCGGGTTAGAATGAACGGCGAATGAATGGAGTATTGTTATGAAATTGTCAGGAGATGACAGGCACGTGCTGTTGGTGCTTTTTGGACCGCCTGGTTCGGGTAAAGGCACGCAGGCAGAGATGCTTGCGAGCCGGATGGGTTTTGTCCATTACTCAACTGGCGAAGTTTTTCGCGCTCAGATAAGTAAGAGGTCCCCCTTGGGTATCAAGGTGGAAGGTTATGTTGTTTCGGGCGGGCTGGTGCCAGATGAGATTGTGCTTGAGGTGGTGGAGGATTTTGTGCGCGCGAATCACCACAATTCCATCGTGTTTGACGGGTTTCCCAGGACCGTTGCGCAGGCAGAAGGGCTTGACGAACTACTCAAGCGGTGCGGGCTGGAATTGACTTTAGCGGTCTTGATTGACCTTGATGACGATGAGGTGGTGAGAAGGCTCACAAGTCGGTGGCAGTGCCGGAGTTGCTCAAAGATTTACAATTTGACCTTCAGCCCACCAAAGAAGGAGGGTGTTTGTGACAAGTGCGGTGGCGAACTTTATCAGCGCCGTGACGACCAGGAGGAGACAATTCGCGGTCGGCTTGAGATTTATAAAAGGCAGACCAGCCCGTTGATTGATTATTACGAGCAGCAGGGGAAGATGGTGCGGTTGGATGGTAGGTTGGGCAGGGATAGAGTTTTTCAAGAGTTGACCAGCCTGATTGCGCAGAAATGAAGGATGGCACTTTACATCAAGAGCGAAGCCGAAATCGAGGGAATAAAAAAGGCGGGCAGGATTGTTGCGGGTGTTTTGCGGGTGGTGGGTGAGCGTATTGGACCGGGGGTGAGTTTAAAGGAATTGGAGGGTGCGTGCGTGGAGTTCATCCGCAGTCAGAAGGCGGTGCCCACTTTTTTGGGTTATCGTGGGTTTCCTGCGGCGGTGTGTATAAGTGTTAATGAGGAGGTGGTGCATGGAATACCGGATTCGAGGGTGCTTAACGAGGGAGATATCGTGAAGGTTGATGTGGGAGTGACTAAGGACGGCTATATCGCTGACGCGGCAAGGACATTCTCAGTAGGCAAAATAGCGCCTGAGGTTGAGCGGCTTGTGAGAGAGACCGAACAGGCGTTTAAGGAAGGGATTAAATATGCCCGGGCTGGTAACCGGGTAGGTGACATCAGTCAAGCGATTCAACGCTATGTGGAGGGCAGGGGTTTTTCAGTGGTCCGGGAGTTGCACGGGCACGGTGTCGGTATTGAGCTTCATGAAGAGCCGTCAATCCCAAATTTTGGTTCATCAGGCAGGGGTAGAAAGCTATTAAGCGGGATGACACTTGCAATTGAGCCGATGGTGAATATGGGTTCCTGTGCAGTGAGGACACTTAAAAACGGTTGGACAGTGGTTGCGGTTGATGGCAAACCTTCAGCCCATTATGAGAATACCATTTTGGTGACCGCGGGCGAGCCAATAATTTTGACTCTGGACGAGGAATAGTATGGCAAAGAAGGATATGATTCAGGTGGAGGGAGTGGTGACCGAATCATTTCCGAACGCCACCTTCCGGGTGCAATTGGACAGTAGCCATGTGGTTCTTGCCCATATTTCTGGCAGGATGAGGATGAACTGGATAAGGATTCTGCCTGGGGATCGGGTGACTGTGGAACTATCTCCTTACGATTTGACCCGTGGCAGGATTGTGTACAGATTTAGGTAAGGAAAGGAGTTTTAATGAAGGTGCGTTCTTCGGTGAAGAAAAGATGTGCCCATTGTAGGGTCGTGAAGCGCAAGGGCGTTGTCCGGGTGGTCTGTAAGCGGGAGCCGAGGCACAACCAGCGCCAGGGATAAGATGGTTCATAGTTATTGGTTCTTGGTTACAGGTAAAGGTAGAGGTAGAACTGGGAACATGGAACTAAGAACAGGGAACTATCCGAGTGGCTAAATTTATTTTTATTTCGGGCGGTGTAGTTTCGTCGTTAGGTAAGGGAATTGCCACGGCATCAATCGGGCTTTTGTTAAAGAGTCGGGGGCTGAAGATAATGCCGTTGAAGTTTGACCCATATATCAATGTTGACCCGGGGACGATGAGTCCGTTTCAACATGGCGAGGTTTTTGTGACTGACGATGGGGCAGAGACGGACCTTGATTTGGGACATTATGAGCGGTTCATTGACAAAAACCTTAGCAGGCACAATAACCTTACCGCAGGTCAAATTTATTCGTCAGTAATCGAGAAGGAACGCAGGGGTGAATATCTTGGCAGGACGATTCAGGTCGTTCCCCACATCACCGGTGAGATTAAGGAGCGGATACAGAAACTCGCACGGGGTCAGGATGTGGTTTTGACTGAGATTGGCGGAACTGTTGGCGATATTGAAGGGCTGCCGTTTTTAGAGGCGGCAAGACAGTTCGCGCTTGAGGTTGGCAGGGATAATGTGCTTTATATTCATCTGACGCTTGTTCCTTTTATCCGTAGTGCCGGCGAGTTCAAAACCAAGCCGACCCAGCATTCGGTAAACAAACTGAGGGAAATTGGTATCCAGCCAGATATTTTGCTGTGCCGTGCCGAAGCTGCTTTGCCCAAGAGTGCCAAGGAGAAGATTGCCTTGTTCTGTAATGTTCAGCCTGAGGCGGTAATAGAGGCGATTGATGTTCAAAACATCTATCAGATTCCATTGATATTCCAGCGTCAGGGTCTTGATAGCCTGATAATTCGGCTCCTCGGGATAAGAGGAAAAGCCAAATCCGACCTTTCCGAGTGGCGTGATTTTGTTTTAAAGCAAGAAGGGGCAAAACAGACTTTGCGCATCGGTTTGTGCGGCAAATATGTGCAGTTGCACGACGCCTACAAATCGGTGATTGAAGCAATCCACCACGCCGCTGCGGCGAAGGCAGTCCGAGCGGAAATTGAGTTTATTGAAGCGGAGGAAATTGAGGCAAGTATCAGGGGCGTTCCCCGCTCAAACCAGAACCAGGCAATTTCCGAAAGGTTCAGACACCTCGCCGGGGTTGTAATCCCGGGCGGATTTGGCATCAGGGGAATGCAAGGAAAGATGGCGGTAATCACCTATTGTCGGGAACAGGGTGTGCCATTTTTAGGGTTATGTGTGGGTATGCAGGTTGCGGTAATTGAGTTTGCCCGTAATGTCTGCGGTCTCGAAGGTGCGAACTCCACTGAGTTTAACCCTAAGACCCGCTATCCGGTTATCTATTCTATTCCGGGACAGCGGGGCACAAGGCGCAAGGGTGGGACAATGCGTCTGGGTGCTTTTCCCTGCATGCTCAGATCCGGAACGAGGGCGTTCCGTTCTTATCGCCGGAACCTTGTTTTCGAACGGCATCGCCATCGTTACGAACTTAATAACCGCTTTTTGCCATTGTTGGAGAAGGCGGGTCTCATTCCTTCGGGAATCTCGCCGGACCGCAGATTGGTGGAGATGATTGAACTCAAAGACCATCCCTTTTTCATTGCCACCCAGTTTCATCCTGAGTTCAAATCCCGACCGCTTTCACCCCATCCACTCTTTTTAGCATTTATTCAGGCGAGTTATGATTTTGCTCGCTGCTGCGCTGGTACTAATCCGGGTGTTACCCGGTGAGCCAGCGATTCTTTTGGCGCGTATGGTCACGCTTTCATATCTTGCTTTGCGTCGTGATTATCGGCGTGAAATCCGCCTGAATTACCAGCGGCTCCTGGGCAAGCCGTCGTCGCTATTCTGGATCAAAAACGGCTGGCGGGTGGGAAGAAATCTTGCATTGATGGCGCAGATTGGCTCTGCAAGAGGAGAAAAACTTGTTGACAGAGCAGTGGTTTACCGGGAAAATAATAATAGTAGTAATGACAAGCAGGATTTGGAACAGAAAATGCATATGATAATGGCATCATTCCATTTCGGTCTCTGGGAGTTTTTGCCCAGTTTTTTTGCCAATCGGGGTTATAATGTAGGTGTGATGGTCTCAAGGCAGCGAGATGCGACAATTGATTATTTTATCAGGCGCATCCGGGAAAACAAGGGTGTGAAATATATTTACTCTGTCAGGGATTTGCTTTTCAGGCTGTCTCGTCCGGGAATTACCGGATTTATGCTTGATAATACCAGTAGCGGCACTCAGACCAAACTTAAACTTGAAAATGGAGTTTACCTGCAGCTGCCTTCATTGGCGTTTGCATCAGCCCAAAAGGCAGGGATGAAGGTTGTGCCGATATTTTCTTATTTAGAAAACGGCAGATTAAAAGTCCGATTGTTCTCTCCTGGTGATGAGCTTGCCGCTATCAATGCATTTGTGAAAATTGTCAGGGAAATGCCTGAAGAATGGGTGTTCTGGGGAAAATCAGGCGCTTTGGCAAAATGACGGAAGACCGAAGACCGAAGTCCGAAGACCGAAGTCCGAAGTCCGGGGTTCTGCCTCAACCTCTACCTGTTCTCTTTCGAACCCCGGTCCTCGGTCTTTTCTTTTTACTCTTGACCGGCTGCCAGCAGGATAAGGTTGCGTCTTTGACCGATGCTTTACCTGACCAGGTTGTTTTTGATTTTATTCTTGATGAATCAATGAGCGGTAAAAGGCTTTATAACCTTTATGCGCTCAGGGCAGTTGTGTGGGGGGGAGACTCCCGGATTGATGTTGATAGCGTCAGGATTATTTTTTATGATGAAAACAGTATCGCATATTCTGAACTTACCGCGGACCAAGGGGTAGTTTTCACCCGCACCGAAAACCTTATCGCTCGGGGTAATTGCGTCGTGGCCACCGCTGACAGCACGACCCTTTTTACCGATTCGCTTCTCTGGGATAACAGCAGGCAAATCGTTTGGACTGATGCGGACATTATTATCAGCACGGCTAAGGGAACTATTGTTGGTAAGGGGCTGGTTGCTGATGCTCAATTGACAAAGATTGAGATTAAGAGCGAAGTTCGAGGGACCGCTAATTATGAATTCAAACAGTAAGGTCAGCCGCTGTGCCTTTCCCCCACGCCCGTGTCATTGCGAGCCTCGAAGGGGCGTGGCAATCTCCCTCTCGACACGGGCTCGGGGCATGCCTCGTTGGTTCTTGGTTCATAGAACAGGGAACTATCCGATTTACGAGGTTTTGCCCGTTGTGTTGTCCGTTTTATTTTTGTCCAGTTTTGTCGATGCTGCCCAGATTTATGCGCGCAAAATGGCGATTATCCGACTGCCAACCGGTCAAGCAACGCAATTCTCTGACAGTGTGGTGATTACTGACGACGGCACTGTTATCACCTCGCGGAATGCGGTTCTTTCTGAGACAGAGGATTGGGCAATCCTCTCTGATGCGGTCGTCATTCAGACACCAGAAGTCGAGGTATGGGCAGATTCGGTTGAATATGATTTTCGGCTCAAATTGGCGCACATTCGTGCGCATCCCCATAAAGCGGTGAAGGTCACTCTTGAATCCCTTGAGATTACCGCGCCGGAAATTGAATATTTTTTTCTCAAGGGTCTGGTTGAGGCGCCTCTGTGTCTTGAGCTGAGTGACAAAAGGGGTAGTTTCACATTGACAGGCAGGAAAGGGAGCTATCAAATCCGAGAGCAGGTGGGGGTTGTTGACTCGATGCCCTGTCTCACTGTTAAATCCGAGCCCCCAAAAGAGCCGGTGTTGGTGACGGCGGAAAGAATGCTCTGGATGGAAGAGCAGGCGCTCGTCAAGGGTCTGGGTGCGGTCAATGTCAGGTCAGGAGATGGTGCGATTGTCGCTGATACCGCGCTTTTCTACATAGACCGCGATTCGGGTGTTGCTTGGGGAAATTCGCTGGTTGCTGACAGTGCGGGCATGGCAAAGGCAGATACCCTCATTTTTTTGCTTGACAACCGTTCGTTGAGCCGAGTTGTTTTCATTGGCGGTGCACAGGGCGCGTATCGTACGGCGGGTGGCGACACGGTCGCAGTAAAAGGCACTGAACTCAGCCTGGACCTTCAGGATGGCAAGATCGTGCAGATTACCGTGGCAAATCTCATTTCAGGCCAACTCATACGCTCAAAGGTTCGTAGTTCCCAGTTCCCCGAACCAAGAACCAAGAACCAAGAACCAAGAACTAACTAATTCAGATGAAACTTGTTGCCGAAAGGTTAGTAAAAAGATATGGCGGTAGAGCGGTTGTTAACGAGGTGACGGTTGAACTGAACAGGTTTGAGGTTGTCGGACTGTTAGGTCCTAACGGCGCTGGGAAAACCACCACTTTTCATATGATTACTGGATTTATTCGTCCAGATGCGGGCAGGATATTTCTTGATGGCAGAGAGATTACCCATATGCCGGTTTACCGGCGGGCGCGCTTGGGACTGGGCTATCTTTCGCAGGAGCCTTCAATCTTCCGCAAACTGACGGTTGAACAGAACATCCGGGCGATATTGGAAATGCTGAGGATGCCCCGTTCCCAGCAGGATAGCACGATAGAACAGCTTTTAGACAAGTTGAACATCCGCCATCTTCGCCGTCAGCGAGCCGGGACGCTTTCTGGTGGTGAGCGCCGCCGGGTAGAACTGGCTCGCGCACTGGCGTCAAAGCCTTCCTTTCTTTTGCTTGATGAGCCCTTTACCGGCGTTGACCCAATTGTTCGTTCAGAGATTCAGGATATCATCAGGCGCCTCCGGCAGGAGGGTCTGGCAATCCTTATCACCGACCACAATGTGCGCGAGACCCTTGAGATTACTGACCGGGCTTATGTAATGTTTGATTCGAGGGTATTGCTTTCGGGCACATCGGAGGACCTGGTTCGTGATGAAAAGGCAAGGCAGGTTTATCTCGGAGAAAGATTTCGGATATGAACTTTGAACAGCGACCTGAACAGCGGCTTGAGCATCGGCTCAACGCTCAGCTGATTCTTAACCTCAAACTCCTTGCCCTGCCCATCCAGGAACTTTCAGCGACTATTGAACTGGCGCTTGAACACAACCCAGCGCTTGAACAATCTGAGCAACCCCTTACCGAGCAGGAGTCGTTTACACTCAGCAATGAACCCGCAACTATGGAGACCGAACCAATCCCTGTCCACCAGGACCCAGCAACTGGGGAGGAATTCACACTAACCGAACTTTTGCCTCCAGATGGCTGGACAACACCCTCCCCTGATACACCCGTTGACACGGATGATGACCTGTTGTTCAGCGAAGGAACTGAAGGTTCCTATACCCGGCGCGACGCCCTGCTTCCGCTTCTCTTAGCAGAACTCCCGCCTGAGGATTCGATAGTGGCAGAACAGGTTATCGAATGGCTTGACGACGATGGCCGACTCACAGTTTCTGACCCAGAACTGGCTGAAGTTCTGGGAGCAAGTCAGGACCAAATACAGCGCATCTTAACTGCGCTTAAGCGCATTCCACCGGGGGGCATCGGCTGTCAGACAACCCGTGAAATTCTTTTGACCCAGCTGGAACTGAAAGGCACCCCAAAAACCGCTACCGAATACAGGCTCATCAGCGAAGCCTGGGAAATGCTTTTGCACCATCACACCAACAAACTAACGGTCTTGTTGGGCGTTAATGAAAAGGAGATTCAACAGTCAGTTGATAAAATTCTTCTTCTTGACCCCAGGCCCGCCCGTCAATTTACGAGCACGGTTACCCCGTATGTCCTGCCGGACTTCTCGATTGAATGGCAGGGAGACCGGCTGATTGCAGTTGTTTGTGACGACCGTATCCCGCGATTGCGGGTTGCAAAGCACTACCTTGACATTGTTCAAAACCCGCGCAACTATTCTTTGGAGGAAGTCAGGTTTGCCCGGGAAAAAGTACAAAACGGCTTAATGTTTTTGAGGGCGGTTGAATCCCGAAGAAACCTTATGCGGCGTCTTGTGGAATTGATACTCCAAAGGCAAAAGGAGTTCTTTCTCAACGGCAGGGGATTTTTAAAACCGGCAACGCTCAAACAGGCAGCACAGGAATTGGATGTGAACCCTTCGACAATCTCCAGGGCAATTGCCGGCAAATATATTGAGACCCCATTCGGGATATTTCCGGTAAAAGAGTTCTTCCAATCGGGCAAAGGCGGATTATCTCGCCAAAGCATCAAACAAAAGATAAAGGTGCTCATTGAGACTGAAAACAAAACTCAGCCAATAACCGACGAGCACATCTGCTCTTCCCTTGCTCTCCAGGGCATCAAGATTTCCCGGCGCACAGTGGCAAAATACCGTTCCGAACTTGGCATACCAGGTTCGGAAGAGCGACGGAGGAGTTAGTTCTTGGTTCGGAGGACTGGGAACCTGGAACTAAGAACAGAGAACTATCCGAGTTGGTTCATAGTTCGTGGTTCTTGGTTCCCCTCGCCAGGTCATTGCGAGCGCAGCTCCCACGCCTGTGTCATTGCGAGCCCCGAAGGGGCGCGGCAATCTCCTTCTGAACACAGACTCGGGGCAGTCTCCGCAATCCCTTCTCAACTCCTTGGAACTGGGAACTTGGAACTAAGAACAGGGAACTATCCAATATAAACTATTATGCACTATGTAATTGGAACTGCTGGTCATATTGACCACGGCAAAAGCGCACTGGTAAAGGCGCTCACCGGAACCGACCCAGACCGGCTCAAAGAAGAACAGGAGCGGGGTATGACAACCGACCTGGGTTTTGCCTTCTTAGGTGAACAAATAACAATAATTGATGTGCCGGGGCATGAAAAGTTTGTTCGTCATATGCTTGCCGGTGCCAGCACGATTGACTTGGTGCTTCTGATAGTGGCGGCGGATGATGGTGTGATGCCTCAGACCAGGGAGCATTTTGAAATCTGCCGGCTCTTAGGCATTAAAAAAGGGCTGGTTGTTATCAATAAGATAGACCTTGTTGACAAAGACTGGCTTGAGATAGTTCGTTCTGATGTTAAAGAATTGGTGCAGGGTTCTTTTCTTGAGGATGCGCCGGTGTTTGAAGTTTCTGCCAAAACCAATGCGGGCATAGAAGAGTTAAAAACCCTTATTTTCGAACTGGTCAGCACCGTCCAACCAAAACCTGACCGGGGCGTTTTTCGGATGCCGATTGACCGCTGTTTTCAAATAAAAGGGTTCGGCACGGTTGTTGCGGGAACAATCCTTTCCGGGCGCTGTGCTGTTGGGGACCGACTGGAACTTCTGCCCCAGGGCATTTCTGTGCGGGTGCGCGGCATCCAGCGGCACAATCAGCCTGTCTCAACCGCCGTTGTCGGCGAAAGGGCGGCGCTCAATCTTCAGGGTGTAGAACAGAATAGAGTTGTCAGGGGAAATGTTTTGGCAACTGTCGGCTATTATCGCCCAAGTCAAATTATCAACGGCTCCCTTTATCTTTTAAAAACCTGTCCGCGCCCGCTCCGCAACAGGACCTTCGTCCACCTCCATATCGGCACTGCGGAAACTATGTGCCGCGTCCTGCTCCTGAATACAAAGGAGTTAGAACCTGGCGCCGAAGCATTGGTCCAGTTGCGCACTGAAGAACCGGTAATCTGCGACTACTACGACCGATTTGTTATCAGGCATTATTCACCCCTCATTACCATTGGCGGCGGAACGGTGCTTGAGCCTGAGGCAAAAAAGGAGCGCCGATTTGCAGATTCACTCATCCGCCGTCTTCAAGCCTCAAAAACCGGTGAAAAAGGTGCATACCTGGAGCAGTTCTTATTGAAAACAGGCTTTGTTGTCAAAACGGTTTCTGAACTAACCCGAGAACTGGCGCTCACCCAGGAAGACGCTCAGAATATGATTGACTTCCTCAAACAACAGGGTAAAATCATCTTAACCGAATATGAAGGCAGGTTATTCGTTATTCACAACGAAACCATTACTGCGGCAATTGATGCGATTCGTTACCATCTCCTTCAGTTCCATCAAAAAAACCCCCTGCGCATGGGCATAAAATCAACGGAGTTGCGTCAAAAAACAGGTGACATACATCCATCCCTGTTTCAACTCAGTTTGCGCCTCCTAAGCGAAAATAACGAAATTGTGCTTGAATCTGACCGTGTCCGGCTCAGCGAACACAAGCTCAAATTAAACGACGAACAACAGCGGTTATTTCAAAAAGCCGAACAGGCATTTCTCATTGGCAAATTCACCCCCCCCAGTCTCAGCGAACTTCTTGCCGGGACTCCACAGCCCACAGCCCAAGCGGTCCGGCTCGCATTACTTGAAACCGGCACGCTCATTGACTTAGGACAGGGGCTCTTAATTCACGCCCAGGCAATCAGTTCAGCAGAACAACTATTAAGGCAACTCTTTCAAAAACAGCCGGAACTAACAACATCGCAAATCAGACAGCAGTTAGGCACAACCCGCAAAATTGTCATTCCGCTACTCAACTACTTTGACCGGCTTGGTCTCACCCTTCGCAAAGGCGATGTGCGGGTTTTGCGGCAAAAGGTCTAAAAATGGTTTTTGGTTCCCCGTTTTACCTCTACCCACTTTCCGTCATTGCGAGCCCCCACGCCTGTGTCATTGCGAGCCCCGAAGGGGCGTGGCAATCTCCTTCTGGACACAGGCTCGGGGCAGGCTCCGCGAAGCAATCTAATGCATCAGATTGCCACGGGCTTTGCCCTCGCAATGACGTGGCGAGGGGAACCAAGAACTATGAACCAACTATGGAGTTATATGGCAAAAAAGGGAATATTGGCAACAGTAACCTGTGCGGGTTGAGCGTCTAAGTTAAGCAAGGCGCAGTTGGCGCAGGCTTTGACCGGATTAGAACAGCCCGATGACCCCAGGCTGTTAGTTGGGATAAACACCGCGGATGATGCTGGGGTATTTGCTCTTTCTGATAGCATCGCATTGGTGCAAACGGTTGACCTTTTGACGCCGATGGTAGAAGACCCTTATACCTTTGGCAGGATTGCAGCAGCAAACTCCCTTTCCGATGTTTATGCTATGGGCGGGCAGCCCTTAACAGCATTGAATATAGTTGGCTTTCCCGCTCCGATGGATAAGACGATTTTGCGCGAGATTCTGCGTGGGGCACAGGATACGGTCAGGCAGGCTGGCGCATTAGTTGTTGGCGGACACACATTTAATGAGAAGGAGATAAAGTTTGGACTGGCAGTTACCGGCAGGATTGACCCGAAGCGGATCATTACCAATGCCGGGGCAAGGGCGGGTGATGTTTTGATTCTGACCAAACCGTTAGGAACAGGCGTTTTTGCACAGATGATGATGACCGATGAAGAGATTGACCAAGACTTTTATTCTGCGGCAGTCAATTCAATGATGGCTCTGAACCGTGTGGCATCTGAGATAATGGTTGAGTGTGAGGCTTCAGCAGGAACTGATATTACCGGTTATGGGCTTTTAGGGCATTCTCAGGAGATGGCAGAGGCTTCGGGCAAGAGGCTGCGAATTTTCGCCTCTGAAGTCCCTTTGCTGCCCAAGGCGCGGGAACTGGCAAAAAGGCTTGTTGACCCTGGTGTTTTGATGAATGAAAACTCGTTTGGAAATCGGGTTGATTGGCAGACGGCTGTGCCGGAGGAGATAAAGAATATCTTATGGGAATCTCAGACTTCGGGCGGTCTGTTGGTCTGTTTGACTGCTGAAAATGCCAGGCGTTTTATAGCGCTGGCTGAAAGAAGTGGGGTTGTTGCAAAAGAAGTAGGTGCGGTTATTGAGGGCGAAAGAGGAACGGTTGAGGTTGTGTGAAGTTGGTTCATGGTTCATAGTTCTTGGTTCGGAGAACTGGGAACCTGGAACTAAGAACATAGAACTATCCGGGTTGGTTCGCGGCTGGGTTGGTTACAACAATCAGGGCGGCGGTTATTATACCCGAGCGGTCCCGTAATGCCTCAAAACAGACCGCAGAACCGGGTAGATGGGGCAGAATTTCGCACTCCTGCCGGCTGGCAGCACCGGAAAGCAGTTGTTCAAGATGCGGGATAAAGTCGACCAGTTGCGGAAAGTCCCTTAAAGACCGGTTAGTGGCTTCGGCAGGAGGAATTTCAAGGAGAGTTTCAGCCGCCGGGTTGGCGTAAATAATTTTTTGCGCCCGGTCAACAATCAAGACGCCTTCCTGAATGTTTTTGGCAAGCATCCTGAACCGACGGTCGAGGGAGAGAATCTGATTAGCCTTGGCTTCGTCAAACTCCCGCAACCTAGCAAAGACGCGGTTTAATTGCCGGGCGAGTTCTGTCAGTTCGTCACCGGTATCAATTGTTACCCTGATGTTCAGGTCTCCTTGTTCAGCACGACTCAATGCGTTGGCAAGCCTTTTGATGGGTCCGACAATAGAGTTGGGCAGGGTAATAAGAAAATAGATAAGCAGCGCGGTAAAGATAAATATGGCTGTGATGATATTGCGCTGGCTCCAGAGGTAGAGACGGTTTACGCGTGCTTTGTGTTCGGCGCTGCGCTGGTTCGCACGGGCGATGATTTTCTCACTCCTCCTGATGATTTCATCCGCAGTTTGTTCTATCCTGCCGTGAAAGAATGCCCGCGCGCCGCCAAGCAGTTCGTTCATTTCTATCTCGTCGTTCAACCTCTTAATGACATTTAACAGGGATTCAGCCCGGGTGGGTTCTTCTGTTATTGCCGCCTCTCCTAAAACCCTGTTGCGCCGTGTGCGCAGTTCAGTTAGTTTAGGATTTGGGTTGAAGGAGGAACGCAGTGCCGGTATGGAAGCGAGTGAATCGAGCAACTGGCGGTACGATAAGAGATTTATCACCAGTGAGTCAAACTCGGTCGTTAATGTCAGGTCGATGCGCCGGCCGCGTTCCACGATAAACCTGATATGGTCTAAGATGACCTGGGCGGTGGTCAGATAACTGGCATCATTTGACAAAAGAAATGTCCGTTCCAAATTTCGCACCTCAAGGAAATGGTGAATTGCCGTGTTGCCCACGCGCAGAAGTTCGGCATCCGATTCTGTCAGGAGGGTCACGAGACCGTTCATCTGGCTTACATAATAAAGGGCGAGCAGTGCGACCGGCAGCATCAGTACAGCTGACAGTAGCATTGTTAGAGCGATGCGGTTGCGGATTCTGAGTTGGTTCATAGTTCGTGGTTCTTGGTTACAAGTAAAGGTAGAGGTAGAGGTAAAACTGGGAACTGCCCTGGCAGGTGCTGAAGGCACTACTTGGAACTAAGAACATAGAACTATCTTATTTGCGGGTTATGCCCTGGGCAAGACGCTCAATATCTTCATCATTACCGACCACGACCAGGATGTCGTCCTGCTCAATGATGTCTTCTGGTCCGGGCAGGTCATTGATCTGTTCCTGAAAACTGCTATCCCCTTCCGGGGTGATAATCGGAACCCGTTTTTTAATGGCGATGATGTTTACCCGGTACCGACGGCGGATATCAAGTTGTTCGAGTTTTCTGCCAATCATATGCTGGGGTGCACGCAGTTCTACCAGGCTGTGATTTGATGTCAGGGGGATCTGTTCAAGCAAATCTGGTGTTAAAAGAGTCTTGGCTAACTGGTCAGCCATCTGCTCTTCAATCAGAATTATTTTGTCCGCGCCGACATCCTTAAGGATGCGGGCATAGAGCGAAGAAGCGGCGCGTGCCACCACCTGACCAGCACCGAGGCGCTTGAGGATAGAAGTTGTGATGATTGCCGCCTCCATCCTTTCACCCATTGCGACAATCACCGAATCAACATCCAGCACGCCGGACTTAGCAAGCGCGTCTTCATCAGTGGCGTTAAGGCAAAGCGCCTGGGTAACATCGTCTTTAATTTCTTCTACCCGTTTCGGGTCAGAGTCAATCGCAATCACCTCCGCACCTTTTTCAATCAGGACGCGTGCCACCCGGGCACCAAAGGTTCCCAGTCCGATTACGGCAAACTGTTTCATACATTACCTCCTCTTCCCTGTTTGACAGGGATGTAGGGATTAAGGGAGAAAGGGATGGAGACTTCATCACTTCATCACTTCATCTCTCCATCTCTTCCCTCTAACCGACGATAACTCGTGCAGATGGATAGGCGACCTTTGACCGCTGGTGTGGTGCTGCCATCGCCAGGGTCAGGGTTAACGGACCGATTCTGCCGATGAACATCAGAGTGATTATGGCGAGTTTTCCAATCACATTCAAGTTTGGTGTTCTTCCCCCTGACAGCCCGACCGTCCCGAATGCGGAGACTGTCTCAAACAAGAGCCACTCAAACCGTTGATTCTGGGTGATTAAAAGCATCGTAAAACAGGCGGCGCAGGCGGTTAAACTCAAGGCGGTGATTGCGGTAGCACGATAGACAACCTCCTTGGGTATAAACCGGTTGGCGACAACTATTTCCTCCTCGCCCTTGAGCCGGGAGCGGACCGCCAGGACCAGAACTGATAGGGTTGTTGTCTTGATTCCACCGCCGGTGCCGCCGGGCGATGCACCGATGAACATCAGAATAACCCAGAGAAACAGCGTTACCGGCTTCAGGGCGTTTATGACAACGGTGTTGAAGCCGGCTGTTCGGGCGGTAACCGCTTGAAATAAGCTCGACAAAAGTTTTGCACCGATACCAAGGTTATTGAGCGCGCTGTCGTACTCAAGGAAAAAGAAGACAACGGTGCCGACACCGATGAGAAGGATGGTTGTCCAGAGCACCAATCGGGCATGGACGCTCAGGCGCCTTAATGTGTGGCGCGGATGTTGAGACAGGGTTCGGCGGTTGATCAGTTCATGTACAACAGGGAATCCCAGTCCACCAAACACAATCAAACCGATAAGGCAGAGCACGGTGATGATGTCAGATTGAAACCGGACAAA
>Ga0129301_1000734_pt1 | contig 17363 bp, 13 predicted proteins | sample ConPoolayeHmetaG_FD_94489 | JGI IMG/M metagenome (GOLD analysis project Ga0129301, IMG submission 94489) | Hot spring microbial mat communities from California, USA to study Microbial Dark Matter (Phase II) - Cone Pool mat layer H metaG ...
GATGGACCCCAAGCTGCGGGTGCACACCTTCTGCCACGCGGTCCCGGGGCAGTGGCACGCGATGGGCGTTATGCTCATGGCGGGGGGCTCGCTGCGCTGGTTCCGAGACGAGCTCTGCGCGGAGGAGCGCGCGGAGGCCGAGCGCCGCGGCATTGACCCCTATGTGGTGATCGTCGAGCGGGCGGCCGAGGCCCCCCTGGGCTCCGAGGGCCTCATCTTCCTGCCCTACATGACCGGCGAGCGCACCCCTCACGCCGACCCGCACGCGCGGGGCGTCTTCCTCGGGCTCGGACTCCGGCACACCAAGGCCCACCTGGCCCGCGCCATCCTGGAGGGCGTCTGCTACGGGCTGCGCGACTCGCTGGAGATCTTCCGGGAGATGGAGCTGCCCATCGGAGAGGTCAGGAGCACCGGTGGCGGCTCTCGAAGCGCCTTCTGGCGCCAGATGCAGAGCGACGTCTTCGGCACCCCGCTCATGGGCATGGAGATTGACGAGGGCGCGGCCTTCGGCGCCGCGCTGCTGGGGGGCGTCGGAGGAGGGGTGTGGCCAGATGTGCCGGCGGCCTGCCGCGCCCTGGTGCGCACGCGAGAGCCAGTCGAGCCCAACCGACGGGCCCGGGCCGGCTATGGCAGGTACTATCCCGTGTATCGGGGGCTCTATCGGTCCCTCAAGCGCCACTTCGCCCGCCTGGCCAAGGTCGTGGAGCAGACCGCCGGCGCTTGACGGGGCCATACGTCGCCGGCTATACTGGCAGCGGCGTTCGCCTCCCTGAGGGCCAGGCGGACGCCCCTCGATCTTGCAGGAGGCCGGCGATGGTCGTCGAGGCGCGCACGCCGACGCGCATTGACCTGTCGGGCGGGACGCTCGATCTCTACCCGCTCTACCTCTTCCTGGAGGGCGGGGTGACCAACAACGCGGCCATTGACCTCTGGAGCGAGGTCCGCATCGAGACCCGCGACGACCCACAGGTGCGCCTGAGGTCTCTCGACACCGGCCAGGAGCTGTCTGCCCCCTCTGTGGACGAGCTGCCCGTGGACCGCGAGCTTGGCTTTGTCGCCCGCGTGGTGCGCTTCTACGCGCCCAAGGTTGGCGTGGATGTGATCACCAACAACCGCCCGCCCCACGGCTCCGGGCTGGGGGCCTCCTCGGCCCTGCTCATCGCGCTCAGCGGGGCGCTGGATCGCGTCAACGGGACCCGCCTGGACCCGGGCCTGTTCGTGGATTACGGCGCGAACCTTGAGGCGCAGGCCATCGGCATTCCGACGGGCAAGCAGGACTACCTGGCCGCCCTCTACGGGGGCGTGAACGCCTTCCACTTCGACGAGGTCGGCTGGAGACGAGAGCCGCTCATCGCGGAGGAGAGCAGGCTGCGCGAGTTCGAGGGGCGGCTTGTGCTCAGCTTCACCGGCGAGACTCACTTCTCCGGCACCAGCAACTGGAACATGCTCAAGCGCTACATTGACGACGCCCCCGGCTCCCGGGAGAACATGCACGAGATCAAGCGCGTAGCGCTCCAGATGCGGGAGGCGCTGCAAGCCTTCGACCTGGGCCAGTTCGCCGAGCTGCTGGGCCGCGAGTGGGAGTCCCGCAAGCGCCTCGCGGAGGGAGTGACGACACCCGCCATTGACCGCATCGTCGCGGCCGCCGAGCGGGCCGGAGCCCTCGCCTCCAAGATCTGCGGGGCCGGGGGCGGGGGGTGCCTGGTCACGTTCGTGGAGCCGGGGAGCCGGAAGGCGGTGGAGCGCGCGCTGGAGGACGCCGGCGCGACCGTGTTGCCGGCCAAGATCGCCCGCGAGGGACTTCTGGTAAAGGAGGTGTAGGCGGCCCTCGGGGCCGGCGCTGCACGCCGAGGGCCGGCAGTAGCCATGCCGATCTACGAATACGCTTGTGCTGAGTGTGGACATCACTTCGAGCGGTACCAGAGGGTGACGGAGCGCCCGGCCAGCCGGTGCCCCGAGTGCCGGGGCCGGGTGCGCAAGGTGTTCCGACCCGTCGGGATCATTTTCAGGGGGTCGGGTTTTCACTGCACCGACTACCGCGACGACAAGGTGAGGGGGGAGCCCGAGGCGCCCGCGAAGGCGGCCAGCGGGTCCAAGGACGCCGGCGCCGAGGGCTAGCCACGCGCTGGCAGAGGGGCATGGGTCTGTGGGCGTCGTGAGAGCGGCGGCAAGACGGTGCTGAGGGCCCACGGGCGCTACGTCGCGCTCGGAGTGGCGCTCGGCCTGGCGGCCGGCCTGGTGGTCGGCGCGCTCATCGGGCGCGCCCGGGGCGTGCCGTTCGTGTCGGAGCGCCGCGACTGGGCGATCGGCATCTACGAGGGCGCCTCTCCCGCCGAGCTTCGCCCGGCCCAGGGCGCGCGCAACCCCGTGCTCACCGCGCAAGATGTCTCGGATCTCGACGCGGAGTCGGTGTGCGACCCCTTCCTGGTACAGCGCGACGGCCTCTGGCACATGTTCTTCGAGGTGCTCGAGCGCACCACCAACATCAAGCGCATCGGCCTCGCCACCAGCCCCGACGCGCTTGCCTGGGTCTACCGCGGCATCGCGCTCGCGGAGCCCTTCGACGTCTCCTACCCGCACGTCTTCGAGTGGGAGGGCGTGCACTACATGCTGCCCGAGACGCCCGGGTCGCGGTCGCTGCGGCTTTACCGCGCCGCGGAGTTCCCCACCCGCTGGGAGCTGGTGGCGACGCTGCTGGAGGGCGCCCCCTTCGCTGCCCCCACGCTGTTTCGTTTCGAGGGCCGGTGGTGGCTCTTCACAGGCGCCGGGCGGCACGACATCCTGCGGCTGTTCCACGCCGACCAGCTCACGGGGCCCTGGGTCGAGCACCCGCAGAGCCCTCTCATCTGGGAGGATCCCGAACGGGCCCGCCCGGCCGGGAGGGTGGTGTTGGTCGAGGGCCGGCCGGTTCGCTTCGCGCAGGACTGCCGGCCCGCCTACGGGAGCGCGGTGCGGGCCTTCGTCGTTGAGGAGCTCACCCCTGAGCGCTATCGCGAGCGGGCTCTGACCGACGCGCCCGTGCTGGCCGGCTCCGGCGCGGGGTGGAACGCGGGCGGGATGCACCACGCCGATCTTCACCCGCGCCCCGAGGGTGGCTGGGTGGCGGCGGTGGACGGCTGGCGCCAGGTGAGGGTGTTCGGGCTAGGCCACTGACCGGGCCTGCCCGCGCTAGCGCGCGGTCCAGCCCCCATCCACCAGCAGCGCCGCGCCCGTCATGTAGGAGCTCGCCTCGGAGGCGAGGAAGACAGCGGCCCCCTTCAACTCCGATGGGTCGCCCATTCTCCCCAGCGGAATCTGCTTCAGAAACTCGCTCAGGTAGGCCGGGTCCCTGAGGATCGGGCGGTTGATGTCGGTCTTGAATGCGCCTGGGCAGAGCGCGTTCACCGTCACGCCGTGGCCCGCGAGGTCGAGCGCCATGGCCCGCGTCATCCCCAGCAGCCCCGCCTTCGAGGAGGCGTACGCCGCGCGCTGCGCGATCCCGACGAAGCTCAGGATGGAGCCGATGTTGATGATCCGCCCCCAGCCCTGCTCCACCAGCCGCGGCGCCACCGCGCGACTGCACCGCATCGGCCCTTCGAGGTTAGTCTCAATGACCTGCCCCCAGCTCTCGTCGCTCAGGTCAAGAATGCTCTCTCGGATGTTCACCCCCGCGTTGTTCACGAGGATGTGCAGGCCGCCGAGCTCCTCCGCCACCCGCGCCACCACCGCCTCCACCTGGGCCTGGTCGCGGACATCCAGCCCAAGGCCAACACAGCGAGCGCCCGCCGCCGGCCCGATCTCGGCGGCCGCCGCCTCCGCTCGCGCCGCCTCCCGGCTCGTGACCGCCACCGCCGCACCCGCCTCCGCCAGGGCCTCCGCGATGGCGCGGCCGATCCCGCGGTTGCCCCCCGTCACCAGCGCCACCCGCCCCTCGAGGCGGAACATATCCAGCACAGCCATGGCCGGTCCCCGGAGCTCCGACACCCGCCGACGGAGCACTCCTCAGGTACTGCTTTCACCGTCGCAGGCAGCGTCTCCTGCGACTTGGCTTCCAGGGCGATCGTGCTTGACCGCGGTTAGCGGTAGGTGCTATCCTCTGCCTGCCGTCATCACCGCGCTAGGACGCCTTCCATGACCCAACGCTGCCGACTGGTGCTGATCCCCCTCGCCCTGGCCCTCGCGCTGGCCTGCGGTCGGGTGGCAAGGGCCGAGCCAAGCACGCCCATCTACCCGTTGGCGGAGGTCCGCGCGGGCCAGCGGGCGGTGGGCAAGTCGGTCTTCCGCGGCACGCGGATCGAATCGTTCCAGATCGAGGTCATCGGAGTGCTGCGCAAGTTCGACGGCGCCCGCAGCATCATCCTGGGCCGCATCCTCGACGGGCCGGTCGTGGAGCGCCAGAGCGGGGTCATCGGAGGCATGAGCGGCAGCCCCGTCTACATCGAGGGGAGGCTGGCCGGCGCCATCGCGCTCACCTGGGCCTGGAGCAAGGAGCCGGTCGCCGGCATCACGCCGATCGAGGACATGCTGGAGGCCTGGGGACGTCCGCCGGCTACTGCCGGCGCCGCCGCGAGCGGCTCCGTGCTCCCCGTGCGAGTCGGCGACCAGGTGATCCACCGGGTGCGGGTTGCGCCGAGGGCGCCCGATCCCGACCCCCCCGGCACCATGACCCTCGTGCCGGTGGGCGGCTTCATCCAGGTCGCGGGGTTCGGCCGGCGGGGGGTGGAGCGCCTGAGCGAGCTGCTGGAGCCCTATGGCTTCCACTTGGTGCAGGGCCCTGGGGGAGGGGAGGAGTCGCTGCGAGTGGAGCTCGAACCGGGGGCGGCCCTGGGCGCGCAGCTCGTGCGCGGCGACTTTGACATGACCGCCCTCGGCACCGTCACCCTCGTCGAGGGCGAGCGGGTGCTCGGCTTTGGCCACCCCCTCTTCCAACTCGGCAGCATTGACGTGCCCATGACTGGAGGATACGTTCACGACATCCTGCCGACGCTCCAGATCTCGAACAAGATCATGTCGCCCACTCTGCCCCTGGGCCGGCTCCATCAGGACCACCAGAGCGCGGTGGCGGGGCGGCTGGGCGAGCAGGCCGATCTGCTGCCGGTGAGCATCGAGGTGACCGACCGGGACCTGGGGCGGACGCGGCGCTTCCACCTCGAGGTGGCGAGGGTGAGGGAGATGCTGCCGGCCCTGGTGGCCACCTCGGTGCTCACCGCGGTGGACGAGACGCGCGGGCGGGTGCAGCGGGGAACGGCGCGGACCACGATCGTGGTCGAGGTGGAGGGGCGGGAGCCGCTACGGCGAGAGGAGGTCGGCTACAGCGCCTCCGATGCCGCCGCCGCGACGGCCCCGCTGGCGCTCGAGCCCCTCCTGATGCTGGCCGAGAACCCCTTCCAAGAGGCAAAGGCGGAGCGCGTCGTCGTCCGCGTGGAGGTCGAGGACCTGCGCAAGACCGCCGCCATCACGCGCGTCATGGCCGAGCGGACGCGGGTGCGGGCCGGCGAGGATGTGAGGCTGCTGGTGCAGCTGCAGCCCTACGGAGAGGAGCCGGTGGAGGTCGCAGTCACGCTGCCGCTGCCGGCCGACCTGCCGGAGGGGCAGGTGCGGGTGGTGGTGGCCGCCGGCCGGGAGTCCCAGGAGGCGCGCAACGCCGTGGGCGCGCCGCGGCCGGGCGCGGTGTCGCTGGACCAACTGCTGGGGCAATACCGAGAACAGGACCGCGCCTGCGATCTGGTGGTGTACGCCGCCCTCCCCCGATCCGGCGCGGTGCTGCTGGGCGAGGAGCTGCCCGCCCTGCCCCGCTCCGCCACCGAGGCGCTGCGCGCCACCCAGCGGACTGACCTGCGGTCCGTCCCCTCGCTGACGAAGGTGGTGCGCTCGACCGAGTGGGCCCTCTCCGGCCGCCACATGCTGGCACTCCGGGTCGAGAGCCGCATGCCCGCAGTGCGGCCGCGGCCGTCCCGCCCACCCTCCGAGGGCCCTCAGGAGCCACCCGATAAAGAGGCGACCTCGGGCGGCGGCGCCCTCTGGCTCCCTGGCTCCCTCCCCGCGGCGGCGCCAGCCGGCATGGTCGTCGGCCAGCAGCCCCGCAGTGGCGCCCGGCCCCCCGCCGAGGACCAGCCGCTCTCCCGCGCGCCGGCGGCCTGGGTGCATAGGGCCCCGAACGACTACCGGGACGCGGAGCTCGATGCGGTCGAGCTCGGACAGGATGGGACGCTTCAGCTCGGCCTCGCGCGCACAGAGATCGGATCGGTGCCGGCCGATGTGGTCTGGAGTGTGGCCGCCCGGGGCGAGGAGGTGTTCGTCGGCACGGGCACCCGCGGCATCATCTACCGGCTCGCGGGCGGGGAGGCCTCGGAGTTCTTCGCCACGGGGGAGATGAACGTCCACGCGCTCGCCTTCGACGACGAGGGCTACCTGTGGGCCGGAACCTCGCCCGGCGGCAAGCTCTTCCGGATCTCCCCCGAGGGCCAGGGCGAGCTGGTGGCCGACACCGAGAGCGTGTACCTCTGGTGCCTGGTGATGGGCGAGGGCGGGACGGTGTACGCGGGCGGCGGCGCCCCGGCACGGGTCTACGCGGTCCGCCGGGGAGAGGGCGCACAGGTGGCGGCCGAGCTGCCGGCCGCGAATGTGCTCTCGCTCGCGCGCGCCGAGGATGGGACGCTCTACGCCGGCACCTCAGAGGCAGGCATCGTCTACCGCATCCGGCCCGCCGGCACGCGGGAGCCAGTGTGCCAGTTGTCGGGGCCGGCGGTGGACGCGCTCGCGCTGGGCGAGGGCGGCGAGCTATACGCGGCGGCCTCGCCCGGCGGGGACATCTGGCTGATCCCCGCCAGCGGCCTTCCGGAGGTCTACTGCTCGCTCGAGCAGGACGCGGTCTACGGGCTGTCGGTGCTGTCGGGGGGAGACCTAGTGGCCGCGACGGGGCCGGTGGGGATGGTCTTCCGGGTGGGGGCGGACCGCAGGCCGCGGCTGCTGTTCCGCCCGCAGGCCGGCACGGCCACCGCGCTCGCCCAGGTGGAGGGCGCGCTCTACCTGGCCACGACCGGACCGGCCGCGGTGTACAGGCTGGGGCCCGGGCGCGCCGAGCAAGGGACGGTGGAGTCCGGGGTGATGGACGCGGGCCGGCCGGCGCGGTGGGGGACGATCGAGTGGGCTGCGGAGCTGCCCGAGGGCACGAGCATCGCCGGGGAGACGCGCTCCGGCGACTCGCCTGATCCGAGGGACGGTTGGCCAACCTGGGTGCCGCTGGCGCAGGGACACATCACCAGCCCCTCTGCCCGCTACCTCCAGTACCGGCTGACCCTCAGCACCACCGCGCCCGCCGAGACGCCGCTCGTGAGGCAAATCCGGGTCTCCCACCGGCCGCGCAACCAGCCGCCCGTCTGCTCCCTTCGCGAGCCGGAGGCGGGCGCTCGTCTATCCGCAAAGACGACGGTTACCTGGCAGGCCAGCGACCCGGACAAGGATCCGCTGGTCTACGAGGTGGCGATCTCGCCCGACCTGGGTGCGACCTGGGAAAAGGTCGCCGGCGACCTGACGGACACCAAGTACGAATGGGACACGACGGCCGCCAAGGACGGCAAGTATCTGCTGCGGGTGACGGCGAGCGACCGCCGAGGTGCGCCCGGCGACCCGCAGCAGGCGGACTCGTCCGCCGTGGTGTGGGTGGACAACACGCCCCCGGAGGTGATCCTGTTCCGCAGCTCGGTGTCGGTGGGTGAGGGCCGACGGGTGCGCATCAGCGGCCTCGCGCGGGACGCAATCTCCCCGCTCCGAAGCGCCGAGTACCGCGTCGGCGAGGGCCAGTGGGAGTCGGTGGAGCTGTCGGCGATCGAGTCCCCCGTGGTGTCCTTCGACATAGAGACCGAGCCCCTGGATCCGGGGGAGTACACAGTCCAGGTGCGCGTCTTCGACGCGGCCGGGAACCGGGCGACCGACGAGGTGAAAGTGACGGTCCCGGCCGAGAAGCCAGCAGGGAGTGAGGACGCGCCGAGCGAGGGATAGCCTCCTTCAGCGGGGCCGGCCGCGACGGAAGCGGAAGCGGTGCAGACCCCGCGGCCACAGGCCGGGGCGGCGCGCCGGCGGCGGAGTGCTGCTCACGCGGATGTAGATGTCTTGCGCGGTCTCCCGATCCACGGCGATCTGGCCCTGTCCGAGGTGGCACACGAAGGAGGGGAACGTCTGCACCACCCTGACCGGCGTGCCCGGGGTGGCCCCCATGCTGAGCAGGCGCTGGAGCATGTCGCGCCGCTTCGTCTGGAGGTAGGCTATTGCCCCCGAACATCCGGGCGTGAGGTCGGCGAGCGCGGAGATAACGCTGGGGGCGGCGCGCGCGCCCTCGCGGCAGCAATCCCCCGGCGGGATCGGCCGGCCGTGGGGGCAGATCCGGGGGTGGCCCAGTAGGGTGCAGATGCGGTCGTCTATGCCCCTCTGGAGGCAGTGCTCGAAGCGGCACGCAGCCTCCGCCACCTGCCCCTCCCCGAGGTTGAGCACATCGGCCAGTAGGCGCTCTGCAAGTCGCTCCCGCCGGATCACCGAGCGCGCCTCGCGGCGTCCCTGCTCGGTGAGGGACAGCTCGCCGTCGCTCTCCTGCGCCAGCCCTGCCTCCGCCAGCTCCCGCGCCGCCTCGGCCCGCTCCTGGTCGGTGGGAGCAGAGTGCCGCTCGGCGCGCTCGCCGCCCTCCTCCTCCGCCGCCCACAGCGCGGCCAGCAGCTCCTCCGCGGGCTCGCTCAGCTCGATGTCGGGCATCAGATCTGCACCCTCAATGTGGTGAGCACGAAGTTCAGCACCCACCCCACCCCGAACGCGAAGGGGAGGATCAGCGCCACCATGGCGAGGGCCGTGCGCAGCCCCCGCTCCCGGACCATGATCAGCAGTTGCGCGACGCAGGGGATGAACAGCGTGATCGTGACCATGGCGACCACCAGCGGGATCCCCGACACCCGGCCGGCGGCGTGGACGTCGAAGATGCGCGCCGCCCCGTAGTCCCGCCGCAAGAACCCGAACAGGAAGGCGTCGGCGGCCGCATCGGGCAGCCCCAGCGCGCCCACCACCGGCCTCAGCCCCGCCAGCGCGAGGCCGAAGATGCCGCTGATCTGCCCGACCCAGATCACCACGCTCGCCAGCAGGAACAGGGGGATCACCTCGGCCCCGTACCAGCGCAGCCGCGCCAGAGTCTTCGCCGCCACGTTGCGCGCCGAGGGCAGACGCAGAGGCGGTATCTCCAGATAGAAGCGCGCCGCCTCCCCGGGGAGCAGTCGCGCAGCGAGGTAGCCGGAGAGGAGGAAGACCCCCAGCACCACTCCGGCCCAGATGGCGAGCCCCGCGGGGTGGCCCGAGAGCAGGCCCAGGATCACCCCCAGCTGGGCCGAGCACGGGATAGCCAGCGCGAGGAGAAACGTGGCGATCAGGCGCTCCCGCCGCGTCTCCAACACCCGCGTCACCAGGGTGGCCATCGTGTCACAGCCCAGCCCCAGCACCATCGGAATCACCGCCCGGCCCGACAGCCCGATGCGCTTGAAAAGCCGGTCCACCAGCAACGCCAGGCGAGGCAGGTACCCCGTGTCCTCCAGCAGCGCGAACACCAGGAAGAAAACCCCCACCAGGGGCAGCACGATGGCGACCGCATAGCGGAGCCCGAGGGTCACAAGCCCGTACTCGCCCACGAACAGCGCGGCCCAGGTGGGCCAAGGCAGGAGGCGCTCCACGAAGCCGGTGACCGCCGGGTTGACCAGGTCGCCGAACACGCGCTCGTCCAGGAAGTCCACCAACACCCCCGCGCCGAGCTTGCCGACGATGAGGTAAAGCCCCACATAGAGCACCACAGCGAGGAACAGCAGCCCCGCGGCGGGCTGGACGGTGAGCCGGCCGAGTGCCTCGGCGAGAGAGGGGCGGGGCGCAGGGGCGGCCTGGGTAAGGGCGGCCCGGGAGAGACGCTCCGCCGCGCGCTGGCGAGCGAGGGTGATCGGGACCGCGAGGGGGTGAGGGAACCGGGCCTCGGTCTCCGCCACCACGCGGTCAATCTCCGGCAGTTGCCCCGGGTCCGAGGCGAGCACGCGCTGTCGCATGCCCTCGTCGCGCTGCAGCAGCAACAGGGCGATCGCGCGCCGCGAGATCGGGTAGTCCGCCCGGAGCAGGTCGCCGATGCGCGCGACCGCCTCCTCGATGTCCGGCGGGTACCCGACGGTGAAGGCGGAGGGCGTGGGCGGCCGCCCGGTGACGAGCGCGCGCAACCGATCTATCCCCAGGCCGGTGGCCGCGGAGGTGGCGACGACGGGGATCCCCAGGTCGCGGCCGAGCCGGTCGGGGTCAACGTGAAGGCCCGCGCGGGCGGCCTCGTCCACGATATTGAGGTCCAGCGCCACCGGCAGGCCGGCCTCGATGAGCTGAAGCGTCAAGGGCAACATCCGCCGCAGGTGGATGGCGTCGGCGACGTGGACCACGAGGTCGGCCTGCTCCTCCAGCAGCAAGTCGCGCGCCACCCGCTCATCCTCGGAGCTGGGCACCAGCGAGTAGGAGCCCGGGCAGTCGCACAGCTCGAGTAGCACGTCGCCGACTCGCACTCGTCCCCGGGCCACCTCGACGGTCGTGCCGGGGTAGTTCGAGACCACGGTGTAGGCGCCGGTGAGCTGGTTGAAGATGGCGCTCTTGCCGACGTTGGGCGAGCCGAACAGCGTCACGCGGCGCACGTCCGCCGGCGCCGCGAGCGGGCACTGGTCGCACCCGCAGCCGGGCCGGCCCAGCCGTCCGGTGAGCAGCCTCCCCAGGAGCTGGCGCGCGCCGACCGCCATACTAGCGCTTCCTTCTCTCTGCCCGCACGCGGATGCCGGCCGCCACCCGCCGCCCCAGGGCCTCCGTCTGACCGCCCACGTCCAGCACTAGGGCGTCGTCGCGCGGGTCGCGGCTGATCACCTCGACGGAGGCGCCGGGCAGCAAGCCGCGCTCGGCAAGGTGGCGCACGGCCTCGGGTGACTCGTCCTCGATGCTCACGATGGTGAGGGGGCGCTGGAGCGGCGCCTCCAGCAGGCTCTGCCCTGCCTCCGCTCGGGAGGCGTCAATCGGGTGCCCGTGGGGGCAGGCGGCGAAGGCGCCGAGCTTGTCGGCGAGGCGCGACTCGAGGGCCGGCGAGACCGCGTGCTCCAGTCGGCAGGCCTCCTGGTGGGCCTCGTGGAGGGGTACATCGAGGAGGTTGGTGAGCAGGCGCTCGGTGAGCCGGTGGCGACGGATGAGGCCCTGGGCGAGGCGCTCCCCCTCCGGCGTCAGGGCGATTCTGCGATAGCGTCGGTAGGAGATAAGGCCCAGGTCGGCGAGGCGGTGCAGCATCCCGGTGACGGAGGCGGGCGTGACGCCGAGCTGACGCGCGAGCCGGGTGGTGGATACCCGACCGGGCAGCAAGCTCAGGCGCTGGATCGCCTGCAGGTATTCCTCGACGGACTGGCTGACGGTCTCGCCGGAGGCCACGGCGGCTCCTTTTTAGGGTCTCCAAGCTCCCGTTTTAGGCGCTCCTAAGATGGAGTATACCGCATTCGCGCCGCGGCGTCAACCCCGCAGGGTGGCGCGGGCGCCCGGCCTGGGCAGGCCGGCGGGGGTGAACGACGGGGCGGCGGCCCCTCCCGTGGGCCTGCCAGCCCCGCAAGTCGGCACGGGGACGCCGGAAGATCCAGGGCAGGCGCGGGCGCCTGCCCCGCCGAGCGGGGAGGGCGGCTCGCCGTGTCCGCCCGGGTGCGCCCTCCTCAGTGCATCTCCGCCTCGCAGGCGCCGATGCCGGGGCGGTAGAAGCTGAAGCGGACGTTGGGGTGGAGGGCCAGCAGCGACATGGGGACCGATGTGTCGGCGATCCTCTTGGCGATCATGAGTGTGGTGAGCCGCAGCCCGAAGGGGTTGTCGTGCACCCCCGCATGCCAGATGGACACCCGCTCGGACGTGAAGGTCTCGAGGGGGCCGACGGTCAGGGCCTGGGTAGGGACCGCGGAGACCTTGCCGCCGCCGGAGGTGCGCGCGTTCTGAATGATGGTCATGGGGTGGAGGTCAACCAGGCGGGCGGGCAGCTTCAGGTACTCCTCCGGCGGGGGCGGGTCGTCGCTGTAGGGGCTCTCCCGGCGGGGCGGGTCGTTGAAGGCCCAGTGCTTCACCTCCCCCTGGCCGCCCTGCATGATGAGGCAGCGGACGCGGTCGTAGCTCGCGGAGTACTCGGCGAGGTTGTCGCTGGTCGGGAAGTGGAGGTTCTGCTCGGGGGGGCGCAGGTGGGGCGCGATGCGGTCAAAGCAGAGCTGGCGGTTGGCGCGCTCGAAGGAGAGGGGATGATCCAGCGGTACATTGCGCCCCTCGACGACCCATTCGTCCATGGCCCAGAAATGCGCGTGGCGCAGGTCCGGCTCGAGCGCGTTGACGAGCTGGGCGACGAGGGGAAGCTGCTCGGTGGGGCCGATGGGGCCGCAGATGCCGGCGGGGCGGTCCTCGCTGGCCTGCGACCAGGCCTCCAGGTACTCGAGGGCCTCGGCGAGGTAAAAGCTCTCGAGGGTGTCGTAGAAGACCACCTCGAAGCCGGGGCGGGCGAGCCCGAGGAGGTCCTCGGGCGTCAGGCGGGCGGCGTCCTCAAGCAGCTCCCGGTCGAGGGTGGTGTAGTCCCACCAGTCGGGCGCGACGATGCTCAGGGGTCGGCTCATGTTCGCCTCCGTGGGGTGGTGTGCTTGGGGATGGGCTCCTCGAGCCATCGGCGGTAGTCCTCGCTGACGAGCACGAGGTCGCCGAGCGCGTCGGCGAGGGGGTCGGCGGCCTCGTTGCAGAAGCCGAGGTGGCTGTGCCGGCGCCAGCCCTCGGCATAGCGGAACCGCCCCGACAGCCGGCCCACCTCGGCCGCGAGCTGCTCCATGGCGGTGAGGTAGGCGTCCATGCCCTGGCTGAGGTCCAGCCATTCCTTCTGGCTGCGGTGTTGCGCGAGGGCCTCTCGCTTGCGCTCCAGGACGGAGCCGACATCCACGTAGTACTCGGGAATGATGCGCCGCCGCAGCGGGTCGCGCAGGCCGGCGGGCATGGCGTGGTAGATGGTCACCTGGCCCGCGACCGGGTTCGTCCGCGGGGTGGTGGGGAAGTTAGGCATGCCGCGGCAGAAGGCGGCCGTCACCGCCAGCCGGCCGGCGTTGACGTGGTCCTCCATGTAGTCCTGGGGGGAGGGCACGAGCATGACCGTGGGGTTCACCCTGCGGACGACCGCGCCGACCCGCGCCAGGAGGGGCTTCTCGTACAGGATGTCAATGTCGTTCACGAGGGGTGGGTGGAAAATGGCGCCGAGGACCCTCGCGGCGGCGCGCGCCTCCCGGCGGCGGATACGCACGATCTCGTCCCTGGGGAGGGTGGCGGTGCCGCAGGAGCCGTTGGCGATGTTCATGTAATGCAGCTCGAAGCCGGCCTGACCCAGCAGCAGCATGGTGCCGGCCATGCCGAACTCGATGTCATCGGGATGGGCGGCGATGGCGAGGGCGGTTCTGCGGGGCGTAGCCACGTCTTCTGCCTCCGGGGGCGCGCCGCGCGATGGAGGGAGCTTCTTCGGGCGGAGTGTCGGGGCCGGGTGGCGCACATGATGCTGGGCAGTCGAGGGGGAGCCGGGGGGGATCGGGAACGCGCAAGCCCGTGCTCCGGAGGACGGCGTCCGGGATCGGCAGGCGTTCGAGCGCCCGCGGCTCGACTTTGAGCGCGCCCCCTCCGTAGGATTTGGCGACGAAGACCAACCCCGCACGTGTGTCAGGATCGCGCAGGGCAGCCCACAGCCTGCGCGTGTAGGCCGGGTCAGGCACACGGGGGTACACGCACAGGAAGCCGGTTAGGGGGACGGCACGCGCGGCGTTGAGTATGAACCTGGCGTTCCGGCGCCCAAGGTAGGCGAAGAGGATGGGGGGGGGTGTCCTTCGCTCCATGGCGTACCAGGGCCGTCGGGAGGCGAGGAGCGGACGTGTGGGAAGGCCGGCCGATTCGCCCTGCTTCAGGTAGGCGCGGACCTGCTCGGGGAACGCCGAGACAGGGCGCGAGTCGGGGGTGAAGAGCAGCGTGGGTCTCCCGCGCTGATCGAGGGCGGCGAGGGTCTCTTCCGTAAGTTCCTCGCCGTCCACGTCCCTGGTGCGGCCTATGGCGGGAACCAGGTGCTCCTCGGGTATCCCGAGCAGGGCGGCGCGCTGGCGCGTGAGGTGGAAGAACGCGTTGGCCCCCGTCGCGACGCCGCGGACGACGCGCGCGAAATCGCCGAGGGAGTGGTGGGCAGGAGAACTCCGGGGTGGGGGGCGGGAGAGGCCAGTGCGGAGCGCTTCGGCGAGGGGCCGCCGCGACACGACGAGGGATGGGCCCGGGTGTCTGTGGAAGCCGTGCAACACCCACTCAGTCAGGTCTGGGAGCCCCCCAGTGTCGCATCTTGCCCAGAGCAGGTCGTGCTTGGGCGGTGCGTTGGCGATCATGACGATCAGGGGGTTGGTGTCCAGCGTGGGGAAGGGAGAAGCCGCGGGCGAGAAGGTCACGACAGCGTCGAGCCGGTAGTTGGCGCCCACCCAGGCCCAAAGAGGCTGGGAGAAGACACCCTCACACGTGTCGGCGGGCAGGATGAAGGAAAGGCGCCCGCCTGGCGCGAGCAGACGGAGGGACTGGAGCAAGAAGTAGACATGCAGGCCCGCTCTGCCGTCCAGGGGGGTCCCGAGCATGCCGGTGGCGAGCAGCCGCAACCGAGCTTTGACCTGGGGACTGAGCCTGTGGTGGCGGACATAGGGGGGGTTGGCCACGATGGCAGGGAAAGGTCCCTCTGGGGGGGTCTGTAGGAAGTCGCCTATCTGTACGCCCCGAAGTTCCTCCTGTGACAAACCGTTGTCCTGGGCCTGCGCCAGCGCAGCGGGGTCCACCTCGGTGCCGACACAGGACAGAGGCCGCCGGGTTCGGGTCGAGATGGCCCGAGCAGCCAGCAGGAATGCGCCTGCGCCGACGGCCGGGTCGAGGATCACGTGGGGCTCGACCCCGGCGACGTAAGCCACCATCGCCTCCGCGACCCACGCCGGCGTCCAGAACTGGCCGCTACTCCGAAGCGACTCTCTCCTCGGTCCGGACCGTGGTATGTGCTGCTGGGGGTGTGCCATTCCGCACTACCCGCGCCGGTAGGACGCCGCCAGGCGCATAACCTCTACAGCTTCATTCGACAGACGAAGCCGCCCTCCCTCGAATCTGACGTAGGGCATCACGCGTCCATCGGGGTCCTCGATGCAGCCGGCTACCGGCTGCGGCTCCTCGGTAACGCGAGCCACCAGGTAGGCGTGCTGGTAGTAGACCTTGTAGATCGTCTTGCGGGTGCTCGCCCCGCTGGGAGCATGCAGGATCTGCGGCGTGGGCTCGATCAGGCCGAGGCCGACGAGTCGCTCGGCGTCGTCGAGCGCGATGCCGAAGGCCTCGTCGTAGAAGGCGTGCCAGATGTGCACGGCAATGTTCGTGTCGGTCTGCCACCGCCTGAGCGAGGCGCGGTCCTCCTCCTTGACGATGACCGTAGGCACCACGGCGTTCTTGGGCAGGCCGAGCCCTCCGGCCAGTCGGCGCATCGGACGCAAGGGTCTGCCGTAATGGGGCATGCTGGCGGCTCGCCACAGGCTGTTCTCGCACTCCACGGCCAAGACAGCGCGCCGCAGGATCCGCTGGATACGGTTATCCCCTTCAGGGAGGAAGGGGAGCTGCGCGGGCCCGCCGACGGCATCCACGAGACTGCTGACCTCGGACCTGCTGGCGTCCGGCAAGATGAGCAGATCGGGTCGCTTGGACTCGCCGAGGCCGGCCGCGTCCAAGCGGTCGAAGTAGATCTCCATCTCACGCGGATCACGGGGCGCCACGCCGCTCGGGCCGTAGGCCAGAGCGAAGAACTCGGTATCCTCGTTGACGGCCTCTATGAGACGTTCCTCGCTCCACCTCCCTTGTGACCAGCGCATCAGGAAGTCGCTGCCGCGGAGACGCCGGGGGTTGAGGATGAAGTCGGCATCCGGCGCGTCGCCAATGCCGCGGAGGCTCACCTCCAGCTCACAGTCGAGAAGTCCGAGCTCCCGGTCGAAGAGGGTCATGTAGCCTCCGGCCCGTCGGGTTCCGCGCCGTGCGGCCCTGCGGGCGCGCATTCTGGCCGCCTCGCTTGCTCCTGGGGGTGGGCGGCGATGGCGAGGGCGACGTTGCGGGGATGCTTCATCGCGGCGGTGCTCCCAGGTGGTGTGTTAGCGCGGCCTGCCCACGGTGTCTCAGGTGCGCGTGAGCCCTTCCGTTCACACGAGGGTGTCCTTGAAGTCGCGGGCGCGGTCGGCCGGCGGGATGCCGTCCCGGCTCCAGCCGCGGGCCTGATAGTACAGGTCGAGGAGCTGGTCGTACTCGGCGCGGTCCACGACGCGGCCGGCGTAGGGGCCTCGCTCCACCGGGCGCTCGAACATGCGCGGCGGCGGGTAGTCGTCCTTGCGGCTGATGCCGCGGGAGGCGCTGATGAGGCGGGTGAGGTCCCAGATGGCGCGGGAGCGGGCGAGCAGGTCGTCGAGGGTGTGGGCGACCCCGGTGACGAGGCTATAGAACTCCGCGTAGTGGTTCTCGTCGAAGCCCAGCTCGATCCAGGGGAGCCGGCACACCCCGAGCATGTCGAACAGCGGGCGGATGGTCTGGTGGTAGATCACCAGGTCCACGCGGTCCTGGGGGCTCCAGCGGGCGCCGGCCTCGAGCTCCTTGCCGACGGTCCAGGCACGGTTGTGGTGGGCGCCGATGTCGCAGGTGCCGTAGGCGAGGGCCATCGAGATGGTGGCGCGGCCATCATAGGCGGACTGCTCCATGCCCTTGACCTGGACCATGAGGGGGGCGAGCTGGGGCCAGCGCTCGGCGAGGGCGCGGGAGCCCCCGGCGAGCGTGTCGCCGACGCCCTCCCGGCGCGCGATCTTCTCCAGCAGGGCGTTGATCTGCTCATCCGCGCCCCAGGCGAGCGGGAGGCCGTCCACATCGGAGGGGGTGAGCAGGCCCGACTCGAGGCCCTCGATCAGCACCCCGATGAGGTTGCCGCTGGAGATCGTGTCAATGCCCAGGTCGTCGCAGAGTTGGTTGCCCTTGAGGATGGCAGCGAAGTCGCCCACGCCGAGGTTGGAGCCCAGCATGCAGGCGGTCTCGTACTCGGGGCCCTCGGTGATGGTGCCCTTGTACTTGCCGTCCTTCACCAGGCAGATGTTGCCGCAGGACATGGGGCAGCCGAAGCAGGCGGTGTCGCCGATCTTGTAGTCCTGCTCCATCTTGAAGCCATCTATCGCCTGGGCGGCCTCGAAGACGTTCTCCCGGTAGTTACGCGTCGGCAGGACGCCGGCGCTGTTGACGTAGTCCACCACGGACATGAGCCCCTGCTGCTGCCAGAAGCCGAA
>Ga0129301_1000737_pt1 | contig 17316 bp, 14 predicted proteins | sample ConPoolayeHmetaG_FD_94489 | JGI IMG/M metagenome (GOLD analysis project Ga0129301, IMG submission 94489) | Hot spring microbial mat communities from California, USA to study Microbial Dark Matter (Phase II) - Cone Pool mat layer H metaG ...
AGTGCCTGCTCAGACGAAGCTGCCGCGCTGGCGAGGCTTCAACCTGTTGGAGATGTTCACAGTGCATAGTGACGGCAACTGGCAGGAGGACGACTTCCGATGGATCTCGGATTTCGGCTTCGACTTCGTCCGCCTGCCCATGACCTACACCCAGTGGATCGAGGACGACGACGTCTGGAAGATCTCGGAGGCCGGCCTGGCGAAGGTGGACCGGGCGGTGGAGCTGGGGCGCAAGTACGGCCTCCACGTGTGCCTGAACTTCCACCGCGGCCCGGGCTACAGCGTGAACCCGGAGCGCCAGGAGCCCTTCGACCTCTGGAAGGACCAGGCGGCCCTGGACGCCTTCTGCCTTCACTGGACGACCTTCGCGGAGCGCTACCGCGGCCGGCCCTCCTCCGAGTTGAGCTTCAACCTCATCAACGAGCCCGGCCAGGTGAACCGGGATGATCACGAGCGGGTCGTGCGGGCCGCGGTCGCCGCTATCCGCAAGGTGGACCCGGAGCGGCTGATCATCGCCGACGGGGTCCAATGGGGCACCGTGCCGTGCCCCGAGCTTGCGGACCTGGGCATCGCCCAGAGCACCCGCGCCTACACGCCCATGGGTGTGAGCCACTACCAGGCCTCGTGGGTCGGCGGGGAGCACTGGCCCACCCCCACCTGGCCCGGCCACCAGGAGTGGGGCCGGAGCTGGGACCGGGCGGCGCTGGAGCAGCACTACCAGCCGTGGGCCGAGCTGGCCGGCCAGGGCGTGGGTGTGCATTGCGGCGAGGGCGGCGCGTTCAACAAGACGCCACACCCCGTGGTGCTAGCCTGGCTGCGGGACGTGCTCGAGATTCTGAAAGGCCACAACATCGGCTACGCGCTGTGGAACTTCCGGGGCTCCTTCGGGATCCTGGACTCCGGTCGCGCGGATGTGGACTACGAGGATTTCCACGGACACCAGCTGGACCGGAAGCTGCTGAGCCTGCTGCAGGAGCTCTAAGAGACGAGCGGGAGAGGGCTACAGTGGCCGCTTGGCGGGGATCCCGGGGCGGCGGGGGTACTTGTCAGGTGTAGCGGCTGCCTTTTGCACGACCACGAGGAGGCGCGCGCCGGCGCCCTGGGGCAGCTCGAGCCGATGGAGGTCGGTCAGCCGGCCGCCCAGTGTGGCCAGCGCCCCTCCCGCCCGGGCCAGCTCGCTCTCCCCGGCCGGCCCCTTCTGGGCGATGACGCGCCCGTCCACCCGTGCCAGGGGCAGGCAGTACTCAAGCAGCACCGGGAGCGGGGCGACGGCGCGGCCCACCACCAGGTCGTAGCGTTCCCGGTGCTCGGGCTGCCGGCCCAACTCCTCCGCCCGGCCGTGCGCGACGGCGACGTTGGCCAGGCGCAGCTCGCGGGCGGCGAGGCGCAGGAACGCCGCCCGCCGGGCGGAGGACTCGATGAGCGTATAGGAGGCCTGGGGCCGGGCGATGGCCAGGACGAGCCCGGGCAGGCCGGCGCCGGAGCCGACGTCGGCGACGCGCTCGCCGGCGGCGATGTCGTGGGCGAGCAGGCAGGTGAGCGAGTCCAGGAAGTGCTTGAGGGCGATGTCGGCAGGGTCAGTGATGGCGGTGAGGCCGGCCCGGCGGTTGTGCTCCAGCAACAGGTCAAGGTACAGGCCCAGGGACCTGATCTCTGCCTGGGACACTTCGAGGCCAAGCTGCTCGGCCCCGCGGCGGAGCAGGTCGGGCCACTCGGCGGCGGGGGCAGCGAGCACAATGGGCCCCACGACGGGAGCGCGCGTCAGCGAGGGCGCCGGGGCGAGACGATGACCGTGCGGTCGGGCTCTTCGCCCTGGCTGCGAGTGGTCACGGTAGGGTCGTCGGCGAGGGCGAGGTGGACGATCCGGCGCTCCCTGGGGTTGAGGGCCTCCAGGGCCACCTCGCGGCCGGTACGGACGGCGCGCTGGGCGGCGGAGCGCGCCATGGCGCGCAGGGCGCGCTCGCGTCGGTCGCGGTAGCCCTCAGCGTCAATGATGATGCGCTTGCGGCTCTCCGGGGGCTGCTCGCGGTTGGCGATGATCGCCACCAGGAGCTGGAGCGCGCCGAGAGTCTGGCCGCGCTTGCCGATGAGCAGCCCGAGGTCGCTGGAGCTGTGGATGTCGAGGTAGACCGCCTGCTCGTCCTCGTTGGCGATCTCGGTGCGGGCCTCCACGCCCATCAGGCGCAGGATTTCGGCGAGCACCTCCGCCGCGCGCTCGGCCAGGCCCGCCTTGAGCGAGACCCGGACCTTGGCTTGGGAGTGGCCGAGGATGCCCAACAGCCCCCGCGTCTCGGCCGCCAGCACCTCCACATCCACCTGCTCGCGGGAAACCCCGAGCGCCTTGAGGGCGGCCTGGACGGCCTCCTCGACGGTACGTCCGGTCTGCTCGATGAATCGCATATGGGAAGCCTCCCCGCCGGCGGCCGAACTCTCACGCCGCGCCCCCGGGGCCCTCGGTCGGCTCAGTTCACTTGCGCTTGGCCTTCTTCTTGCGCGGCCGCGTTCCCTGCGAGGCCTGCGAGAGCTTCTGGATCGCCTCCGGCGGCGGCGGGGCCGGCGGCGCCTCCGCGACCCCGGCGGCTGCCGCCTGCTTCGTCCGCTCCGGGCGCAGCAGCAGATACTGGTGCCCTGTCATCAGGAAGTTCTGGAGCAGCCAGTAGAGGATGAACGCCGCCGGCAGATGTCTGAGGATGATCACCAGCAGCACCGGCATCATGTAGGTCATGAGCTTTTGCTGCTGTTGCTGCTCGGGGGTGGCGGCAGGGGTGGCGAGCAGCTTCTGGGAGAAGTACATGCTCACCCCATACAGCAGCAGCAGCGGCCCGGGCCACTGCATCCCGCCGACGGTGATCACATCGGGGTCGGCCAGGCTCTGGATGTGCAGGAACGATATGCCCTGGAACCGGTAGATGTAGTAGCGGATCCCATAGTAGACCCAGATGAGAATCGGCATTTGGACGAGCAGGGGCAGGCATGAGGAGGCGGGGTTCACCCCGTGTTTCTTGAACAGCTCCATCTGCGCCCGCGCCAGGGCCTGCTTGTCGTCCTTGTACTTCTCCTGGAGCTTCCTGACCTCGGGCTGCACCGCCTGCATGGCGCGCATGGAGCGGAACTGGGCCGCCGACAGCGGGGTCGTGATCAGCTTGGCCGCCACCGCCAGGGCGATGATCGCCAGCAGGTAGCTCGCCCGGCGCTCCCGGCCGCCGGCGACCGAGACCAGGAAGTCAAAGACCCGGTAGATGAGCCGCTCCTGGTAGTAGACGTCCAGGCGCTGGTGGGCCTCCCGGCGCAGGTCGGCCACCCGCCACAGCCCGGGCGATACGGAGGCGACGGGCGGCTCGCGGAGCAACACCCGGGAGTCCACGGGGTAGTTCGCCGCCCGCTCGAGGGCCTTAACCGCTCGCTCTCGCTGGAGCTTGTAGTGCTCTGCGGCGGCCTGGCGTTCCTCAGGCAGTACGTTCGGATCGCCCATCTGCTCGTGAGCGCGCGCGGCGAGGTGCTCGGCGACCTGCGCGCTGCGGAACAGGGCCACGGACCCGTACTCGCCGCTGGCCGCCTGAGCGTAGTGGGTCTGGGCGTCGGAGAAGGCGCCCAGGCGCTCCCAGCAGTAGCCCAGCAGGACCTGCTTGCGGTGTACGTCGGCGCGCAGGGCCCGGTCGCGGGTGCCCTCCGCGCCGGCGATGTCCGCCCGGAGGGCCGCTATCCGCTCCTTGATCGCCTCCTCTTCCAGCAGATCGAGCTCCTCGAACTGGTGCCGCAGGGCGGTCATCCGGTCCACGGGCAGGGGCACGCCGGTGGCGCCCATGCATCCCGCCAGGAGGAGTGGCAGGACCAGCAGCAGGGCGATGGGGGCAAGCCGGGTCGGCGCCGTCACCGCCGCGCCTCCTCCGCGGCCTCGGCCGCCTGGGGCTGCCGGGCCGCCCACGGCCCGGGGTCATAGCCGCCCGGAGAGAAGGGGTTGCAGCGCAGGAGCCGCCAGAGGGCGAGCAGGGCGCCCCGCAGCAGCCCCCGGTGCGCGATGGCCTGGGCGGCGTACTCCGAGCAGGAGGGGTAGTAGCGGCAGGTGCGGGGCTTGAGGATGCTCAGCCAGCGCTGGTAGCAGCGCACCAGCGCGATGCCAGCCCGGGCGGCGATGCCTCTGGGGCGGCTGGCGGTGTGCTGGGCGCTCATACGGGCTGGGCCACCTTCTGCGGGATCACGCCGGCGCGGCGGAGAAGGTCGGACAGGAGCTGGCGGCGCCCCTGGAAGTCGAGGTCCAGGAACTGGGGGCGGACCAGGAGGGCGAGGTCGAAGGGGGCGGGGATGCGGCCCAGCACCACGCGGGCCGTCTCGCGGGCCAGGCGGCGGGCGCGGTTGCGGGCGACGCTGGAGCCGAAGCCCTGGGCCAATAGCACGGCCGCCCGGGGCGGGCCGTTGGGCCGGCCGAGCGCGCAGAGGACGAGGGCGGGGGCGCGGTGGCGCTCTCCCTCGCGGAGAACTCTGTGGAGTTCCTGCTGGCGGCGGAGTCGCTCCACGGCGGCCTATCTGGAGGGCCCGACGGCGAGCCGCCGGCGACCCTTGGCCCGCCGGCGGGCGAGGACGCGTCGGCCGGCGGTGGTGCGCATGCGGGCGCGGAAGCCGTGGGTGCGCAGGCGTCGGCGCCGCTTTGGCTGAAAGGTCCTCTTCACCGAACCCTCCCGCGGTGTGGGATCTCCCAAGTGAGTGCGACCCGGCGGGCGGGCCGCCGGGGGCCTCTGGTTGGGCCAATTATAGCACAGCGCGCCGACCGGGGGCAAGAGATGGGCAATCTCAGGGTCGCTTCAGAGCGCCTGCTTGTAGAGCGAGATATCACTTGGCGAGGATCGGAAGATTTCTCTTGCCAAGGAGGGCGGGTCGTGCTATACTCGCCGGCGTTGGATTCGGGCGTGATTGTGGGGAGCCCGGGAGGGTCGGGAGCAACGCCTGGTTATCCACAGGTGTTGATACGGTTGTGGATTGGCGCGGTCGCCTAGCGGCTGCCTTTTTCGGGTCATTGCGGCTTGCAGCGGGGCACCATCCGGGCGAGGGCTCAACGGCGAACCGACAGAAAAGCCAGCACGCATCACATCATTCCATCCTCCACCAGCTTCGCCGACGGCCGCACAATCCACATTCCGATCCCCGCCTGGGGATACCCCTCCCTCGCCCGGTCCTGATCGGGCGAGGACCGTCCGCGGGACCGACGACGGCACGAGACGAAGGGGAGAGGCATGAGCGAGGCGCGGCCTACGGTGGAGGAGGTGTGGCAGCAGGTGCTGGAGGTCCTCGGCAAGAAGGCCTCCCGACCCTCATTCCAGAGCCCCATCAAACAGGTGAAGCCCAAGGCCCTCAGCGAGCGCGGGCTGGAACTGGTGGTCGCCACCGAGTTCGCCCGCGACTGGCTGGAGAAGCGAGGCACGAGGGCCATCGAGGGCGCCCTCAAGCAGGTCACCGGGCAGGACCTGGCGGTCCGCTTCGAGCTCGCGCAGATGGGATTTGAGCTCGGCGAGCACAGTGGCTCCCCCCGCTCGGCCCACCGGCCCGCCGGCTCCCCGGGCGCCAGGCCCCCCCGGCGGGGGGGCGAGGAGCTGGCGAGCACTCCCCTCAACCCCCGCTACACCTTCGACAACTTCGTCGTCGGCAAGAGCAACCAGTTCGCCCAGGCCGCCGCCCTGGCGGTGGCCCGCGCCCCCGCGGGAGCCTACAACCCTCTGTTTGTCTACGGCGGCGTGGGGCTGGGCAAGACGCATCTCATGCAGGCCATCGGCCACCAGGTGGCCGGCGACCATCCCGAGCTTCGCATCGAGTACGTCTCCGGCGACACCTTCACGTTTCACGTCGTCTCCTCCATCCGCGACGACCGCTTCGCGGCCTTCCGCCGCAAGTACAGCAGCGTGGACCTATGGCTGGTGGACGACATCCAGTTCATCGCCGCCAAGGAGCGCACCGAGGCCGAGTTCTTCCAGGTGTTCAACACTCTGTGCGAGACTGGCCGCCAGGTGGTGATCACCAGCGACCGCCCCCCGAAGGAACTCCAGGTGATGGACGATCGGCTGCGGTCCCGCTTCGAGTGGGGACTGATCGCTGACATCAAGCCCCCTGATCTCGAGACTCGCATGGCGATCCTCGCGCGCAAGGCCCAAGCCGAGGGCGTCCACATGCCGGAGGAGGTGCTGCACTATATCGCGCGCATGGTGAGGTCCAACATCCGCGTCCTGGAGGGCGCCCTGGTGTCGGTCCTCGCCGCCGCCTCCTTGACCAAGCAGGAGATCACCCTCTCTCTGGCCGCCGAGCAGCTTCGCGATCACTCCCTCGAGGCCGATCACCGGCCCCTCAGCATCTCCGCCATCCAGCAGCTCGTGGCCGAGCACTTCAACCTGACCGTTACCGAGCTCACCTCCCGCCGGCGCACGCGGGAGCTGGTCTACCCTCGCCAGATCGCTATGTACCTGTGCCGAGAGCTTCTCAACGCCTCCTACCCCAGCATCGCGCGCGCCTTTGGCGGCAAGGACCACTCCACCGTCATTCACTCGTGTGCAAAGATCCGCGACCAACTGGCCGACGAGAGTGTCCGCGCCCTCGTCGCCGAACTCGGCGCGAAGCTGCGCACACAGGGCTGACTACCCTGTGCACTCGGTGTGGGCCGGCGTCCCTCCCGGACCCTCAGTGGACAAGCCCCCTCTTTCCCACATGCATCCACAAGCCGCCGCTCTCTCATTCAGGAGAGAATGGCTCGCTGCCAGCGTGCCCGGTCGGCCTTTTCCCCGGACCCACGGCCGTTACTATCATCAGGAGTCTTCTCTATTGAGATAGGGGCCGCTCCCCCGGCCAGGCTTCCCCGGAACCGGACCGGAGAGGGAAACGGAGGGCGGAAGAGAACACAGACGCCGGCTCGCGGCGGGGCACGCCAGGTGGGCCGGCTGGGCAAGACAGGCTGCTGACAGGGGGAAAGGCGAGTGAGGATCACCTGCAATCGGCGAGTGCTTCATGAGGCGCTTCAGCATGTGGGGCGGGTGGTCTCGGGCAGGACGACCCTCCCCATCCTGAGCAACGTTCTGCTGGAGGCGCGCCAGGGCCAGCTCCGAGTCGTGACCTACGACATGGAGATCGGCGCGGAGAGCATGGTGGCCATCGAGGCGGAGGAGGAGGGCGCGCTCACAGTGCCTGCAAGGGTGCTCAGCGATGTGGTGGCCAGCCTCCCTGACGCGACCATCCGGCTGGAACGGCGGGACCAGAGCCTGCTTCACCTGAGTTGCGGCCGCTCCGAGTACACCATCAATGGTCTGCCCGCGGAGGAGTACCCGGCGTTGCCCGAAGTGTCTGGTGAGATCAGCTTCGAGGTCTCCCAGGCCGGTATGCGAGAACTCATCCGCAGCACCATCTTCGCGGCCTCCGGTGACGAGACCAGGGCTATCCTCACCGGAGTGTTGATGCGGCGAGATGGGGATGTGGTGAAGATGGTCGCCACGGACAGCTATCGCCTGGCGGTGAAGACCGCGCCGGCGGAGGCGCTGAAGCTGTCCACGGCGGAGGAGACCTGGCGAGCGATCATCCCGGCGCGGGCGCTCCAGGAGCTGAGCCGGATGCTTGATCCCGGGGCCGAGGAGACTCCGGTGAAGGTCCGCGTGGGCGACCAGAGGCAAGAGGGAGGCGTCGGTCAGGCACGGGAGCGGCAGGAGGCAGAGGCGGCCTACAGCCAGATCGAGTTCGAGGTGGGTCCATACACGCTCGTGTCCCGCCTGATCGCCGGGCAGTACCCGAACTACGAGCGCATCATCCCCACCGAAAGCAATCGGCGCATCGTAGTCAACCGGGCCGACCTGGAGGCCGCTATCCGCCGGGCGGCGATCGTGGCCCGGGCGGAGGCCAGCAAGCTGGTCTTCCGGACTCAGGAGGGCCTGCTGACGATCAGCGCCGAGAGCGGGGATGTGGGCCGGGCGCACGAGGAGCTGGCGGCCACGCTGGAGGGTGAGGACATCGAGATCGCCTTCAACGCCGAGTATCTGAGCGATGTGCTAGGGGTCATGGAGTGTGAGACGGTGGTCTGGGAGCTGACTGGGCAGCTCAGCCAGGGGGTGCTGAAGGCGGCCGACGACCCGGACTACCTGTACATCGTGATGCCGATGCAGTTGTGAGCGACGGGGGACGGGCCGACTCGCCCGGAGCGGGGATGACACGGACGGGGCGGCCGGGGCGGCACCGGTCCCGCGTCCAGCGGCGGTGACCGGAATGCACCTGGCGCGGCTGCGGCTGCGGGATTTCCGCAACTGGGAGCGGTTGGACCTCGCCCTGGAGTCCGGGCTGGTGGTGTTTCACGGACCCAACGGCGCCGGGAAGACCAACCTCCTGGAGGCGGTTCACCTGGCGGCCGTGGGCGAGCCCCCGCGGGCGCGCACGATCGAGGAGACCATCCGGCACGGGTGCGAGCACGCGTATCTGGCCGCGACCTTCGCCGGCGAGGGGGGAGGGGTCAGGATTGAGGTCGGCCTGAGCCGCCGGGGGGAGCGCCGCCTGAAGGTCGGGGGCGCGCCCAGGCGGCGCGCGGATCTCATCGGGCTGGCCCCGGTGGTCCACTTCTCGACCCGGGATATCGAGGTGGTGAGGGGAGAGCCGGGGGGCCGCAGGCGGCTGCTGGACGCGGAGATCGGGGCGATTGACCGGGGGTACTACTTCAGCCTGGCGCGCTACCGCCGGACGCTCGACCAGCGCAACCGGCTGCTCAAGGACCTCCGGCCAGGCGCGGCGGCCGGCGCGCTGGAGCCGTGGGACCGCAGCCTCGCGCGCTACGGGGCGCGGGTGATGGTGGGTCGGGCCGACTTCGTCGCCGCGCTCGCGCCCCAGGCCGCGGCCGCCTACGCTCGCCTGAGCGGAGAGCCCGGCGGCGTGCTGGCGCTGGCCTATCGGCCCGCCATTGCGGTGCCGGAGGAACATTGGCGCGTGGGCACGGAGGAGGAGCGCCGGCGACTGGTAGAAGAAGTCGCAGGAAGCATCGAGGGGGCGCTGCGAGAGCGGCGCAAGGAGGACATCGCGTACGGGGTCACCGGCCAAGGCCCCCACCGGGATGATGTGGAGCTGCTGCTGCGGGGGCGGCCGGTGCGCCTGTATGGGTCCCAGGGCGAGCAGCGGGCCTGTGCAGCGGCCCTTCGCATGGGGCTGGCGGCGGTGATCGAGGCGGAGACCGGGAGACGGCCGGTGATGCTGCTGGACGACATACTCTCGGAGCTGGATGCGCGCTACCGGCAGGGCGTGCTGCACGCCGCCGCGGCCGCCGAGCAGGTGCTCATCACCTGCTGCGACGCGGCCGACCTGCCGGAGGCCGCGGGCGCGTCCTGCCGGCTCTTCGAGGTGCGTGATGGCGCGATCGTCTAGCCCTGGCCGCGGCGCGCGCGGGCAGGCATCCCTGGGTCGCCTCCTGGAGGGCATACTGACGAACCTCGACCTGGGGCCGCGCCTGCGGGAGCAGCGCGCGCTCGCCCTCTGGCCCGAGGTGGCAGGGCCCCTGATAGCCGCCCACTCCCGACCCGAGGTGGTGCGGGACGGCGTGCTCATCATCGCCGCCGATACGCCGGCCTGGGCCCAGGAGCTGCAGATGCGCACCCGGGAGCTCCTCGACCGTCTCGCCGCCCGCCTGGGCCCGGGTGTCATCCGAGACCTGCACTTCCGCTCCGGGGTGCGGCGGCGCCGGCCGGCCCGTGCCGCTGAGCCCCGGCCGGCGGACATCGTCCTCACTGGCCGTCAGGAGCGGGCCGCCCGGGCCGCCGCCGAGCACATCGAGGACCCCGCGCTGCGGGCGCGGGCCGAGCGGGCCTTCGCGGCCCTCGCCCGCATGGGCGAGTGGCGGCGCCGCACCGGGTGGAGGCGGTGCCGCCGGTGCGGGAACTGGCAGCGCATCGGCAAGCGCTGGTGCGCCTCCTGTCTGCACCGGGGGCGGCGGGGCCGGCGATGAGGCAGGGGCAGGGACGAGCACGGCGGGTCCTCATGCTGTCCTGGGAGTATCCCCCCCGCATCGTGGGGGGGCTGGGCCGCCACGTCACTGAGCTCTCCCAGGCCCTGGCCGAGGCCGGCCTGGAGGTGGATGTGCTGACCGCCCACCACCCTGGCCTGCCTGACGAGGAGAAGCGGGAGGCCGGCCCGGGGAGCGTGAGAGCCCTGCGCGCGGCGCCCGATCCCATCTGCGCGCGGGACTTCATCGGGGAGATCCACCAGCTCAACTTCGCGCTCCTCACGCGGCTTCTGCGTGCCGGCCCGGGAGAGTGGGACCTCATCCATGCCCACGACTGGCTGGTTGGCTTCGCCGCCCACACGCTCAAGCACGGGCTGGAGCTGCCAATGGTGGCCACCATCCACGGCACCGAGGCCGGGCGCAACCACGGCATCCATGACCCCACCCAGCACTACATCCACACCGTGGAGTGGCTGCTCACCTACGAGGCCTGGCGGGTGATCTGCTGCTCGCGGTACATGGAGGATGAGGTAGCCCACGTGCTGGCCACCCCTCGGGACAAGCTGCGAGTGGTGCCCAATGGCGTGGATCCGGGTCGGGTGCGCTGGGAGGGCGCGGCCGAGCAGCTAGCGGAGTTCCGCTCCCGGTGGGCGGCGCCCTGGGAGCGGATCGTGCTGTTCGTGGGGCGGCTGGTGCGGGAGAAGGGCCTGGAGGTGCTCGTGGACGCCCTGCCGAGGGTGCTGGCCGCCCACCCGGAGGCGAAGCTGGTGATCTGCGGGGGCGGCTGGGAGGCGGACCTGCGGGGGCGCGCGCATGCGCTGGGGGTCGGGCACAAGGTGGTGTTCACGGGGTTTCTGCCGGAGGAGGACCTCCCGAGGATGTATGCGGTGGCGGAGGTGGCGGCCTTCCCCAGCCTGTACGAGCCCTTCGGGATCGTGGCCCTGGAGGCGATGGCGGCCGGCGTGCCGGTGGTCTGCTCCGACATCGGCGGCTTCCGCGAGGTAGTGGAGCACGGGCGCACCGGGCTGCACACGTGGGCGAACAACCCGGAGTCTCTGGCCTGGGGGATCAACCAGGTGCTGGGAGACCCCGGGCTGGCGGCCCGCCTGCGGCGGGAGGGACGCCGGGAGGTCGAGGTTCGCTACTCCTGGCCGGCCATCGCCCGGCGCACCCTGGAGATCTACGAGGAGGTGCTGGCGGGGGCCGGGGCAGGCGCCGAGGGCGCCCGGCCGGCCTGGGCGGTGCGGCCCCGCTACCTGGCGGGGCGCGAGATGCACCAACGAAGCTGAGGGGGAGGGAGATGCTCGACGAGCGCGGGAGCGACAGAGGCGGGGGGGCCGATGCCGTGCAGGCGGTCATCATGGCGGGTGGGGAGGGGGCGCGGCTGCGGCCGCTGACCTGCGACCTGCCCAAGCCCATGGCCCCGGTGGCCAACCGGCCCATCATGGAGCACATCCTCGCGCTCCTGCGACACCAGGGCATCTGCGAGGCGTTCGCCACCCTTCACTACCTGGCCGACGAGGTGGAGAGCTACTTCGGCGATGGCGCGGACTTCGGCATCCGGCTCGAGTACGCGGTGGAGGACGTGCCCCTGGGCACCGCCGGCAGCGTGCGCCGGCTGATGGACCGGCTCCGGGGCACCTTCCTGGTGGTGAGCGGCGACGCCCTGACCGACTTCGACCTGCGGGGGGCGATTGCGTTCCACCGGGCGCGGGGCGCGGTGGGCACGCTCGTGCTCACCCGCGTCGCGAACCCCCTCGAGTACGGCGTGGTGATCGTGGATGAGCAGGGGACGGTCCAGCACTTCCTCGAGAAGCCCAGCGCGGGCGAGGTCTTCTCCGACACCGTGAACACTGGCGTCTACATACTGGAGCCGGAGGTCCTCGAGCGCGTGAACCCCGAGCGGCCCTTCGACTTCAGCCGAGACCTCTTCCCGGTGCTGCTCGCGGAGGGCAAGCTGCTGTGCGGCTACATCGCGGAGGGGTACTGGACGGACATCGGCAACCTGGGGGAATATCGGCGCGCCAACCAGGCCTGCCTGCAGGGGGAGGTGGCGGTGAGCCTGCCGGGGGAGGAGATCGCCCCGGGCGTGTGGGTGGGGGAGGACACCCGGGTGCACCCGAGCGCCCAGCTCGAGCCGCCGGTGCTCATCGGGCACGGATGCACCATCGGAGAAGGGGCGCAGGTGGGCCCGCTCTCGATCGTGGGAGACAACTGCGTCCTCGAGGCCGGCGCCGTGGTCGAGCACTCGGTGGTGTGGAGCGGCGCCTACCTGGGGCACGGCTGCCGCGTGCAGGCCGCAACGGTATGCCGGAACGTGGTGGCGAAGCGCCACGTCAGCATCGGCGAGGGCGCGGTGGTCGGCGACCGGTGCCTGCTCGAGGAGGGCAGCACTATCATGCCCCACATCCTGCTCTACCCGAACAAGGTAACGGAGCGGGGCGCCAAGGTCACCATGAGCCTGATCTGGGGCACCAAGTGGCCTGGTACGCTGTTCGGGGCCAGTGGGGTGACGGGGCTGGCGAACATCGAGCTCACCCCTGAATTCTCGGCCCGCCTGGGCGCGGCCTTCGGCGCCTACCTGGAGGCCGGGGCCCAGGTGATCACCTCCCGGGACTCCCACCACGTCTCCCGGATGACCAAGCGGGCGATGATCGCCGGGCTGATGTCAGTGGGCGCCAACGTGCTGGACCTGCGGATCATGCCGGGCGCGGTGGCGAGGCACATGGCCCACATCTCGGGCGCCGCGGGCGGCCTGCATGTTGCCGTGTCGCCCTCCGACCCCACTCAGACCCTGGTCGAGTTCTTCGACGGCACGGGCAAGAACCTCGACCGCACCGCCGAGCGCAAGGTGGAGAGCATCTTCTTCCGGGAGGATTTCCGCCGCGTGCCGCTGGACTCGGTAGGCAGCCTCGAGTTCCTGGGCCGCACCATGGAGTACTATACCGAGGACTTCCTGAACTTCGTGGACGCGGCGGCGATCCGGCGCTGGGGCCCCCGGGTGGTGATAGACTACTCCTATGGCGCGCTCTGCCTGCTCATGCCGCCGGTGCTGGGCCGACTGGGCTGTGATTCCACGGCCCTCAACGCCTTCATTGACCCCACCCGCTCGCAGGAGCGCTGGGCCGGCCGCCAGGATGCCGTGCGTGAGATCGGCGAGGTGGTGCGCGCGCTGCACAGCGACCTCGGCGTCGTCGTGGGCAGCCACGGCGAGCGCTTCTCCGCGGTGGACGAGGAGGGCGCCCCGCTGGTGGGCGACGACCTGCTGCTCGCCTACGTGGACCTCGTGCTCCAGGAGGGGGGACAGGGACAGCGCATCGCGGTACCCTTCAGCGCCACCTCCGGTGTCGAGGAGGTGTGCGCCCGCTACGGCGCCACCTGTGAGCGCACCAAGGCCGACGCCCGCTCCCTGATGGAGCGCGCTGGCGCCGAGCGGGACCTCGCCTTCGCCGGCGACACCGACGGCGGGTTCATCTTCCCCCGCTTCCTGCCGGCCTTCGACGCCATGCTGGCGCTGGGCAAGCTGATCGAGCTGCTCGCGCTGCGGGGGAAGCGCCTCAGTGAGGTGGCCGCCGGCGTGCCCCACTACCACCGGGTGGACCTGAGCGTGGAGTGCCCGTGGGAGCGCAAGGGCATGGTGATGAGGCGGCTGCACGAGGACACCCGGGGGCTGCGGAGCGAGCAGCTCGACGGGATCAAGATCATGCTCGATGAGGGGTGGGTACTCGTGCTCCCCGATGTGTCGGGGCCGCTGTTCCACGTGCGGGCCGAGAGCGCCGACCTCCAGGCCGCCCAAGACCTCGCCGGCCGCTTCGCCGCCCGCATCCAGGAGCTGCAGGAGGGGCTGTGAATCAGCTCGCCCGCCGCCCCCATCTCTCAGGCCAACAGGAGGCCCATGTGACCGAAGCTCCGGCCGACGCCACCATCTGCCCAACCTGCGGCGCCGTCACCACGCCGACCGGGCACCTCTGCCGGCCCTTCGCCCCCGTGCAGCCCTACTCGTGTGAGTACTGCGGCGCCCGGACCGATGATCCCCGCCATATGTGCTATCCCCAGATCGAGCACCTGAAGTTCCAGTGCCAGCACTGCGGTCGCCTGTCCGCCAAGGCGGAGGCGCTCTGCCACCCGAAGCGCATCCCGGGCGCATGAGCCGGCCCGCCCCCGCCGAGTGCAGCGTCCGTCCCCTCGCCGACGGCGATCTGCCGGCGGCCCTCGACCTCGTCTGCCGCACCTGGCCCGAGGTCCCCCGGTCCAGCCACGAGGCGATGGCGGTCGCGGACCCCTGGCGCGACCGCGGGCGCATCTTCGGGGCCTTCGTGGGCGGCGCGCTGGCGAGCCACGCGCGGCTGCACTACCGGCCGATCCGCGTCGGCGCCGCCGTGCTCGACATGATCGGGGTCTCCTCGGTTGTCACCGATGAGCGCCATCGTCGCCGCGGCCTCGGGCACCTGGTGTTGCGCGCGGCTCTGGAGTGGATGCGGGGCGCGGGCGCGCACGTCTGCCTGCTCAACACCGGGGTGCCCGACTTCTATGCGCCGCTGGGCTGGGGGCGCCTCAGCTTGTCCCTGCTCAGCCTGCCGGCGAAGGGCATCCCCCGCCTGGGCGCGGGGCGCTGGCCCGTGGTCCGCCTGCCCATCGCGCCTGCGCGGGCGGAGCTGCTGGACATCTACAGGGCGGCCTGCGCGCGGCACCCGATAGCTCTCCAGCGCACACGCGAGTACTGGGAGCGCTGGCCGCGCTGGGCCGCCGGCTCGCCCTGGGTCGGCCTGCTGGATGATGAGTGGAGCGTAGTGCTGGATAATGACCAGATCATCGCCTATGGAGGGATACAGCGCTCGATAGTTACTGGCGGCGCGCTGAGCATCGGTGAGGCGTGCGCGCTGCCCGGCCGCGAGGAGACGCTGCCGGACCTCTGCGACGACCTGGTGGCGCGGGCGCGGGCGGCGGGGGCGCAGCGGATCGAGCTGAACCTGCCCGCCGACCACCCGCTGACAGCGCGGCTGGCGCCCTACGGTGAGTGGATCACCCACCGGGGCGCCATGGCCCAGGTCCTTGATCTGCCCGGGCTCCTGCGGGCCCTCGTGCCTGAGGTCGAGCGCCGCGCCGCCGGGCTGGCGCGCCCGGCGGTCATCCGGCTCGAATCCCCGGCCGGGGAGGTCACCATGGAGGCCGGCCCGGCGGGCGTGGCCATCGGCGAGGCGCGCGATGGGCCCGTCGTCCGGCTCACCGCGGGAGGCCTTGCGGCGCTCCTGCTGGGCCTCAGCGATCCGGCCGCCCTGCGCGAGGTCGGCGAGCTGGAGGGCGAGGAGGCCGCGTCGCAGGCTCTCGCGCAACTCTTCCCCTGCCTGCACTCGCACTACTCACAGGTGGACGGCTTCTAGCAAGGAGACGGGGCGCGCCGTCGAAGTCAGGGGGGAGACTCCACAGGAGATTGTGCTGCCCATGGCTTCCCGAGACCCTGCACTCCCTCGCCGGCGGCTGGGGCGGACGAACCTCGAGGTCACGGTCATCGGCTTCGGCGGCATCCCCATCCAGATCCAGTCGGAGGAGGTCGCGCTCGCGGCCGTGCGCCGCGCCCACGACCTGGGCGTGAACTTCTTCGACACCGCGCGCGGGTATACGAACTCGGAGGAGCGCATCGGCCGCGCGCTGGAGGGGCGCGACTACATCGTCGCCAGCAAGTCAGGCCGGCGGAGCGCAGATGCCATCTACGAGGACGTGTGCACCTCCCTCGACAAGCTGCGCCGGGATCGGATCGAGCTGTATCAGCTCCATGGCGTGAACGACGAAGAGCAGCTCGCCGCGGCGGTCGCCCCCGGGGGCGCACTCGAGGGGCTGCGGCGCGCCCGCGACGAGGGCAAGATCGCGCACATCGGCATCACCGGCCATCGCCGCGAGACCCTCGCCCAGGCGGTCGAGGAGTGCGACGAGTTCGCCACGGTGCAGGTGCCCTTCAACCTCGTGGAGGACGATATCCTTGACACCTTGGTCCCGCTGTGCGCCGCGCGGGACGTGGGCATCATCGCCATGAAGCCCGTGGGTGGGGGGAACTTCAGCCATGCCCCGCTCGCCATCAAGTGGTGCCTGACCCAGCCGATCACCTGCGCCATCCCCGGCATGGCCACCCCGGAGGAGGTGGAGGAGGATGTCGCGGCCGGCGTGGGCGAGCCTACCCTGAGCCCGGGGGAGCGGGAACAGCTCGAGGCCATGCGGTCAGAGCTGGACCGGCGCACCTGCCGGCGCTGCCGCTACTGCGAGCCCTGCCCGAATGGGGTGCAGATCAGCATGCTGCTGCACGGGCGCTCGGTCATCCGCCGCATGGGCGTCGAGCGGTGGAAGGAGTGGGGCGCGCGGGAGGCCATCGCCTCCGCCGCCCACTGCACGGAGTGCGGCGAGTGCCTGCCGAAGTGCCCCTATCAGCTCCCCATCCCGGAGCTCGTGAGGGAGGCCGTGGCGTACTTCCGGACGGTGCCGGGGCTGGAGGAGGAGTGAGCGGCGGGGGCGCCGAGCGCGCCCCGGGGAAAGAAACGCACCACGGGGGCGGCGAGAGCGCTTGATCTGGGGGCTGGGATGGGGTACAATGCTGGTGGCAGACACCGTGGGGGCGAACGGATTCGACGGTGGTCTGGGAGTCGCAGAGCGCGAGCCGAGTTGCGTGGTCTCGACAAAACGCGCAGCCATACAACTGCCAACAGCACGAACTGTCTGGCACTCGCCGCGTAAGTAGCGGCGACGTCCTCCCGCCCGGGCTAGCAGGGCGGCTTGGGCGAAAGAACAGCTAGCTGTCCCGGAACCCTGAGGTTCGTAGGGGTGAGGGGAGAACGCTAACGAACTAGCCGTATGGGAAGCCTGCCTGCGGGCGTCCGTGCGGCGAAGCGAGAACACAGGCTACGCTCGTAGGGGTCTGCGATAACTGTCCGCCGGACGTGGGTTCGATTCCCACCGCCTCCACCATGCCTCTCGCTTCGAACCGTCTCTCTACGTTTCGAAGCGCTCTCAACCGAGAGCGCTTCTGCGCTTCTCCTGGCGTCTCTGGCGCAGTCCTGGGCCTCTCGCTGTTCCGGCAAGATGTGGACGAGCTACCCCCGTCTACCCCCCGAATCCCGCCGAAAACGGCCTTCCGGGCCTCTCTTTCTCTGTTTCCTTCGGACTTCTGCCAATCCGTCCGTTGGTAGAGAATCCAGTGTTTATGCGGGTTTTTCGACCCTCGATTTCCTCGGGGTTCGATTCGGACACGCTGACCAGTCGGCGTCTCGAACTCCCGTCCGAAGGCGGACGACCGGAACTCGACGGCCGATGACAGACACCCGGGTCGTCCACAGAGCAACAGGCGCGTATGCTACTAACCTGCCGGGGCTAGGCTTGCTCAGCCTGTC
>Ga0129301_1000738_pt1 | contig 17310 bp, 23 predicted proteins | sample ConPoolayeHmetaG_FD_94489 | JGI IMG/M metagenome (GOLD analysis project Ga0129301, IMG submission 94489) | Hot spring microbial mat communities from California, USA to study Microbial Dark Matter (Phase II) - Cone Pool mat layer H metaG ...
TAAAAGAGATGGACTACCTTGACCCGGCCGATAACCCGGTTATCAGGGTTGATACGGAGGAGGCATGATTACAACAAACACCGCGAAAGCAAGGAAGGAATCGGAGCCACAGAAGCTGACGATTCTAACCACGGGCAAGGTAAAGCTGAGGACCGAGGAGCAGGCCGTCGAGGCGGCCAGGGTCGCGCAAAAAGCATTGGCTAACGTGGTGAACGTGAAGGTGACGCGAAAATACTCGGGGCCACTGCTTACCACATCGGGTATAGAGGATGCGAGAGTGAACGAAAAGCGGAGAGCGCTGATGGCGAAGAGGAAGGCCGTGACCGCCGCCACGCCGGCAGTCAAGCCGCCGCCAAGAAAGAGCGCTAATAAACGGAGCGGGACGTGAGGAGGCTTGCGGGATGAAGTTTAGCGCCAGGCTCTATTGTATGGCGGCGTCAGAGATTGCTGCCATGATTCCGAGCGATGTGCTGAAGAGCGTTAAGGCGAAGGACCCGCGGCCGCTATTCAAGGCGTTCGTAATAGGACACGAGGGAGAGGCGAGAGGCAGGCTCGTAGGCGTCGGCAACGTAGTGAAGAGGTGGTTTAAGTCTATGGTTGAGAAGCTCCATGAGCTCATTCAGCCCGGGCTTCGCCTTTTTCATGGACACGTCGCGACGAACGACGCCGCGGGCAGAATACCGGTCGGTGAGGTAGTCGGTAAGAGGCTTCTAAACATAAAGGGCGGGCTTTCGTCTGTGGTTGCCTGCTGGATTTATCCGCACTATCGCCATCTTCCGTTTGATGTTGCCTCTATAGAGGCGGACATTGACCTGCGCGAGGACAGAAACTCGAACCTTTATGTAACCGATGTCAAGCAAGTGACCGGTATTGCGCTTGGAAACTCGGAAATCGATACGCCGGGCTTCCCGAGGGCTACGCTCCTGGGGCAGCTCCAGGCGTTTGCGAAACATAACTACCCGAAAGGAGACGAGAACATGATTACCCTGGAAGAGGTCAAACAGGCCATTCAGGAGAACAAGTTCCGGCCTTCGGACCTTTACGATCCGGAGGCCCTGTTTGCGGACCCCATCATCTCGGAACGGGTGAGGGAGAAAATTTCGAATGTGCGCGGTTACGACATTCGGAAATTTGAGGAGCTGACAAAGGAGAGGGTTGCGCTGGAGAAGAGACTCGAGGAGAAGGAGCGCGAGTTAAAGAAGCGGGATGAGGACATGGGCAGGCTGAAGACGGAGATGGCCAAGAGCAGGGTTGGCGCGCTCTTTACGAAGCAGAGGGAGGAGCGGAAGCTTGACGAGCGACAGGTAAAGTTTATCGAGCCGAAGCTTGCGACCTTCTCTCCGAAGAACCCGGATGAGGCGGAGAAGGAGTTTAACGCCTACCTTGACGCACTGCTGGATGAATACAAGAAGAACGCGGAGATATTTGGCGTTAAACTTGATGACGGAAAGGGAGCCGGCGGGACGGGAACGGAGAAAAGCAGGGGCACGGAGCCGGACGAGTCTTTGAAGAAGACCGCCACGCCGGAGGACGATTATCTGGACCCGGGCAAGAATCCGCTTATTCGGTTAGACCCGGAGGCTTAGCGGCGTTACCGCGCGAGACCCGGCTTGTGACCGGGAGAGAAGACGCAGTTAAAGGAGGTTAATTTGGCACTGAGAACAGCCACACCAATGGGAGATTGGAGGTCGTTCAAGTTCACCGTTGACGTGTCCGGCGGGGTGAAGGGAATTAAGGATGCGCTCGAGGCCGACGCGCCTGGCGCTCGCGTTTCGTTCCTGTATCTCGTTGAGGACACGGTCGTCGCCGTCCTGGAGTCCGCGGCCAACGGCGAGGAGGCGGTGGGCATTTATCACGCGGAGAAGATAATGGTCCCGAAGATGACCCAGACGGCGGATGTCTTTTTGCCCGGCGATCGCGTCTACTGGGACCCGACCACGAGGCTCGTGACGCCGACCTACAATTCCGGCTTCTACTGGATTGGCATCGCCACCGAGCCGGCAGATGCCAGCGATCGTTATGTCGAGATTGACCTCAAGGGCGACCGTGCCGAGGTCGAGGCGGCTTTGCCATAACGGAGGAGGAAGATGAGAAGCAGAATATTCAACCTGAATTGGGAGGACTTTGATTACAAGAACCCCGAGCACAGAAAGCAGGTCGCCGGCGCGCTCCAATTCTACCTGTCGCTTCCTGATAAGTTCACGCCGTCCAAACTGGCAAAATGCCAGGAATTCGTGAAGAGGAAGGAGGAGTTCCGGGCCGCCGTCAACCTTCAGATTCAGATGTTCGGTATTCCCTCGAACTTTCCGACATACGAGAAGGCCATTGATGTTGTAAGGAAGTTCCAGCTGGCGCCGGAGTACGACAATGGCTACGAGCAGATTTTCGACGTCATCAACTTCGAGGGGACCAGGGCATCCGGCTTTGACGTCATGGACGTTGCCTCCGGGCTTTCGTTCAGGGAAGTCAAGGTCGGCGAGAAACTCAAGGTCTACCAGATGGCCGGCAAGAAGGAGCGCTGCTACTTTGCCTTCTACGGCGGGGCCTTGGGCTGGCACCGGTCGCTCTTCGAGGACCAGGAGTACTGGTTGGCGGAGCAGAACGCAATTGAGTTCCGGAACAAAGCCTACGGCCACCGGGCGGCGACGTTCTACGGGCTACTCGAGGCCGCTATGGACCTTAAAGGCTGCTGTAGCGCGGTTCCCGCCGATTGTTCTGATTGTCATGCCGACGCGCTCTCTATCGCAAACTCGCTCAACTATGCCGCGCAGACTATCATCACCAACGTATCTGGAAAGGGATATGGAATCAACCCGCAGAATGTTCAGTTTGTTGTTCTAACCCCGCACACGCTCATCGGGCGGGTTCGCCAGGCGCTTGGCGTGAGGACGCAGGCTTTCGGCGACTCTCCGCTCGTCATCAACTACCCGTTCGTGATCGTCAACACGCTCATGCTCACCAACACCAACCGATTGGCGGTTATCCTGCCGAAGCGCAAGATAATCGCCGGGTACCGGATGGACCTGACGCTCTTCGACGACTTTGACATCCTGAGCTACACAGACACTGTGGCAGGCTGGATGCGATACGGCGGATGTATCGGCGACCTGGACCAGATCGAGTGTATTGAGTTCACGCCGCTGAGCGGTTCTTGCCCGCCATCGCCGAAGGAAAGGATTCTCGAGCCAACAAGATAAGGCAGGCATACTTAGGGATGGGGGCGGCGTTAACCGCCCCCGTCCTTGATAAGAGGCCGCAATGATAACGACGCGAAGTATGGAGGTTAGCGCGCTTGTGCGAAGCCGGGACAGGGTCATGGCCGAGAGAAAGACGGAGCTCTACCATCAAATTTACCCATATCGGCCACTTTACGAAGTGCTTCCGGACGGGGCGTGGGCGAACGAGCGGTGCTTTATCATCGGCGGCGGGCCAAGTCTTGAGGGTTTCGATTTTAGCCGGCTGGACGGCGCCGGCAGGATCATAGCCATAAACCGTGCCTTTGAGTACGCGCCATTTGCGGACGTTGTCTTCTTCATGGACCAGCGCTTCTACAAGATGGTTCACGATGGGGCTTTTGGCCCGGAAGCAAAGAAGAAGTGGGATGAATTCCGTGGGTACCGCGTCTTCCTTAATATCATGGGCCGCCGGTACGATGACGTTTACTCCGTTAGATCGCTTGGCAGGGTTGGGCTTTCGAACTCTCTGGCCAAGGGTATCTATCACGGTAATAATTCCGGTGTTGGGGCCGTCGGACTGGCCGTTTGCCTCGGGGCGAACCCGATTTACCTGCTTGGCTTTGACTTTAAGTTCAAGAACGGAAAATCCCATTTTCACCCCGGGTACCGTCCGTCCGCGGGAGAGGGCGTGTTCAGGTCATTCGTCCGGGATTTTGAGCGTATGGCCAGGTTCATTGTAAGGACCAGGTTCAGGGTCGTTAACCTCAACCCGGATTCCGCTCTGAGGTGCTTTCCGTTTTCCACGATTGATGAGGTTCTGGGCGATGGTAGAGCAGGATAGGATGAAGGAGAGGCTTGATCGAGAGCTTACTCTTATTACGGCTGAGGAGCTCGCGCTCTCGCTCGTTCCGTTGCTTGAGGCTGTAAACAGGGTCGGCGGAATTGCAAAAGCGGTCGGAATCCTTAGGAGGATGGCGGAGAGTGAACGGGAGGACGAGGAATGAGCTGGCGGATAGTCTCGTTCTATACGATTGGCACGAGCTACGAGCAGGAGGTAAAGAAACTCGAGGCGTCGCTGCTTAAGTTTGGGCTTCCATTCAGGACATACGCGCACCAGCCAACCGGCACGTGGAGGGGCAACTTAAATCACAAATCCGCGACTATTCGGCTGGCTTTTAATGACTTCCCCGGTGAGGACATCGTTTTTCTCGATGCGGACGCCGTCGTAAGACAGTACCCGAGCCTGTTTGATACGCTGTCTACTGGCCGCGAGTACGATATCGCGGCCTGTTTTTTTAAGTACCATCCCCGCTCCGGAGACCCCGACGAATTGCTCGCCGGAACGCTGTGGGTTGCAAACAATGCCACGGGCCATTTAATTGTCGATGAGTGGCACAGCATGGGCCTCGCTCATCCGGAAATACGCCACCAGATGTGCCTTAAAATGACAATAGCGCGCCTGCAGCAGGCGGGCCATCCGGTAAGGGTTTACCGCCTGCCGTTTGAGTATACCTGTATATTCGATTATGGGGCGGCGCGTGGCAAGGTGCCGGTGATTGAACACTTCCAGGCGTCGAGAAGATTTAAGCGCGAGGTGAATACCGGGGTAGACGCGGTTTTCAGGGTGCGCGAAGTGCGTCCTACGAGCATAACGACGGCGAACGTTAAACAAATAAGACGGGCTGTGGAGCAGGAGGCGAGGCGGGGGACATGAGCACATCCGTCGTTCTCGTGACGTACCGAAGGCTCGCAAGGCTCGAGGATATCGTACGGGCGTGGTTGGCCGAGAGCTCCGATGTTTGGCTCTGCGATTGTTCCGCGGGCGGGGCGGGTATCAATGTGCCTGGGCTCAAGCTTGCCCGCTTCTCGCCCGACCCGGGAAATAGAACCCGTCATGCTGTAGCATTGCTTACGTCGGGTGACCTCGTTATCAAGGCCGACGACGACGTTATGCCAAGGCCGGGGCTTGTAGCTGACTTTGAGTGCCACATGGCCAAGCTCGGGCCGGCGATTCTGGGTATTCACGGCCGGCGGTTCTACGGGCCGGACTACTATCGCGACACGCGGCACTTCGGCTCGAAAGAATTGGAAGCGCCGCTTGAGGTTCAGTTCGTCGGCGTCGTGACGTGCTCGCCGCGGGAATATTTGCCTATGGACCTCAGGGATTGTGCGACCGAGGTGGAGGACCTGTACTGGCAAATGGCGTGCTATCCGAACGTCAGGAAGTTTGTCATTAAGACGGACAGGTTCGTTCATCTGGCCGAGAGTAAGGATGACGGCAGGCTCTGCGCGAACCCGCGGGCACGGAGGACCAGGGAGAGCTTTTACCATAGATACTATCAGAAGTATTTTTCGGGATGAAAAGGAAGCTTGTGTTCTGGACGGCATTCAACTCCTACCGCTCATCCAAACTTTTGCGTAATAAACCAGCCAGTGCCGCCCACCCGGTCACTACGCAAGAATGGACGAATCGAAGGGCGGAATTGTTCGTAAAGTATACTCTGCCGAGCATACTGAATCAGACTTACGAGGACTTCCTTTACGTAGTCCTTCTTGACCCTAACTTGAGGCATCTTACTGAATTATTGTTTCCGGAGGTTGACGACCGCGTGATCTACTGTTACGAGGACGCGCAGGCGCTGGACCTCATCCGTGATTACGATGAGGTCGTTATGGCGCTTATAGATTCGGATGACATGTACTCGCGCTGGGCCGGGGAGCTAATGATGGCATGTCCGGCCGAGTGGATGTATTTTAGGCGTGGTTATGCGTATGAGGAGCGACGCGGCAGGTTGTGGCACTATGACACAATTGGCGTGGGACCGTTCTTCGCCAGGCGGGTACACCCGGCGGACATCGCCGTCTTCGACCGGGACAAGCGCCACCCCACGCACAAAGACGTGATAAGAATGTGCCCGCATCGGCTCGCAGATGGTAATTTTTGCGTGGTTCTACACGGGGCGAACACATCGAGCACTCCAACGATGCGCTACGTGCTTAAACGGCCAGCGGAGAGGACGGTCCTTTTCGAGAGATTCGCCTTCGGGCACAAGACTGGAGGTTCAGATGAGTATCGGTTACTTTAACGATATCGCCGAGGCGGATAAATACTTCGAGGATGAGCGCCTGGAGACGGGGGCGTGGGACGCCCTGACAGAATCGGGTGCGTTCCTGAAGTCGAAGGTCATCCGCATGGCCTACAATCGGCTTTATTACGACCCGCGATGGAGCCTGCCTACATATGCCGAGGCGTCGGCGTCGGACCTTGCGAGGCTTCAGAAGGCGAATGCGGAAATGGCGTATTATCTGGCTATCCATATCGCCGATGAGGACAGACGGAAAGGCCTTCAGGTGCAGGGAGTTACGGAAGCGGGCATCGTTAGGGAGACGTACTCTGAGAGCGCTCTTATGGAGGTACCGGTACCGCCATTCGTAGCGGCGATCCTTTCTCCCTGGTCGGCGGAGGCATACGCTGAAGTGATTGATTTGGCCCGGGATGAGGGGCAATCCGTAAGGACGAAGGTACACAAGCTATAATGGCCAGAATAAATCTCGAATGGACTTACAGAGCGGTTGAAAACGAGATTAAAGGTATTCTGATGTCCATAGATATCATGAAACCGATTGAGGTGGAGAGGATACGCAGAGCCGTAAGAAGGGGAATAGCCAGGTTAAACGCGGCGGCCGCAGCCTGGGTATTACGCGAAATTCCGGCCGCCTGTAGGCTTGGCGCGCGGCGCGCGAGGGTGGCGCTCGAGATTCTGGGAAAGAAATCGAGAAGGCCGTCTATGACTTCGCCGGAGGTTATCATCGGAGGGAGAGCCCTTGAGCGCCTCGTAGCGGCCAATAACACCATACAGACAACCGTGGATAAGTACCTCGCCATGACTATTATCGCGTCCCGGGTTACGAGGTCGGCCCAGGTTCAGGAGCAACTTGACCCGGATGACGCTATGGCCGTGTACGAGAAATATGGCCGCGAGGCGGTGCTTCAAATGAAATCGCGGGGCTGGCTCGCCGCGAGAATAAGAGAGTATTTGGCGTCGCGCATAAGCGAGGGAGGCTTTATTGAGGTAAAGGGCAGGTATTACAATGCTTCCAAGTATGCGAAAATGGTGGCGCGAACGGAGATGGCGAGGGCACAGACCGAGGCCACGCTCGAAGTCTGTAGAGAATACGGAAACGACCTCGTTGAGGTGTCCGACCACGCGACGGATTGCGAGGTCTGTCAAGAGTACGAGGGAAATGTTTATTCAATCTCGGGCTCGCATCCGTCTTACCCGCCGCTCCAGGACAGCCCGCCCTATCACCCCAATTGTAAACACAGGTTACTCCCCGCGTCCGAGGAGGCGATTGCGATCAGAGAGAGATTCCGATGATTGGCGCATACATGGTCGATCCGGTCGTCATTTGGAAGTGGAATGGTTACGACTCTTGGAACGAGCCCCTGTCCGGAACGGCCGTTGACGCGGTGGGGTACGTCGAATGGGGGACCAAGCTTGTTAGAAACTTGAAGGGCGAGCTTGTTCCGTCAACGGCGAGGATTCTTCTGTCCAAAATAGTGGATTATCAGCTCGGCCGCCCGCTGTGTCACGAGGACAGGATAGAGATTAGTGGCGCCGGCACTCCCAGAGTGATTCTGGCAATTGAGAAACCGAAAGAGCTTGGCTTTTCCGGCCTGTTCTATGAGGTGAGTCTGGCATGAGCGGCGCGTTCACGATTGACATGAAAGACTTCGAGCAGGGGCTGAGGGAGCTGTGCGATGATCGCATCCCGCCGGAGGCGAGGATGGGGATAGTCAAGGCCGCTAACGAGCTTCTTCACGACGCAATCTACGAGAGACCGTACGCGCCGTTTGATGAGGGCCACCTTAGGGGGTCGGCGCGGGTTGAGAAGCCGGAGGACTCCCGGGATGGGGTGTTTGTTCGGGCCGGGTTCAACATCGAGTACGCGGCGCGGTGGCACGAACTCTCGCCGGAGGAGGACAGAAGGATTAGGTGGACGCTTCCCGGCTCCGGCAGGAAGTATCTCGAGTCCAAGATGATAAGGAACGCCCAGAGGTACCTATCTATAATCGGCGAGCACATCAAGAACGTGCTCGCGGGGAAACGATGATGTTTATGGAGATATGCAAGCTCATCGCCGACCTGACCGGGTTCTCCATCGGCTCCACTCTCCAGGTCGGCCACAGAGTTCAGCACGCGCCGGAGCGATGTATTCTCGTATCGGAATCGGCCGGCGGTACGACAAACTTCTACTGCCCTGATATGGCCGACATAAATATCATGGTTGTCTCCCGGGCAAAAACATATTTCCAGGCAAGGTATGACGCCTGGGCTGTCTATGACGCACTCCACGGCACGGCGGGCTGGAACATGCCGCGTGTTGGCGGTTCCGGTGAGGATTATCTTGCTATGGTCGTGGAGGCGGTAACGGTTCCTCAATACATAGGACAGGACGAAAATGGCCTGTTCGAGTTCAGCGTGAACTTCATCTTCCGCATGGAGAAGGCTTCATGCGGGATGTAAGAAGCTACTATAAGGAGGTTTAGATGCCAGCACTACCAATCAAGGACATGGGGCCCTGTGAGATTGTCTGGGGCTACGGCGAAAGTGGCGCAATCACCCTCGGTCCGTTCCTCGGCGCGACGACCTATAAGGGCGAGACCGAGGTACAGAGGATTTACGAGGAAAGGTTTGGCGCCGCGGCAGTTGACGCCATCATGACCGGCACGGTTGCGACGCTCGAGCTGAGAATGACCAGGTCGACGCTTGAACAGCTCAACGAGGTGCTTAATGCGGGCGGAATTCTGGGTTCCTCCCCGCACGAGTATATCAAGCTGAAAAACCAGCTGGGTTGCGAAATGTACGACCTGGCCAAAGCAATTGTCATCAAGCCCATTTGCGACAACAAGGTCTCCGACGACCCCGCCGAGTGGGTCCACATCTACAAGGCGTTTCCGATTCCCGGCTGGGAGCTTACCTGGGACAAGTCCACACAGCGCGTCTTCCCGATTAAGTTTGAGATCTTCGTTTCCCAGGAGAGTGGACAGGAGGGCGAGTTCGGCACGCTTGGTATGCCATCCGGTTCAACCGAGTTCGGTTACTGACGGCCTGACGGGAGGCTATCATGCCAAGACTGGTGATTGATTCAACGAAACCGCTCTACGCGCCGATTGAGATTGAAATTGATGGGCAGGTCTTAACGCTCGAGAGGGTGACGCAGAGCATGCTTCAGGAGATTGATAGCCTCGAGAGAGAGCTTCAGAAGGGCAGGCTCGAGAACGCGTGGAGGCGGCTGGAGGTACTGTTCGGGCCCAATGAGGTGTTCTCCAAGCTCGATATCTTTCAGGTGGAGAGAATCATAGCGTTCGTGGTCCGGGCGATACTGGCGCCGGAGGCCGCGGAAAAAAACGAACCAGGGCCCGACGAAGGCAAATCGCAAGGATAGCGGCGGCCTTCCCGGGCCTGTTTTCTTACGCCGACTTCCTGGAGATGGATGTCCGGGAGCTGAAGGAATGGCTAAGGGAGGCGGAGATAAGAGAAATTACGGCAAGGGCCGAAAGGTACGCGGCGTCAATACTGCCGCACAGGCGGCCGGAGGACATCAACGCGGAAATTCAAAACATTGAGATGAGGTACTACGAGCTCGAGAACGAGGACGAGATAGAGAGGATCGAGCGCATGTCTAAGAGGAGGCTTGAGGAGATAAGGAGGAAGAGGACGGCGAGAAGGAAGGGCGGTAAATGAATGGAGCTGGTAGTTTTATAGCCGGCTCAATTGTCGGCAAGCTGCTTCTGGACAAGACGGGATGGAACCAGTCCATTCAGGCAGTTGACAAGGACAAGCGCACACTTCTAACGACAGCATCGAGGATAGGCGAGGGCTTTGCGGCTGTCGGCAAGACGATGACTGTGGCCGGCGGCGCCATCGTAGGAATGTTCGGCGCCATGCTAAAGAAGACGGCCGACGCGGGCGACCAGGTAGCTAAGCTCTCCGAGAAACTCGGCATCTCGACGGAGCTTCTCTCCGGCTACAGGCTGGCGGCTGAACTGGGTGGGTTGTCGCTCGAGGGGTTTGCGGTCGGGATGCGACGCCTTGCCTCGGTCGCTGTCGACGCGGGCCGGGGCGTCAAGGGTTCCGAGCGCGCCTTCAATGCCCTGGGGATATCGGTTAAGGACAGCCAGGGCAATATGAGAGGCCTGGAGGACATTCTCCTCGACGTGGCGGATCGCTTCAAGATGATGGAGGACGGGGCCGTTAAGGCTGCCCTGGCTCAAGACCTGTTTGGCCGGTCCGGGCTTGAAATGATTCCTATGCTTAACGAGGGCCGGGAGGGGTTAAAGCGGCACCGGGAGGAGGCCGAACGCCTCGGCATGGTCTTCTCCCGCGAAAGCGCCCGGGCGTGCGAGGACTTTAATGACCGTATGAAAGAGCTTAAGCTGGGCCTCGCGGGGACCACGAAGGAGCTTGCCGTTCAGCTCATGCCAGTCGTAACGGCATTCGTCGGGAAAGTAAAAGAGGTCATCGTAGGGATGAGGGAGTGGGTATCCGCTCATCCTGAGCTCGTAAAACAGATAGGTTCTGTCGTACTCACGTTCGGCGGACTCCTGGCGGTCTTGGGTCCCGCGGCACTTGTCATATCTAAACTCATTGCCGCGTTTATTGGCCTGGGAAGGGCCATAATCTCCGCCGTCGGCCTGGTTTCCAGGCTTGCAGGCGTTATGAGCCTATCGGTTGGCGCATGGATGGCCGCCGCCGGCGCTATCGGTTATTACATCATTAAGCTCCGCGAGAAGGCCGAGGCAGAAAGATACGCGGAGGAGGCGACAAGGCGAAACGAGGAGGTGACAAAGCGCTTCCGGGAGAAGCTTATTGGCATAGCGGAGCAGGCCGGCCTAACAAAGGAGCAGTTCGCGGCGCTAACGGAGAAATACGACGGAAACATCCTCGCGCTGGCGCGCGCAATTAAGCGGGGCGAGGAGGGAAAGGCGCTCCAGGAGGCCATGAACAGGGTCGGGGCGGAACGTGTCAAGCAGATGGAGGAGGAGAGGAAGAAACAGGAGGAGCTCGCCCTTGGACTCGACAAATACATACCGAAGCTCGAAGACCTGACCGAGAAGCAAAAGACGTTCGGCGAAGTGATGAAGGAGTGGGGCGTCCTGACCGTAAAGCAGAAGGCCGAGGAGATAAGCCGCCTCCTCGGCTACGAGCGCGAGCTTGAGAGTATGCTCAGGGACGGAAAACTAACCCTGGAGGACTACAACAGGGCCATGAGCAAGCTCAACGATGAGCTTCGCGAGCTGGGCGCAGCAACCATGAAGCATGTCCTCCCGGCCAGCCGCAGCATGACCGATGTCCTGCGGCAGGCCGTTCCGGTATTCCAGGACGTTTCCTACCAGGTGATGACGTTTGATGACTTGCTCGAAGCGGCCGCCGACCGCATGGGCATGAGTAGCATGACGGTCATCCGCGAGCTCTACAACATCCGTCGCGAATTCCTTGCCACGATCGGCATTATGATTCCCGAATGGCCAAGGTTCACCGCAGAGGCGGAGATATCAACACGCAGAATTAGCGGGGCATTTGACGGCCTCTATAATGATATCGCCTCCGGGTGGTCGGGCATCGTCGAGAAATGGCTCGAGGGCAACCTGACGTTCCGCGACTTCTGGAAGGAGACGTGCGACATGCTCAAACGCACGTTCCTTCGCGCCGTGGCCGAGATGGTCACAGGCGAGGTGCTGGGGCTCTTTAAGGGGCTTTTCTCGAGCATCGCGAGCGGCTTCACAAGTACAATAGAGGGCGCCGCCAAGAGTGCCGTGAGCGCGGTCACCGGCATTACCCAGGGCGCAGCTGGAGCGATTAGCGGCTTGTGGACGGCGCTCGGCGCCGCCGTTGGCTCGTTTCTTGGCTCTCTTATTACTGGCGGCGGCGGGCTCGGCAAGACCGAGGGCCACTGGATTCACGAGATTCGAAACAAGGCCTTCGACATCCACAACTGGTTGATGTCCTATGGCCTGAACATCGAGCGCCTGCTCGCCGGCTTCTACGAAAAGTACGACGGCATTAAAGAGTCCATCGACCTCACGCGAGAGGCTCTGGGATCGGACCTCGGTGACGTTCTCGGTGCCGTTCGCGATGGCGTTGGTATTCTGGCCAATCTCAAGGGCGCACAGCGTGGTTATATGAGCCGGACGACGGAGCTTATTGTGACGCATGGAACCCCTTCTAACCCGGAGCTCATACTGCCGATTGATAAACTCTTTACCGCGATGAAGCCGATCGACCTTCACCGCGAGCCAACAAAGATAGACCTTACGCTATCGCCGCAAATACAGCCCGTTGTCGTAGAGCGCGACAGGACGATTGAGATTCGCTTTATCCAGCGTGCGCTCGACCATTACGAGCTCAGGGTGCCGATTGGGGCCGTGAGGGGGGCGTAATGGGCAGGATGAGGATACTCTGGCAGAACCTTCACCCGGGCGCGTCGCTTACGGTGAGCTCGGAAGACCCAGATTGGCCGGCTTCTTTTCTTTTGATTCATTGGCCTGGCCTGCGCCATAGAACAACCGGCGACAGCGATGAATGGTGGAAGTGGGACCTCGGCAGTGCCAAGCTCGTGAGTTATCTCGCGCTCTGGGGACACAACTTCACGGCCGGGGCAACCATCACCGTTCAGGCCAACAACTCGGACTCGTGGGGCTCTCCGGCGTTGAGCATCCCGGCTTCACGGTACTCGGATTATATCGTTGCCAACCCGGAGGGCACATACCGCTGGTGGAGGCTCAGCGTTCAGGACGCGGCGAACCCGGCCGGTTACCTTGAGGCGGGCTGGCCGTACTTGGGTGGTTTCTTCGAGCCGCGTTACAGCTTTGCCGCGAGGCGCCGCTCACTGCGCGATAGGAGCGAACGGATATATTCGGTTGGCGGACAATTCGTTGCCGTTGTTCGCGACCGCTATGCCGCCCCTGTTTACGATTTTGATGGTGTCCTGGATTCGGACCGTACTGCGCTTGAGGCCATTTATAAGGAGATAGGAGAGCACAAGCCCTATTTCCTGCTCGAGGACTCGGACGACCAGTCTACGCTTCGATACGTCGTCAATACGGCCCCTTGGAGTTTCGAGCCGAAGGCTTACGGAATGGCCTGGAGGTTTACGCTCGACTCGGAGGACGTCAGATGAGCGAGGTCATCCGCCATTGCGTTGTCCTCGTTGAGATAGAGAAGGGCCACCGCATCGACACGCACACCTGGACGCAGCACCCGACCTATACAAATTGCTGGTGGACATCGCACACGAACATCGTGGGCCATGTCGAGCGCGAGGGAAAGCCGAGTCGCGTCGAGGAGAACGGCGCAGAGTACATGGAGCAGGCATCGCTCGCCGATTGTAACGACAACCCGGGCTCCTGGTACTGGGACGCGGCGACCTGTCGCCTCTACGTCCACACGTCGGGCTCGGACGCGCCCGACAGCGGCAACTACATCATCGTGAGCTATGTGTGGATGCGCTTCGCGACGGAGCCCTACGAGTTCGGCGGGCAGCCGTACCTGCCGTACCTCAAGGAGGACTCCATCGCCGAGGTCTTCTACTCGACGGCTGGCTACCACGAGGGCGGCACGCAGCAGACGTTCGGCTCGGTCGCGCTCATCAACGCCGACGGCTTCTTCGACGAGGAGTTCTCCGACTACATCTGGGAGGCGAAGAAGCTCATCGGCCGCGTTGGCGAGCACGGCGCCGGGGAAAGCTCGTTCATCGTGTTCATGAACCAGTGGACGGGCGACCTCGAGTGGTCGGACGAGGAGGTTGTGCTGGCGGTGGAGGACCTGCGCCGGTGCGTGATATAGGAGGACGATATGGCCTGGTATGAAGGAACGATGACGACGGCGGCGGGGGAGCTTCTCGCCATTCTCGACGCGAAGCTCCCGCTGAACTCGTACTGGTCAATCTATGACGCAGCCGCCGGGACAAACGCGAAAGTCTACCGAAACTACAAGCCCGGAGAAAACTCCAACTTCTACGTCTACGTTGGCGACAATCAGACGGGTTACAGCTCTATCCAGCTCTGGGAAGGATGGAATTCCGGCTCTCATACGGGCACGGGCAACAGCACCACGCTGGCTTACATCAAAAAGGATGCAGGGGCCTGGGGGCTTTCGGTGCTCGACCTGCGGTTCGTTTTTGTTAACCGCCAGTACGGCGCCGCAATCTACTGCGGCCAGCTCCGGCGCCATGACCCCACGCTCGATGTTCCCCTAATCGTTGCGTGGGCGGACACGACCCCCTTATACAATCCGCTGGGGAGTTTTGCCGGTCACACCGAGGCACGCTGGCAGTTTCTTCGGGACCGGTTCGGCGTCGTGCGAGGAGCTCAACCGGCATTGCAGTCGAATAGTACCACAGACTCGAAGCTGCGGCGGAAATGCACGAACGGCAAATTCTGGCTCCTTGAGACGCCCATACTTGATACGAATCTCGAAGAACAGTACGGCTTCCTTGAGGGTGTGATGTGCAATTATTACAGCCCCGAAAGTCTCGCGAACGAGGACATCTTTATCGACACAAACAGCGTCGAGTGGATAAACGTCCTCAACTCGACTACTTACTGCTGCACGGTGAGAAAAAATTAACGATGGCGACCTATAATGCAGTGCTGGCCGGGTACAAGGACGAAATCACCGATGCCGAGAGGCTCATGGGGGCGCGCGTGGCCGGCGCGTTCTTTTTTTCTGCGGAGCGGGCGCGGAGCGGCTCATACTCAATCAAGCTCTACCGCGGCGAGGAGTACACACCCATTTGGGTCGGCTGCGACGCCGGCGCGAGGACCGTTTCGGTGTGGGTATGGCCGTCGGCGAATGCGACAAACTGCCGGATGAAGGTCATTGACCCGGACACGCTCGAGGTTATGGGCGAGGACGTTAATGCCTCCGCGTTGGACTGGGAGAAACTCGAAGTTAGCTTTACGGCGGAGAAGAAGTGCTACGTCGTGATTCTCGGCAACTACACGCCGGGGTACACGCCAGGCGACCGCAAGGAGTGCTATTTCGACGACTTGATGGTGGAGTGAGGGAGTGTGGCTCAATATGGTACTAATATCGGCAATGCGGAGTATAGAAGACTACCGTATGCAGGCACCTACGTTGGCAACATGGAGTACGGCCGGTGCCCCGGCGTCGGTTACAAATACTTTCCGGTCCTCACCGTCCAGAGCTCACCCCCAACGGGCGTCACCATCACCGTCAGCCCCGCCGACATCTACGGCCAGGGGAACGGAACGACCGAGTTCACGCGCCATTACGAGAAAGGAACCGACGTCACCCTCACCGCGCCGGGGACGGTTGGTAGTTACGTCTTCTCGGGGTGGAGAGTCCAGGGGTCACCGGTCGCCGGAAACCCCATCATCGTCACCCTCGACTTCGACAAAACAGCGCTTGCCGAGTACACAGAGGAGGCGCCGCCAGCCCCACCCGAAAGTATCAAAGGAGTCGAGATGCTCTACGTAAAGCTCCCGCGCCGCAAGTTCTGGACCGCCGACTACCCGAACCTCGACCCGAACGCCGAAGGCCGGCCAATTCCCATCGGCTGGGGCGAGATAAAGAACGTCTCACCCGTCTGTATCGACACGTCTGTGATGAAATTCAAGTTGATGGACAACTACGGCAGGGCCATCAAATCGGTTGACCGGGTGCGGAGCGGCGACAATGTGCTCGTCGAGGGGACAAACTATGACGTTGACCTCGCCGAAGCGACAATAACGCTCGGCAAGACGCCGGAGCTTCAACCGGCGACCACCTACTGGTTTGCGATCGAAAGCGACTATCCTATCAATGGCACGGACTACCTGCGCTTCGCCCAGGGTTTCCCTTATGGGGCGATGGCGGGGTGTTACAATTACGCTATTGACGGCGCCGGCGTCTGGACGGTGAACTCGTCGGGCTATGCGCTGTTTTTCATGGTCATCGTCAAGGACCGGCTCGATGCCGCGCCCTACGTCCTCATCGATAATATCAACGTCGACTGGAGCGGTTGGAACATGAACGCCCACCTCCGCGACACGGCGGCGCGCACGCGCCTCGGGCAGAAATTCGTCACGCCGGCGTCGGGCGGGCCGTGGTATCTCTACGAGATACGCGTTGACCCGCGGCTTCTCTACGGCGGCGCCGTGGGCAACCCGCCCGAGAACAGAATCACGAAGATTGCTCTGTTTACGTCGATCAAGACAAACGGCGGCTCCGAGGTCCAGGGGGGCTCGAAATCGTACAGGCTCGAGGACTATCCGCCGTTCAAGTCGAGCGGTTACTTCCCGCAGGTGGACGCGCAGAGCGACATCCGCGTGGATTTTAAGGCCGTGAAGAACCCGGACAACTCCCTCATGGAGAATGTCGCCGACGTGCTCCGCGACAGCTACGTCACGATTCTCGGCGGTTCGGAGAGCGCGCTCGACGCCGCCGCGCTGGCCGCGCTGAAGGCTGCCCGCACGGAGAAGCTCTCCATCTGGCTTGACGACGAGCGCCAGTACCGAGAGTTTCTCGACGAGCTCGAGGCGGGCCAGCTCTTCAAGTTCCTTCCGACGCTGGACTGGCAATTTACGGTTCTTTATGCCCAGGCGGGCGAGCCGAGCGGCACCCCGCACTTCCGCGACGAGGATTTCCTCAGCTTCCGGTGTTACAGAAAGTGGTCGGCCGTTTATCAGAAAATCAAGGTCAAGTACGCCGAAAACCACGAGACGAACGAGTGGCAGGTCCGGGAGGCGGAATCCGAGGTGGCGGCATATCTCTACCGCGTCCAGCGCACGCTCGAGCTGGAGACGTTTCTCAGTGCTGATGCGGACGGCCAGGCGTGCGCGAATAAGTACCGTGACCTGGTCGGAGCGCCCCCGCGGCTGATAGAATTCTCCACGGCCGCGGGCAAGGGTTTTGGCCTCATTCCGTGGCAGAAGGTCAAGGTCACACGGGCTCGGGCCGATGCCCCGGGCGGCAAGCTCGATGGCGTGCTTTTCCGCGTGCTTGACATAAAGCAGAGCCCGCTCACGGGGTGCGTGACAATCACGGCAATCCTCGACGAGCAAACATACTGAGGAGGCGCGGTGGCTGTAGGCGAGAAATTCGTGACGAAGGCACTTTTCGAGGAA
>Ga0129301_1000740_pt1 | contig 17282 bp, 7 predicted proteins | sample ConPoolayeHmetaG_FD_94489 | JGI IMG/M metagenome (GOLD analysis project Ga0129301, IMG submission 94489) | Hot spring microbial mat communities from California, USA to study Microbial Dark Matter (Phase II) - Cone Pool mat layer H metaG ...
AAATACCCCTTCATGTAAAATCTCTATCCCCAATACCTTTAACACTTCATTCCAGTATTCTTCATCCTTTTCATTGGGATACCTCACTGACCTTGACTGAATAAATAAACCTCCTCCTTCTTCCACATATCTTTTTAAGGCATTTCCCACACTTCTGGCATACTCTTTCTCATTCTCACCAAAATTTTTTCCTATCCCTTCATTCGTTGTTGTTAAATGTACCACATGAAATCTGCAAATTGTTTCATAAATTTTGTCTTCACTGTATCCTGAACCAGGTAGAAAAGGGTTATTAAAAAGGACTGGTTCTATATTGTTTTTCTGATATACTGGAATTAACCTATTATATTTTCTGAATTCAACATTACGTTTATCTCCATCAACCATTGGTATTCCCAGGAGAACTCTTTTCTCAGAAGGAAAACAATTTCTCATTGAAAAAATAAAAGTTAACAAAAAAAGAAAGCACACTTTTACCTTCATTTTCTCTCCTAGTTGAAATTGTTATTTAATAGTACAGGCATGGGGATAGAAAAGTTTATAATTTACCCGCAAAAGAAAAAACAACCCGCCCCAGAGCAGAAAAGTCCCAAAAGCAATATTTTTTAGTTCTCCGGGCCTTAAAACCAGTTTTAGCGGAAAAAGAGACCAGAAGATAATTCTTACACCAGGGCATAAGTATTTCCTCTTTAATCAGGTCTCCAGTTGATTCCACCTGTCTTGCTAATTCTTTCACAAGCGGGTTTGCCAAGAGAAGAATAAGCATCAGCGTAAAATTTCCCGGGAACCCACTCCACATGTCCGTCAATAGTAAGATAATTGTTACCTGCATTATGAAGATAAACTCCTCCTTTTGCAATAACATTGTCCATGTTATTATTGAAATACACTGTAGCTGCACCCCCACCTTCTGTTAAATGGCTCATCCATATTATTTTATCTAAATAAGCGGTCGGTATTTTTCTTCCTCCCCTTGCTCCTTTTACCCAGTTTGGGTCACCTATAGTTGCTATACGCCATGTAGATGGATCAGTACTACCTGTAATGAGATAAGTAATATAAGAATTAACTACATAAGCGGTGCCCCACTTTTGAGTGTAATAGGGCTTTGCTTTTGTAGGGCAGAAATAAATCTTTGGTATATCTCCTCCTCCAAGTACAGGCCCACTTATCTGGGGATTACGTCTTCCAAGATATGGCTGTAATGTCCACACCCAATTGGAACCATGTCCATATGTATCGTGGCTGGAATTGGCTAAAGGAAAATAATCATCATAGTCAGCCCTGTACATTAAAGTCGCCAGTCCGAGTTGTTTTAAATTATTCATACATACTACCTGTCTTGCCCTCTCTCTTGCTTTGGACAGTGCTGGCAGAAGAATTGCGGCCAGGATGGCAATAATTGCCACCACCACCAGCAGTTCTATTAATGTAAAGCCCGCTCTTCTATTTTCCGTTTTCATTTTCTTTCCCTCCTTCCTTCTTTGTCTCTTTTCCTCTTTTCCCTCATTTTCATCATTTCACTCATATTACACCACCCCCTTTATCTCACAGGGTTTAGTTTTATTTTTATTCTTTTCCGTTCTCCTCTCAGCAACATGTTAAGAATTTTAATTGCAACTCTGCCATACTCTTTATATGAAAAAAATACATTCCTGGGATATTCAATCTTTTTATATGTGTATAAAACAAAATTCCCTTCTATCCGTTTATTTATTATTTCGTCACTTACTTTCACATTCCCTATTATCATAAAATCTACCCTGGTTATGTCCTTCATCATTTCCTTTAGTTCCCCCTCGTACTTTGTTTCTATAACAATCTCTTCTTTTATATTCCTGCTTTCCAGAAATTCTTTATATCCATCATAAATCATATCTCCAGTCCTCTTCACTCCATATTTTCCTCGCTCACCTATGACCAGTCCTATTTTTCTTACTCCGTCTTTGTATAATCTCTCGCATATCTTCCTTGTAACCCCTTTATAATCATAAATAACATAACTGCAATCAATCCCGGGATAATAATTTGCTACAACAACAAAAGGAATTTTCCGCTCCTGCAAAAATTTTACGTCATTTTCAGGAAGCGGTGACAGGATTAAAATACCGTTGAGTTTATTTTTGTGTATAAGGTGATAGAAAATATTTTTTGTTTCTTTTATTGATTTTGTCCTTGCTGGATAAAGATGCAATTGATACTCACTTTTATCAGCCGCTTCCTCTATCCCTTCCATTACCTGCGGAATAAAAAAATAACTTGGCTCTCTAAAACTATAAAAGATAATACCTATTTCTTTCGTCTTCTTTTCTATCACTATACTTCCTTTTCCCACCTGTCTTTCTATATAGCCTTCATCTTCCAGTTCATTTAATACTCTCCTCGCAGTTATACTGGAAACATTAAATCTATGAATGACTTCCCGCTCAGATAACATGTTCAATCTTTTATAGTCAATCTCTTCCTTTAATTTCTCCTTTATTTTCAGATATTTCGGCTTTGTCTGCAGGGTCTTAGTATTCATATACTAACCTTACTTATTTTACTCTCCTCCGCCTTTTAAAAGCTTTACCAGCAGGCTCTCACTCTCTATTTTAATTATATTATACTTATCAGAAAATAGTCTGTCAAGGGCAATCCCGTTGAAACCTAAAATATCGTCTTCTGCAAGGATTGACTCCCCGGAAATCTGTCTTTTTTCTATTACACTTTACCCCCGAAAAAGGGGCCGGCAAAAGGATGATTATTAAGAGAAAGGCTGAAAATTTATGACAGTCCAAAAGGGGCGGCAGTGAACACGTCTTTACGGGGGAAAGAGCGATCATACCTTCAGCCTGTATTTAAAACTGTCTTTCCAGGTAGAAAACCAGTTCCATGAAAAAACAAAAACGGCTTTTGAATAAAATCCTCTATTTTAATAAAAGCGTTTTTATCTCAAAGGGAGACACCTTTAAATTTTTTAGGTTAACTTCTCTTATTATATTTTCCATAAGGTCGGACTCATAAATTTTTCTATAATTGAAATTCAGATTCAGTTTTAATTTTTTCTCTTTCCCCTCTGTTTCAAAAAGTCTCATCACATAACCATCTCCGCTTTCCGCCAGCTTAAATGAGGACAGAATTACACCTTTCGTATTCAGGGAAAGAAGTGACCGGGGTTCACTTTTTCCCTCTGTTTTTATCAACAGACACTCAGGAGAATTTACAAAATTGTAGGAGAACTTAACTACTTCATCGATTTTTTCCGGTGGTGTGGGTAAAACGGCAAATTCATAGTAATGGGAACCATTCTCATAAGCACCTACATCTGGTATAAAACCGCTTGCTTTCCCTGTCGGGCTCCGCAACAAGGAGATCATTATCCTGCCGTTATTTAATTGATGCCCGGAAACACCTCTATTTGCAACCGCAATCCCTGCTTTATCATCGTAATAATAAACCCAGTTCAAAGCAGGCCAGTCCCCTTTGGAGGTGGAATATATATTTTTAGGTAAGCTGGCTTTTTTTTCTCTGTATTTGTATTCAACCTCAAAATAGGGATTCCTTTCCATATATCCGAACGGTATTTCATATAGCGATGTTGCTTTCCCGGGATTGATACTGGCAGGAATAGATAGAATTATCTTCGTGTTTTTTCCCCTCCAGTTCAATTTTAAGTTTAACAGGATATCCCTGACATCATTAAAGATAAAGATTTCTTTAATCCAGTTCAATTCTTCAAAACCGTCCCACAACTGGTAATGTTCAAATCCCTTTTTCATCTCTTTTACTTTTCCCTCAATTATAAAACTGGTGAAAATTTCTCCCTGAATAATTCTTCTAATATTTTCCTCCTCAAATTGCTTACCCATTAAAAGTCCACAGAAATCTTCCTTCCATAAATCGCCCCTGTCCTCCCGGAAAATAATTTCAAATATCTCACCAGAGAAAAGGTCCTCTGCCAAAAACTTCGGCTTGATTTTCAACTTATTCCCATCCACCTCTATTTTGTAATTCTTATTCTCGTCTTTATATCTTTCTATTTCTTTTTGCGCATTTATGATTTTCTCCTTTCTTGTTTTTTTAGCTTTGAAACTTAAAAACTTATACCCGAAAGAGGGCATATCTACCACAAAATATGTTCCGTCTTTGTAATTCTGAGTTTTTGCCTTTTTCCCCTCGTCATATATTTCAATATCCCTTTTTCCTTTCAGGTAAACTATGCCTTTCCTTTTCCACGGGTTCGTGTTAAAGAGAAATATTTTCTCCTTACTGCCATCGGGAACTATCCTGGAGAGACAATAACAGGTTTTTGACCCTGCTTTTTCTATGATTTCCTGGAATTCTTTACTTAAATCGTTATATACCTCATCCACATGACAACCGCATATGCCATCGTGAAACTGACAGATAAACAACTTCTCCCATAAATGGTTAAAAAACTCATTGTCGTATTCCACATCAGAAAGAATTTTCGCAGCCGAATTTATTTTTTCACAATTTAGCAGAATGTTCTCTGCCCTTCTGTTTAATCTCTTAACCTCAATCCTTGTGGTGTAGCAACCTGTAAATTCTGGATTCATTTCTCCCCTATAAACAGGCAGAGTTTTTTCCTCTAAAGAATTATAATAATCAATAGGCTGTGCTATCTTTATTTCTTTAAACTTCTTAAGATGAGGAAAGACCATCTCTTCTATAAACCCCTCTTCCAGGGCATAAAAAGCAAATACTTTTTCCTTCTTTTGTTCCAGCATTTCCAGTACGGAAATTTTCATTCTTTCCTCAGGAGAATATACTATGGGCAGATTACATAAATGCGTGTGCGTGGAAATTCCTCCTGTGGCATAAGAGGTTATAATCCGGCTTCCGTCTATTCCTTCCCAGATAAAATCGCTGCCTATATCTTCCGGGAGTCCCGGACATCTTCCGGGAAGTAGATAATTAAAATTTGATTTTCTCAAAATTTGCGGCAGCTGTCCGCTCATACCAAAGGCATCCATAAACCAGGCTATTTCCACATCAACACCAAATTTTTGTTTATAATATCTCCTTCCCAGCAAAATATTCCTGACTAAGGATTCACCATAAACTAAATTTGTATCAGGGATACTCACTATACCACCAACGAAATAAATCCTTTCTTCCTCAACAAGTTTTTTTATTTCTTCCTCATATTCAGGATTTTCTTGCAGAAAGGTCTTAATTATATCTGACTGGGCAAAACAAAATTTAAATTGCGGATATTTCTTAAAAAGACCTAAATTGTACAAAATCTGTTTTTCTCTTACTCTGTCGTATCCTTCCTTTGTCCTTCTCCAGACAAGGTCGGAATGATGATGAAAACATAAATAAATTTTTTCCATATTCCTTCCTTGTTAAAATCTCTTTATTTCTGAGAAAATCTTTTCTAAAATCTCTTCCCACTCGGAAACATTGAAGAAAACATCAAGCTTTCCGTATTCAAATGGTGCTCCGGTAATACAGAATACTTTACCACCATTTTCCACTTGCCCAAACACAAGAAATGGTTCCCCCTGGTTTGTTTTAATTAAAACATTTGCCCCGGCTCTGGCTTTAACTTTATGTACATATGGACAGTAAATTCTTTTTCTTATCTTTAGATTCCCCCAAAAATTTTTATCAAATATCAGGTATGAGCCTTTCTTCAGTTCTATGTCAAACGGAGTGGCTTTGATTTCTACAGGTAAAATATCATAAAGACAGGTACCAGTTATCCCACTTGCTCCAAAGGAAGTATGTCCACCGAGAAGAATGATACAGCCTCCACCCTGCACATAATCACGTAAAATTTCTATGCCCGGATTCCCAAGACACTCCAGATTAACATTCCCCAAAATTATGATATCCTTCTTCATTATTTCATTGTAATCAAACGGGAAGTAGCTAATTCTTGGTCCTTCCAGCCCAATGCTGTAATAACCATATTCAAAATTCACTCTGAACTTATTCCTCATTTTCTCAATCACTTCTTCTATTTTATAATTTTCTGATAACAGTCCTTTCATGAAAAACACATCTAATTTTTCATCGTAAGTTTTTTCTATCTTTTCCGGTTTCATAAGTTTCTGCTGCTTGGGGATTCTGGTCATCTTAAAAACAGGTGTAATCATATCCTGTTGTACATTGTCTCCATAACCATAACTTCCTGAGTAAAAGTCAAAATATTCTTCACTGATATTTTCTCCTCTTACCTTAACAAAAACCACCAGAGGGTCCGGCACATCTATTTTTTCCTTCTGGATTACTTCCGTGAAACCATCTCTGCCTACAATCTCAATTTTTATGGGGGGCACCTCTATTTTCTTTTTTTCCAGCGGATTCAAGATTTCTGCGACCAGTTCTAAATTTTTTAAGTCCCTGGAAATAGCTTTCAGTTTATGTTTTATTTCTAATTTTTCTTTTTCCCTTTTTAACTCCATACTGCTTACCATGTTTGGAGAAGCATGACCTATACAGTCAATACCAGAAAAGGGAATCATTACTATTTCTGTCTCCCATGATTTTGATGGAGGAATAGGAACCTTATCGTACATAAATTCTAACGTGGAGTTTCCTCCGCAATTATAAAGCATATCAAGAAAGTTATAATCCATTAAGAAGACAATTCCCTCGCCTTTCTGAGTATCTATCGCCCCGCTCCAGCCAACACAGGGGTCTTTCAAGAAGTCATCTTCTCCCTTTCTCTGCACTGATTTTCTTATCCCTCTTAAGGAAGGTCTGAAGAATACATCCTTTTCGCCATCATAGTCTCCGCCAATAAAAAAAACATTTTGCAGCCAGTAGGCAGGGAGTTTACTTCGCTCCGTATTATTTGTAAGTTTGATATAACAATAAACTACTTCTGAATCCTCTTTTATCAAATACTTCTTTTGCAGAATTAAGTCCTTGATAACATCCTGTTGAACTCCATGCCATACTCCGCTTACCTTCCTTTCCAGAACGAGAGAAAAATGGTTCTCTTTCTTATCCAGGGAAACAACACTGTAAGGGACTTCCAGTAATTCCCCGGGCCATGCCTGTCCCCACAAATGGTCCATAAAAAGCCCCATATATTTTTTTCTCTCAGGAATCAGATCTTTTATTTTGTTATTTTTCCATTCCTTATAATAAAAACTTGAAATTATACCGCCTCTTTCAGGAGAGAAAACGCATTTTATCTTTTTATTCTCTACGACAATCTCCCCATTTTTTTCTTCCACATTTAAAACGCAAAATGCCCGGTAACAGATGAACAGAAAAACGATAAAGATAAATTTTCTCATCCTGACTCCTGGTCATTGGGAATATTTCAAAATAATAAGCTTCCAGTAGAATAGTTCCGGAAGATTTATTTCCAGCATCCCGTCTCTTATATCTGCTTTGAGTTGATACGATTTTGTTTCTGGTTTTTCACCATCCCTGAACGGTTCACAGGTTAAAGCATAGGCCCCAGCAAAACCGGCAGTATTCTTGACCAGTATTTTTATATTTTTGACTGGCTCCGGCAACACACTATCAGGATTTCCTTCTATCTGTAAAATCACTGGAGGATTTATCAAATTTATTACAACATATTTAAAATTATTTTCTTCCAGCTGATTGACACTTTCCTTCCACCATAAACTGGCAGGCACAACGTCTATTATTCTTTCCGGGTTTTTCAGTATTTTTAATCCCTCACCAAATGTGAACTTTCCGAATCTCACAAGAAACTGAGCAAAATTTCCGACATTAGTTTGGGAGTTATAATAAACAGTATTGGGATGACCTTTTCCTGCAATTTTGAAAATGGATTCATAGATTCTATCCACAGGATATTTGCCGCCGCTTCTATTTAATGCAAAAGGATTGTAATGTCCTCCAACGGAACGAACAAACTCACCCTGATTAACCATGATCTTATAGTATTTATCCCACTTATTATAAGGACTTGTTGCGCTATTGTAACTGTAGCACACCTCATCCAGAAGCCAGCTACCATCTTTACAGAATTCTTTTACCATTAGAGGATAACCGTCTGTTTCTCCCTTAGAACCAAAATTTGTACCGAATACAAAGTGGGGCAGCTGTTTTCTTACTTTCGCTTTAAAATATGCCAGATTATTTATTGTCTGTTTCTCCATATCCTGCTTTGTTTCCGCAATTGGCTGGCCAAAAAAGTCATACCAGGGGGAATAAGAACCCCATATAGGACCGGTATTTAAATGTCCACAATCCCATCTAATTCCTTCCCATCCGAAAATTTTTGCTGATTCAATAACCTGGTCTGCTATATAATCAAGGACTTCTTTTAGTTTGTAATTGGGAACAAAATACCCGATGGTGGAAAGTTCTTTCCCTTTTTCCACGTACGGCTTCCAGAAATCAACATATTTTTTCCAGTTTTCCTCTTTATTTTCCCAGCCAGGACTGTCAGGTTTTATTTTTTGATAACCTTCCCAGTCGAAATTTTTCCAGAACTGCCTCTGTTTTTCAAGTTCTGAGACTTTATAAAATTCTATTAAATCCCCTTCTTTTGTATATGAAAACCAGCAGGGTTTCTTTTTCAGAATCTCTATTGTTTTTTCTCCCATTGCTTGCTGGGCAATATAACTTATAGAAGCGATACCATATTTCTTCAATTCACTCACTTCTTTTATGATCTCTCTTTTACTCCTTAATAAATTGCCACCATTTCCTCTTATCCATATTTCTTCTTTCGGTGCCATATAAAATGGTTCACCTGGAGACCAGCTGAAAAATTCTGTGCAGGTTACATATTCCTTTTTCGCACGTAAAGCACATTTTTCTATTACTGGGTCAGTGGCTCCAATATTATAAAAAACATGCTGCCACACTGGATAATATTCCTTCAGCGCTTCATCTCTTGCTCCCGGTACTGCTATAGCCCACGGATTTTTTCCTACCGTGAAAAATTCTTCCTTTCTGTCTACCGGTTTTTCACCATCCAGAACTGTTATTTTTGTTGAATATCCGTATTTTGTGTTGTCAAGTTTGAAATTAAAGACCACGTTTTTTATCTCCTTTTCTGGAAACTTTAAATTTTTAACTTCTGTTTGTCTTACTTCTTCAATTCCCGTCGTAAGTTCAAATTTAACCCTGACGTCCTTATTTTCATTTGTTAGGTTTTCTATCTTAACATCCACCTTCCCGCTTTCGTTTGGCAGATACCTTATTTTGTCTGGAAATACATCCAGAATTCTGAAGGATGGTAAACTTCCCGATCTTTCCACCTCGAATCTGTCAATGTAAATAACAGGCTGACCAGGATCTCCCTCCCATCTCATATAAATGTAAGGGGAAGTACTATTTTCCTTTACCAAAAAATTAACCGTGTAGTCGTTATACGCATTTTTCTCTCTTTCTTTATATCCATAAATAATCCCGTATTCTTCCAATACATCTTTGATTCTTACATCAATTCTCCACCCTTTCCCTAAGGGAACTGCCTTTTCCAATCTGTACCTGACCTTCATCCTGTATTGGCCTGCTTCTTTCACAGGAATAGTGAAATATACGATGTTCCAGGCAGGCACCCCGGTTGACGGAATCTTAAGCGCTTTTCCCCCAGAGGCGTCTTTATCACTGACTACTTCCACCCCCTTTTGAAAATTAACACTTCTGTCTTCTGCCTCCATGACCAACTTATCCTGGCAGCTTAAAAAATTTACTGACAAAAGGAAAAAAGATAATATAGCGAAACCTTTCATTTTATCTCCTCGCTTATGGGTAAGAGTAAGTCTCTTAATGAGGTCTTCCAATTCTGCCATTCCCAGAATGGTATCCCTTCCCCTGTTTTCTCACCAAGGTTCAATCCTAAGAAAAAAAATACCTTACCACCAAAATAGTCCCTTACTATTAGAAAGGGATAATCCCCTGCTCTTATAACAACATCGCAATCTCTTAATTCTTTCACCTTTTGTATGTAGTAAACAACAACATCTTTCCCCAAAGTTCTCCTCTCCAGAGCTGCTAAATTCTTAACCTTTCGCATATAAATTCCTTCTCTGAAGAATGCTATATCCTCCGCACTGAAGGGAAGAATATCCGCAAAAAGAGACTTCTCCCATGATTCTTTTCTATAACTCTGGTGACCCGCAAAAATAATTAAATTACCGCCCCTCCTGACATATTCTCTTATAAAATTTTTTTGTCTTACAGGCAAAGCAGAAATATTTACATTGCTCAAAATGATAAAATTGTTATCAAAAATTTCATTTATTTCAACAGGAAATCTGTTAAATCCTGGAGTATTCATATTTCTTTCAAAATATATCTTCTTAATCTCCACACTTTCCTCAGCAAAAACATCCTCCAGCCAGTCCTCATAGAATAAACCTGTGAAGGCAAGGATTTTCAGGGGATAGCCTTTTCTGGGAGAGACATTTTCCTCCACAAAACCTTCTATTCCTGGATAAATTGACAGCATATCGTTTTCGGAAAAATACACCAGCGGAACAATCCTTATATCATCAATGTACCACTGGTCTTTACCTGTGGTATAAACTCTTATGCACCACCATCCTGGTTCTCTGACAATGAACTCGTCCTGAAAAGGTATGTACTGATTTACCTTTTTTACTGCGCCTTTGTTAAACTCCATAAACAATCTGGTACCTGAGGTTTCTGTAGAAATATCAATGTGTCCCAGATTAACATTCTGTTTTATCTCATTTACCTTCATTCTTACTTCCAGTCTGTATAAGCCGGGAGCAAGGGAAGGAAAATAAGGAGAATGGAAAACAATTCCCTTTTCCTCAGTCTTTGGTATGTATATTGCCTTTTTCTTTATTGCCTCTTTATCGTCAATAACTTTGCACCACTTACTTCCTTTTCCTCTAAAACCTTCATCTATTGCCGGGAAAAAAGATAACTGGTCTTTTCCATATCCTGTTTCTGCGGGAATGTTGTATTCTCTAAATTGCAGATTATCAATCCATAGTTTGGAAGGTATAAACTTGCCCGTCTGTTTTTCACTATTATTGGAACTAACCACTTTTATTCTGGCAAATCTTGAGTTTTCTGGTGGACTTAGAATAGCATCTCTTAAATCCCAGTCAGTTTCCCCATAAACAAACCTGCCCGGAGAAAGGTTTGCCAGTAACTTCTTATCTTTATCATACCATTCAATAGATGGAAAGGAGCTTATACCAACATATTTATCCCTGCCTTCACCTTCCCATTTCTGTCTGTAAAAGAGGGAAAAAAAGTACTTCTTACCCTCTTCAATAGAAAGAAAAGGAGAAAAAATATGGGCAGAGGAATTGTTTTTTTCCAGCAAGACACAAAACGAACTTTTTTTGCCCAATTTAACATCTTTATCTAAGAAGACATTCGCCCCTTCACTTTTCTTAATTTCAAAAAGTAGAAGTTTCTGCTCTTCGACAGCTGGGTAAGGAATCAGATTTTGACCAAGAAATTTTATCTCAGCCGCGATAAGGAGCCGGGCAAAGAAAAAAAGTAAAACTATTCTTTCTAAAGTTTGTCTCATTCTTTAAAAAATGCTTCCCTCACCTCTTCTTCTTTCATCCCGTAATCATATATCCTCACTTCAGAAAATTTTCCCTTAAACAATTTATATTGTTGAATCTTGCCCTCATGCCAGAAGCCACCAAGACAAAGGGGAAATGGTGATGGTGTTATTTTTTCTTCCTTCTGTTCCTTTTCCCATACCTTATTCCCATTAAGATAAACCTTAACACAGCTATTATCATAGGTTACAACCAGCTTTGACCAGCAGCCTGAAGGAACAACTGCTTCTGTAATATGTGTATTCCATTTGCCATTAATGTCAACAGCTATTTTATAGGGTGCCTTTTTATTTAAAAGTGAAACGAGTAAATGGTTATACTTTCTTAAAATTTGCGCCCCATAATCTTTAAATTCTTCTTCAGGAGAAATCACAAAATAAAAAGTAAAACCGCTTTTAAAGTTAAGTTTCTCATTATCTTTAACAGTTAAAATCCCATCTCCTTTAAATTCAAGACAGGTGCCTTTTTCTTCATCCTTAATCCAGAAAAGGTTTCTTATTTCGGCAGAATTACTATTATGAGAACAATCAAATACACCCTTACCTTCTCCTTCATTAAATTTCAGCCAGACAATCGGATTTTTCAATGGTTCTGGAAATCTTGCTTTTTCCCAATTAGATAATTTTACTTCTTCTTCCTCTTTTAATTCCTTAATTTCCACATTATCAAACCAGCAAATCCCTGTTCCATCAAGCCCGAGTATTAAATCTCCCTGAATAAGTCCTGTCAGCTTATCTGTGATGAACCCAACCTTCGTCCAGTTTTTTGTTCCTGTAATACATGTAAATAAATAGTCCCTTTTCTCCTTTAAATGGCCGCATTCAAAACCAACATAAGGACCTTTTCCTTTTACATTTTCTGTTTTTATATAAGTCGTTATTAAATATTTTTTTTCAGTATAATTTTCTCCAAACCAGGAAGGACCGATTGGAGCTCTAATTTCATAAGGGCCATCAATTCTTATAGAAAATTTATCATCATATCCATTATTTTTATCCCAGAAGTCAGGGATCTCATACCAGGCACAAGAATTTTTACCTTTTCTCCATAACATCACTTGGTGAGGAGAAGCAATTTTCACTCCTTCTCTAAAATTATTAATTCCCTTTTTATAATATGGATACTCTAAATCTAAATCCCTTGCATCTGGTGGGAAAATGCTATTCTTTAAAATTTCTTCTCCCTTTTCTTTTGATATTCCTATAAGTTGATAATTTACAAAATATTTTGTTCCTGAAGTAAGTGGCTGTTTGGGCCTGTTATAAGCAATATGAATATCATGGCTCCAGGCACAGAGTGAATGAACTATTTCTTCCTGAGCTTTTATTACTTTTAAAACAGGATTTATTTCTTCATTGAAAAAACCTAAAAATCCATCCTCGGTAGAAACCGTCAAATATTCTCTTTTTTCTCCATAACCAGGATAAAAACCATTATGATTTATTGGATGTTTATAAATTCTACCATCCTTTGCCTTCCATATTATCCAACCATAATAATTCTCCCATTTTTCACTTTCCGGAAGTTCAATGCTGGATTTTACTACATTGTAAGGAAGGAAATTATAAAATTCTATGGTGTAAGCATTCTGCCATGTTTTCCCCTCACAGACATCAAAACTTGCATCTATATCATAAATAAATACTTTGTTTTCTCTATCATACGAAATTGTAACCAGATAATTGCTTAAAATTTCTCCTTTTGGAGTTTCTCCCTGGACAAGAAACTTAATTCTTTCTCCTTCTTCAATTATTTCAAACTTCTTTAATTTATTTGCATACCAATCAAATCCAAGATACTGAAGCCAGCATAATGGGAAATAGCCAATTGGTCTAAATGAGGGCGCAAGTTTTATTTGATATAAACTTGTATCTTTTCTTTCAAATCTACATATTGGTTCAGAATTATTAAAAATCCAATCCTGATTATGCCATTTTTTATATGAAAATGAAGGTTTTATTTCTTTCTCTTTTGAATCAATATTTTTATTTGAATAATTAAAATTTTTAAAAATAACAGAACTTTGCTTACAACTTAAACCGATTTTCCCTTTTGAAATAAAAGGCCTTCTGTCATCAATATCAATTAGGTCATTTCCATCTATGCTTACTTTTATTCTTCCGCCTGAAAAATCTATTTTAAAATTATATTCTTTATCTTTCTCAAAGGAATATTCTTTAACTGCAAGCCATCCACCATTATATTTCCACAATCCAACTTCCTTATAAACTAAAGAAAAGCAAACTCTATAATAATTCTTCCCTTTTTTTCTGAAAACTATCCCTGCTTCATAACCAGGTAAAAATTCATCGGTTCCTGCTGATTTTCCGCACCAGTTATTTCCGGGATAATTAACATTTACATTAGCACTTTCAATTATTTTAAAGCTTCCTGTTAAACACCCATTTAAATACTCTTCTTTTGATAAAAAATCATTCCAGACTACATCCTTATTTACAACAGATATTTCTTCCTTTTCCATTTTAAAAATTTCATTTTTTTCAAATTCAAAGCCATAGCACAAACTGGCCAGAAGAAAAACACATACAGCACTCTGCTGCTTTGTCATAATTACCCTCCCGGGGTGTTTCTCTCAGCAAATTTCCCACCTTTTATGGAGAAAAACTTACTCTCTCCTGCTGGTAAAGTGACTTCAAAACTCATCCCGCCAAAAACTGGAGTATGAGTTGGGGAATAAATCTTTGTTTTTACCTCTTTTGCTGCTGGATTATGCACTTCTATAAACGGCTCTTTCCCTTCCTCCTGTCCATCTATTACAACCGTTATTTTAATATCTTTATTCTCACTCACGAATATATTACCAGCCCAGATTTTATTCTCCTTTTCTATCGGCTCCTGAAAATAGGCTGCCTTATCATAAACGGAAACAAATCTAAACCACGGTCGCACACTGGAATATACTGCAGCACAACCATTATCTTCTATCCCTTTCACTACCATTGGATGGTCTATCACCATGTCTTTCGGTCCAGCGGTAAATAATGCTTCATTATTTTCTGCTTTTACCGTGAAAAAGAATGGTGTCTCTTCCAGTTTCCCTTTTTCTATCTTTACTGGATAACCCTCCCTCTTCCCGTCTAAATTCAATGCTTTTACTGTGTATTCCAGTTCATCATTTCCAGGGGTCTTTTCTGCAAATACCCCGTACAGGAATTTATATTTTAAAATCGTTCCTGCCTGCAATTTCTGCCCGTTTTCTCCCATCCCTACCAGTATGTAATTATGATAACTGCCATATCTCCATTTAAGTTGCCTGTTCTCTTCACAATCAGGAATAAAAACTGCTGTGTAACCAGGAACGGTTGGCATCCAGGAGATATAACCACCTACTTTTATTTCTCCTTTTATGTCCAGTTTTTTGTCCTTCAGTTTCATTAACCTCGTTGTCTCTGGTTCCCTCACTATGACTAAATCGCCAATTCCTCTTTCAGGTTGAAAAGGTGTCCTTAAAGAAACAAGCGGTATGGGTACTTCTCCTTCCAGCTCTATATCCTTTTTTATTTTTATGTATCCTTCGTGCCAGACAAATGAACCTCCATAATTTTCTATTGATTCAAAATACCTCCTATAATTCCACTGCACAAAAAAATCAACCCTATCTTCCGGGGCTATCATGGTATGGTATCTCTCAAAATACTCCATCTCGCCCTGACTTCTTACCAGACTTGCTCTTACAGGAGCTTGATTTTTCTCTACATTGCGTGTAGGAACAAGGTGGTCCATAAACATAGAAACTATCTGCATATTGTAACTGGCAAGTTTAACATCCATAAGTTTGCCAACAAAACTTGGTTTATCAGGATATTTACCAATTCCCTTAATGAATATTGATTCTTCAAGCATATCTCTCGGCTTTGGAACTCCTAAGGCAGGGTCTGCTGTATCCCATCCAGAAACAGCAAACTTACTTCCATTTCTGAAACTTTTGCCCGGCGGAAATATTTCATTCCTATCAGGATGCCAGACGAAACCGAGTGGTCCAAGAATATTTAAATTATCTGAACATCTAAATAATCCCTGCTTGTAACAGAAAATAAGAATGTAATGAGAAAATGCTCTTTTGTTTTCCCTATCAATGACTTCCAGTGTTAGATAATGCTGTTTATCATGAACAACTTCAAATTCTTTAGATAATAACTTTTCTCCTTTCCCTGTAAATCTTCTCATAATTCCATAATCTGCATCATGGACTATAACTTCTTTTATTCCTTTATCTGAAAATACTTCAAATTTTAATCTTACCCGCTGGCTCCCTTTTGTATAACGATAGTTATTTTCCATCTGGGTATTTATACCTTCCCACTGCAATATCACCGGTCCCTGAGAGACACGTTGTCCATGTCCACCAAAGGTTGAACATGAAGCATTCAAAGAACTTTTTACATGGTTTAAATCTCTAAACATAGTTACACATGTGGCAGAAGCAATTTTAACATCTACCGGGTCTTTAATTCTTGTAAAGGAAATAAGTGAAGCATGTCTTAAATCTCTCAATCCATAAAGAAATTCATTGTAGTTATCTGCTATTAATTTATTCTTCTCATATGCAAGGGGGATATAGAGAAAAAACCACCATAGATTTTCACGATAAGCATTGGCTTTTCTTATATCTCTATAATCAATTATCCCTGTCTGCGGAAAACCACAATAATATACAAAATCGCCATAGTTATTTACTTTTTCTCCGTCCCATTGCACATATGTATATTTAGAATCTTCACTTTTAGATTCTTCTGGAGGGAATTTTATTCTTTCTCCAAGCATTATCCATCTTATTCCAGTCCCATCTGTAAATTCTATCCCAGGACAGGCATAAAAATTATCATCACTTGCTTTTTTACAATCTCCTTTCAGTAATTCCAGCTCTTCTTCTGTTAAAAGTTCCAGCGGTTCGGTAAAAACAATAAACGAAAGCCCTGACTTCTTTGCCTCTTCTACATAATCACTGACTTTACCTTTCCCATCTGTATATGAGGTATGTATTCCCACTATCCCCTTGACTCCAACATTTATAATTTCCCCCTTTTCTATTTGCGGTCTATCTTCCTCCCTTAAATATGACCTGGAAAATTTAATTCTATCAAATGACACTTTTTCCGGAAAGACAATTTTTTTATATGGTTCAATTTTGTATGTTCCCAGTTTCTCTGATTTTAATGCCTTTTCTGATAACCATTGATAGGAATTCATCTGTAATTTCCAGCTATCACTCCTTCTCCCTGACACCGGATCACCTTTCTCTTCAACTGTTTTTTCCCATAATGGATTTAAATAATTTGCTCCTGTAAATAGCGGGGAAATGGGATAGGAAACAACCCGTCCTCTCCCTAACTCTCTTATGGCAAATACGGGTGGCTCTGAATGATATGTCCCTTCTGCTTCTAAATTTAATACATTCGGATTTCCCACCATCCCACTTTTATATGATTTCGCTTCTTTTTCTCCTCTTATTAATATTTGCCACTCCGGTGAATATTTTAAGGCAACTACTCCTGGACCCGGGAAAAAGTCATTTTGTGGAAGATAAAGACATTTAATTTCTTTTGTTATTTCACTTTCCTTTATATTTTGTGTCCAGAAAAAATTCGCCTTTGACAGTGTCTTCCCTTCATAGACCCTTGTTTTATCAAATACCCCTTCATGTAAAATCTCTATCCCCAATACCTTTAACACTTCATTCCAGTATTCTTCATCCTTTTCATTGGGATACCTCACTGACCTTGACTGAATAAATAAACCTCCTCCTTCTTC
>Ga0129301_1000742_pt1 | contig 17231 bp, 14 predicted proteins | sample ConPoolayeHmetaG_FD_94489 | JGI IMG/M metagenome (GOLD analysis project Ga0129301, IMG submission 94489) | Hot spring microbial mat communities from California, USA to study Microbial Dark Matter (Phase II) - Cone Pool mat layer H metaG ...
ATAAGGAGGCTAAAATGGGCAAAATAATTGGTATTGATTTAGGAACCACTAATTCTTGTGTTGCCATTGTTGAGGCCGGTAAGCCAAAAGTCATTCCTACGGCTGAGGGTCGGAATTTAATCCCTTCGGTAGTTGAACCTGTTAAAGGTTTGGTTGGTGACTTAGCCAAAAGACAGATGATTTTGAATCCTAAAAACACAATTTATTCTGTGAAAAGATTAATGGGCCGGCGATTTGATGACCCAGAAGTTAAAAAGACAATCAAGCATGTGCCTTACAAAATTGTTGCCGGCAAAGATAATATGGCTTGTGTTGAAATTGAAGGTAAAATTTATACCCCTCAAGAAATCTCTGCCAAAATTTTACAAAAAGCCAAAACAGACGCCGAAGCCTTTCTAGGAGAAAAAATCGAGGAAGCAGTAATTACTGTTCCAGCTTATTTTGATGATTCTCAGAGACAAGCAACTAAGCAAGCAGGAGAAATCGCTGGTTTAGATGTAAAAAGAATCGTTAATGAGCCAACTGCTTCTGCTTTAGCTTATGGACTAGACAAAAAACAAAACCAGACAATTGCTGTTTATGATCTAGGCGGTGGTACTTTTGATATTTCAATTTTAGAAATTGGTGACGGGGTTTTTGAAGTTAAGGCAACTAATGGGAATACCTTTTTGGGCGGTGACGATTTTGACCAAAAAATTATTGACTGGTTAGTTGAAGAATTTAAAAAGGAACATAATTTTGATTTAACTGCGGATTCTCAGGCAATGCAAAGGATTAAAGAGGCAGCAGAAAAAGCAAAGATAGAATTGTCCTCGGTTCAAGAAACCGAAATCAATTTGCCGTTCATTACTCAAAAAGATAACCAGCCTCTCCATCTGAATAAAAAACTAACGAGGGCTCAGTTAGAAAAGATGGTTGACGATTTGATTCAAGCGACGATGGAACCAGTTAAAAAATGTTTAGCCGATGCAAAATTAAAACCAAATGAGATTAACGAAGTAATCTTAGTTGGTGGTCAGACAAGGATGCCTAAAATCCAACAATTGGTTGAGGATTTTTTTGGCAAAGAACCGAATAAAACTGTTAATCCTGATGAAGTGGTGGCAGTTGGAGCGGCAATCCAGGGAGCGGTTTTGGCCGGTGAAGTGAGAGATGTCTTGCTTTTAGATGTGACACCGCTAACTTTAGGGATAGAGACGTTGGGTGGAGTAATGACGCCTTTAATTGAAAGAAATACCACCATTCCTACCCGAAAAGCGCAAATTTTTTCAACTGCCGCTGACAACCAGACTCAAGTAGAAATCAATGTTTTGCAGGGAGAAAGAGCAATGGCAGCTGATAACAAATCCTTAGGTAGATTTATTTTAGATGGAATTCCACCGGCTCCAAGGGGGATTCCTCAGATCGAAGTGACATTTGATATCGATGCCAATGGGATTCTTAATGTTTTCGCTAAAGATAAAGCCACTGGCCGAGAGCAAAAAATCACTATTCAGAATGCGACTAATTTGACTGACGAAGAGATTGAAAAAATGAAGAAAGAAGCTGAAGAATATGCTAAAGAAGATGCCGAAAAGAAAAGTTTAGCTGAAGCAAGGAATAGACTTGATACAACTATCTTTGCCGCCGAGAAAATGATTAAAGATTTAGGGGATAAACTTAAACCAGAAGACAAAACTAAACTTGAAGAAGCAATTAAAAAAGCAAAAGAAATTTTTGCCAAAGAGTCCGCGACTAAAGAAGAGTTGGAGCAAGAAACAAACTCTTTAGTGGAATTGATGCAGACAACTCAATCTGGTTCTCCTCCGCCCTCTGGGGATAACCAGAATGATAAAGGAGAGGCAGAAGAGGGTGAGGTGGTTAATTAATTTGATAAGAATTTGAAATTTGCCCCGGAAAACCAAAATTATTCTTGAATTGGTATTTTATCTTGGTCATAATTAGTTTAGATGAAAAAGGATTATTATGAGATTCTGGGAATTTCTAAAAATGCCTCGGAAGGGGAAATAAAAAAAGCCTACCGGAGATTAGCTCTGCAGTGGCATCCAGATAGAAATAAATCTCCCGAAGCAGAAGAAAAATTTAAAGAAATCAACGAAGCCTACGAGATTTTGTCCGACCCACAAAAACGGCGAGCTTATGATCAGTTTGGTCATGCTGCCTTCACTCCTGGTGGTACTCCTTTTAGCCAAGGAGGAGCCTGGACCTATAAAAAAGGACCTTTTACTTTTTATAGCTATAGCACTGCTAGTGGAGAGTCACCATTTGCTGATTTTGACTTTTCATTTGAGGGTTTTTCTGATCCATTTGAAATTTTTGAACAATTTTTTGGTGGTGGTTCGCCTTTTAGACAAAGACGCACTTTGCCGACTTATAGGATTGATTTGACAATTCAGGAAGCCTTTAAAGGGGTAGAAAAGACAATTATTCTTGATCGGGAAAAGCGGCGAGTCAAAATTCCGGCCGGGGTGATTGATGGTCAGAGAATTAAATTTAAAGATTTTTATCTTCTAGTTAACATTATTGAAGATGAAAATTTGCAACTTGATGGTTATGACATCTATGTAAATCAGAGAATTCCTTTTTCAACTGCAGTTTTGGGTGGTGAAATCGAGGTGCCAATGATTGTGGGCAGTTTTAGATTAAAAATAAGACCGCCAGTCCAGCCAGGGACTTTAATTAGGGTCAAAGGTAAAGGAATGCCTATCGCTGGCAGGCCAGGTAAAAAGGGAGATTTTTTTATTAGGTTATTAGTGGAAGTTCCGGCAAAATTAACAAGAGAACAAAAGGAATTAATTCAGAGGCTAGCTCGGCTGGGATTGTAAAATCCCCAATTGCCATGGCCAGGATAGATTGTTGCTGGCAAAAGTTTTTTTAATTTGGCTAAAGAATTTTTTAATGCTTTTTGATTAGAATAAGAGAAATCCGTTCTTCCCACCCCCTTAAAAAACAAAGTATCGCCGGTAAAAATTATCTTTTCTTTTTCTTGATAAAGACAAATAGAACCAGGAGTGTGGCCAGGAGTTTTTATTATTTTGATTTTGAAATTGTCGAAGTTAATGGTTGCTTTTTCCCCTAAATTTAAAGTTGGTTTTGGGGGAAGAAAAACAATTTTTTGCTTTAACCAATAGCCGGCACTTTTTAAGCTGTTTTCTAAAAGAAATAAATCTTGATAATTGATCGCCAACGGAAGATGAAATATTTGTTGAATTTCCCCTGCCCCTAAGAGGTGATCAAAATGACCGTGGGTAAGAATAATCATTTTTGGCCGGAGTTTTTCTTTGATGATTTGTTCTGCAATATAATTAGCCTCGTCTCCAGGATCAATAATAATGACTTTTTTTGTTTTCTTGCTGATCAAAAGATAACAATTTGTGGCTAATTGGCCAACAGTTAAGACAATAATTTTCATTGTTTTGATTATACTAAAGCTTAAAAATAAGTTTGCATTTTTTCTTCGGAAAGCTATAATGATAATAGAATACTGCCCCCTTATTATATGATTAATCAAAGGAGGTCGGCAATGGTGATCGAACTTAATGCTAGTAATTTTAAAACTGAAGTTTTAGATTTTAAAGGAGTTGTTTTGGTTGATTTTTGGGCTTCTTGGTGTGGTCCTTGTTTGATAATGGCACCGCTGGTTGAAGAATTGGCAAAAGAATATGCTGAAAAAATAAAAATTGGCAAACTTGATGTTGAGAAAAATAACAAAATTGTGACTACCTATAATATAATGAATATTCCAACATTAATAATTTTTAAAAATGGTCGGCCAGTAGAACAATTAGTTGGTCTTACTCCTAAAGAAACAATAAAAGAAAAAATTAACGCTGTTTTATCTTAAAATGAATGCTTTTTCTTCTTATTTGGCTCAATTAGATTCGGTTGCCAAGATAATTAAAATTGATGGATTTGTTAAAGAAAAACTTTCCCGGCCAGATCGGGTTTTAGAAGCTAATTTGGCGATAAAAATGGATAATGGCCAGTGGCGATTTTTTCAAGCTTGGCGGGTGCAGTTTGATAATACTTTGGGTCCTTACAAAGGAGGGATTAGATTTCACCCCCAAGCTAATTTAGAGGAAATAAAAGCTTTAGCCGGTTGGATGACAATCAAAACTGCGGTAGCAGAACTTCCTTTTGGTGGCGCAAAAGGGGGAATAGCGGTCGATGTTAATGAGTTATCGTCACAAGAATTAGAAAGACTCTCAAGAGTTTATACAAAAGCAATTTATAAATTAATTGGTTCTGATGTTGATGTGCCTGCGCCTGATATGAATACAGATCAAAAAATTATGGCTTTGATAGTTGATGAATATCAGATTTTAACTGGTAGAAAAGACAAGGCAGTGGTTACGGGAAAACCAATTGGTTTAGGAGGAAGTTTAGGCAGAGAAGAAGCAACAGGCCAAGGAGGAGTCTGGGTTTTGGAAGCTTTAATCAAAAGATGGTTAAAATCTGCTTCTCAAATAACTCTCGCGGTTCAGGGATTTGGTAACGTTGGTTTTAATTTTGCCCGTTTAGCTTGTCAGTTGGGAATCAAAATAATAGCGGTTTCTGATTCGAAAGGTGGCGTAAAAAACAGGCAGGGGTTGGATATCAAAAAGCTTGGAGAATGGAAGCGAAAAACTGGTTCGGTGATAAATTTTCCCGGGGCGGTGAATATCGATCAGGATCAGTTTTTGCAATTATCAGTTGATGTTTTGGTGCCGGCTGCCCTAGAGGGAGCAATTACCAAAGAAAATGCTTCGGCAATTAAAGCCAAGGCAATCGTGGAGATGGCCAATGGGCCAGTCACGCCTCAGGCGGAAAAAATTCTTGGAGCAAAAAAAATATTGATTATTCCTGATGTGGTGGCGAATAGCGGTGGAGTGATAGTTTCTTATTTTGAATGGCTGCAAAACAAAAAAAATTCCCGCTGGTCTTTAGAAAAGGTAAATCAGGAATTAAGAAAAAAAATCCTTACCGCTTTTGAAAATATTTGGGAGTTTGCTGACAAAAAACAAATAAATTTGCGTCAGGCAGCATATGCTTTGGCAATTAAGAGAATAGAAAAATCGCGAAAGAAAAAATTTGCTGATTAGGTATCTCCTAAACCTAAACAGATTATCAAACTTTTGTTTCCTGGCAAGGCGGCAGACACCAAACAACAGAATTTGACCTTAAACAGTCCATTTGTTAAAATCTGACTAGTATTTAGTTAAATTGGTTTAAGGGAGAAATAATTAAAGGGCGGGCGAAAACCGCCTTTTTTAAAGCAAAAATGATTGATTTAAAAAAATTACCTAGAACTGAATTTGCTTCAGCGGTTGCTCAAATTGCTGGGCAAAGACGGATTGATCCGCAGACAATTATTGACTCGGTAAAATTAGCTTTGATTGCCGCCTACAAAAAAGATGCCAAAGAGCGAGGAGAAATAATTAATGAGGATGAGGTTTACGAGGTAGAACTCGATCCGGAATCTGGAGAAGCAAAAATTTTTTTAATTAAAGGAGAAGAAAAAAAAGATGTTACTCCGCCTGGATTTGGAAGAATTGCCGCTCAAACTGCCAAACAAGTAATTATTCAAAAAATTAGAGAGGCAGAAAAAGAGGCGATTTTCAAAGAATATGCTCCCCGAGTAGGTAGCCTCTTAACAGGAACAATTTTAAGAGTTGATCCTTATCGAGTGGTAGTTGGTGTGGGTAAGGCAGAAGCAATTTTACCAAAAGAAGAACAGATTAGAGGAGAAAGATATGAGCCAACCTTAAAAATGAGTTTCTTTTTTAAAGAAATTATTAAGAGAGAGGAAAAAAAAGAAATAATTTTGTCAAGACGGGATCCGGGTTTGGTCAAGGAATTATTTAGGCGCGAAGTACCAGAAGTTTCCTTGGGGAATGTGAAGATTGAAAAAATCGCCAGAATTCCTGGAAAAAGATCTAAAGTGGCGGTAGTTTCGGTTCAGCCGGGAATTGATCCAGTAGGTTCTTGCGTTGGTCAAAATGGGGTGAGGGTGCAAGCAGTGATGAGAGAATTAGGCGAGGAAAAAATCGATATTATTCCTTACAGCGAGAACAAAACTCAATTTATTTTAGCTGCTTTGTCTCCAGTCGAGGGTGGCAAGATAGAAAAAATAGATGAAGAGAACAAAACCGTAGTCGTGGTTGTTCCAGAAGAGAAACTGGCCTTAGCTATTGGCAGTAGTGGCGAAAATGTCAAATTGGCCAGCGAGTTGGTTGGTTATGAAATAAAAGTAATTAGCGATTCTGCTAAAAAAACAAAAGAGCAAAAGAAATTAAAGCGGTAAAAGCAACTAAATGAGAAAGGTTTTACTTTCATCAGATGAAAACTCAAAAGAAGGATACCAACATTGGGATGAGAGAACGGCCACCGATAGTGACGGTGATGGGTCATATTGATCATGGGAAAACTACCCTTCTTGATAAAATTCGTCAGACTAATATTGCCCTTCAAGAAATTGGTGGTATTACCCAAAAAATTGGTGCTTATCAAATAGAAGTAACAACCTCCCAAGGGGATAAAGAGAAAATTACTTTTATTGACACCCCAGGTCATGCTGCTTTTGCTCAGATGCGAGCGCGGGGAGTCAAAGTAACTGATATTGCTGTTTTGGTAGTGGCTGCCGATGAGGGAGTAAAGCCGCAAACTAAAGAATGTTTGGCCCATATTAACCAGGCAAAAATTCCATTTATTGTGGCAATTAACAAAATTGATCTTCCTCAAGCGTCGGTGGAGCGGGTTAAAGGAGAATTAGCCCAAGAAGGAGTGGTGGTCGAAGATTATGGAGGCAATATTCCTATGGTTCCAGTTTCTGCCAAAACTGGCCAAGGAATTAAGGAACTTTTAGAGATGATCATTTTAATGGCTAAAGTAATTGGGTTTAAAGCCAACCCGAGTGGTAATTTTGAGGGAGTAGTAATTGAGTCCTCTGTTGACCCTAAAAAAGGACCAATTGCTACCATAATTGTAAAAAATGGGACCTTAAAACCAAAAGATAAAATTTATTTAGGTCAACAAGGGGTGAAAATTAGAGCGATGTTTGATGAAAACGGTAAACCGGTGTGGCAAGCACCGCCTTCAAAACCAGTAGAAGTTTTGGGGTTTACCAGTCCTCCTCCAGCAGGAGCAGTTATAAAAGATCAACCTTTTGTTTTAGGAGCAGTTATTCCGGCTGCTGAAAAAGAGAAAGATTCATTTCAAGATTTGTTTAAGCCGGAGGAAATAAAATTACCAGTCATTATTAAAGCTGATATCCAGGGATCATTAGAAGCAATTCTTCATCATTTGCCCAAAGAAGTAGAAATTGTTTTTGCCGGCATAGGCGAAGTTAATGAGTCTGATATTTTTCTTGCCCAAACTAGTAAGGCAAAAATTTTTGCCTTTAATGTGAAAGTTTCGCCGGCAATGGAGAGAATTGCCGAAGAATCAGGAATAGTTATTAGAAAACACAAAATAATTTATGATCTTTTTGACGAGATTGAAAAAGCAGTCTTAAAACTGATGGAACCAATGATTGACCAGGAGATTTTAGGCAAGGCCAAAATTTTAGAGGAATTTTCCTTTGAAGACAAAAGAGTGATTGGTTGTCAGGTGATTGAAGGCAAACTAACTAAAAAAGTAAAAGTTCATTTGGTGAGAGATGGTCAAGATCTTGGTGAGGCGAGAATTGCTTCGATGAGGCGAGGCAAACAAGATGTTGAGGAAACCAGCAGCGGAAATGATTGTGGAATTATTCTTCAGCCCCAGCTTGACTTTAAAATAGGAGATATGTTAATATCCTATAAGTAAATAGAAATGATATTCCCTCGGAATGGATAGGAGGGAGGAAAAAAATGAATAATTCTCTTCAAAATATAGTTGGTCAACTTTCGCCTTTAGTTAATGAAGCTAAAAAAATTATGATTTTGGTTTCTGAGTCAGATTTTGACCAACTTGCTGCTGGTTTAAGCTTATACTTAAGTTTTGTTGATGCTCAAAAAAAGACAGAGATTTTTACTCCTAAAATTCAAAATGAAAATTTAGCTGATTTAGCCGGCACTCAGGCTTTAAAAACTGATTTGGGTGCAGATTATCTATCGATTATTTTTGACTATCCTTTAGAAAAAATTGATAGGGTTTCTTCCGACGACAGTGAGGGAAAATTGAAATTAACAGTGATTACCAGAGCGGATGCCGAAGAGATTAAGCCAGAACAAATTATCATCCATCCCCAGCAAGGAAGGCCAGATCTGGGATTTGTTTTCGGTGATGAAAAAAATTTTAATCTTCCTGATGATTGGTTTACCAAAGCAGGCAATTGGGTGTGGCTTAATCATTTGCCAGGAGAAAAAAATTGGGCGAACATTTCTCTAATAGAACCAGAGTTAAGTTATTCTGAGTTGATAGCAAGAATTATTCATTCAATGGGTTTACCGATGAATTCTCAGGTAGGAAAAAATTTGTTTTTAGGAATTAAACAGGCAACCGGTTCTTTTGAAAAAATTACTGATTATCATACTTTGGAAACTGCTGCTTTATGTTTTAAAACTTTTCAATCAGCCTCGAGCAGACCTACTTTTGAAGAGATCCCAATTGAAGCGGTAGAGAGTAAGGAACCGACGAGTGTTTTTGGTCAAGCCTCGTCTTTCCCAGTGCCAAAAATTTTTAAGGGGTCAACCACTCCTAAAAATTAATTCTAGCTTTTTTCAATAATTTTGCTAAAATCTTTTAAAGGTTAAAATTTAAATTGGCTAAAATGCCTTTAACCAAAGAAGAAAAACAAAAAATTATTAAAAAATTTGCTCAAGTGAAAGGCGACACAGGCTCGCCGGAGATTCAAATTGCCCTTTTAACCCAAGAGATAAAAAAGTTAGTTGTTCATCTTAAGGAACATTTTCATGACGTTTCGGCTAAAAGAGGCTTGCTCTCGAAGATCGCTAAAAGGAGAAGACTACTTCGTTATTTGGCTTCAAAAGAAGCAGCAAGATATAAGAAAATTGTCAAAGAATTAGGAATTAAAAAATGAATTTGATTTCTTTAGGTAAGAAGAATTCGGAAATTGAAATTGGTGGCAGGAAGTTAATTCTTTCTACCAATGGCTTTGCTTCTCAAGCAGATGCCGCTGTTGTTGCCCAATACGGAGAAACAATGATTTTAGCAACAGTAGTTTGCGGTGGTTGTCGAGAAGATCTAGGTTATTTTCCGCTTCAAGTTGAATATGTGGAGAGGCTTTATGCTGGTGGGAGGATCAAAGGTAGCCGTTGGGTTAAAAGAGAAGGAAGACCTTCTGATGAGGCAGTCTTGATTGCGAGATTAGTAGATAGGGCAATAAGACCTTTGTTTCCAGAAGGTTATTTTAATGAGATTCAAATTGTTCTAATCTTACTTTCCGTTGATCAACAAAATGATCCAGCTTTTGTTTCTGCTGTCGCTACCTCAGCTGCTCTGCAAATTTCTAGCATTCCCTGGAAAGGGCCGATTGGCTTAGTGAAAGTTGGTTTAAAAGATGATCAGCCTTTTATTAATCCATTGACCAGTGAAGAAGCATTTTCTGATTTAGATTTGACCGTGGCGGTTAGTTCTCAAGGGGTAGTGATGCTTGAGGCTGGAGCCAACCAGGTACCGGAAGAAAAATTTTTGAAAGCAATTCTTTTTGGCAAAAAAGAAGGAGAAAAAATTCTTCAGTTTATTCAAGATTTTGGGGAAAAATTTGGTAAAGAAAAACAGCCCTTCCTTTCTATTTATCCTTCTTCTGAAGAGCTGAAGGCAATTAATTCTTTATTGGGAAGCAAGATTAAAAAAATGGTGAATAGTCAGAAGGGTAGCCAGGAGAATGATTTGCTTTTAACTATAATTCAGGAGGCGAAAGATGCCCTTGGTTCCCAGATAAAACCAAGTCTAATTGATTTAGGAGTGAGAGAGTTGGTTAAAAAGGCAGTGCGAGAAAAAATTTTGACCGGAGAACGAGTTGATGGCAGAAAAGCTGAGGAGTTACGTCCAGTTTCAGCAAAAGTTGGCGTTTTAGCCAGAACCCATGGTTCGGCTCTTTTCACCCGGGGAGAGACCCAGGTAATGACCGTGACCACGCTTGGAGCACCTTCTTTAAAACAACTAATTGAAAGTGCTGAAGGAGAAGAAACAAAAAGGTACATTCACCATTATTTTATGCCAGGCTATTCTATGGGAGAAATCAGTAGATTTGGTTGGCCAGGAAGAAGAGAAATTGGTCATGGAGCTTTGGCAGAAAGAGCACTTTTAGCTGTTATTCCCAGCGAGGAGAAATTTCCTTATACTATCCGGGTTGTCTCTGAAGTTCTTTCTTCGAATGGGTCAACTTCAATGGCGAGTGTTTGTGGTTCTTCATTATCGCTGATGGATGCCGGCGTTCCAATTGTTAGTCCAGTCGCGGGAATTTCAATCGGTTTAATTAAAGAGGGAGAGAAATACCAATTGCTTACCGATATTGCCGGGATTGAAGATTTTTACGGTGATATGGATTTTAAGGTGGCTGGTACGGAAAAGGGAATCACGGCAGTTCAGGTAGACACCAAAATTGGAGGATTAAACGAGGAGATAATCAAGGAAGCTTTGACAAAAGCCCAAGAAGCAAGAAAAGAGATCTTGAAAATTATCCGAGCAGTGATTCCTGCTCCGCGGGAGAAAATTTCTCAATGGGCGCCGAAGATTGCTGTTCTCCATATTTCGCCTTCGGTAATTGGAGAACTCATTGGCCCCGGAGGAAGAATGATTAGGAAGATTATCGAAGAAACTTCTTGCGAGATCAATATTGAGGATGATGGGACGGTCAGTATTGTTGGTCTTAATCAAGAATTAGTTGACGAGGCGGTGAAAAGGATAAAGGCCATTACTCAGCTGATTAAGCCAGGAGATTTATTTACTGGAGTAGTGAAAAGAATTCAGCCTTTTGGTGTTTTTGTTGAATTTTTGCCAGAAAAAGAAGGTTTAATCCATATTTCTGATTTAGCTGATGGGTTTGTGAAAAATCCAGTGGAGTTGGTCAAGGTTGGTCAAAAAATAAAAGTGGTGGTTAAAGAAATTGACGAGATGGGAAGGGTTAATCTAAGGCCGCAAATCCCTTTTAGATTAGAATCTAGAAGAATTAAACCTTGGTTGAGTCCAAAACACAGTTGGATGGAAACAAAATTTGCTTCTAGATTGGCCAAAAAAAGAAGATCTTGACTTCTCAACTAATAATTCTGCTAAGATTCGAGGGGCAGAGGGTATTAAGATGTTTAATCACTTTTAAAAAAATGTTATCATCATTTTATGAAGGGTTTTTCTCAAGATGAGACTCAAGATTTTATCAGTCGTGGCTTAAAAGGTCTAAAAAACAAAATCGCCCAGGCTTTAATTCCCAGTGATTTACGAGAAAGACTTGAGCAGATGGTTGCTCAATTAGAAATGGTTAAATTGTCGGAAAATTTTTTGCTTGATTTTCAAAGAACTAGTCATTATGTTGAGTGGGCAGTTTCTTTACCTTGGCAAAAACAAACAACTGATAATTTGGATTTAAATTATGCCCGCAAGATATTAGAAAAAACTCATTATGGTTTAGATCAGATTAAACAGCGGATTTTAGAATATCTTTCAGTCTTGATTTTACAAAAAAAGCGCCGAGCAGAAGAACATATCCGGGCGCCGATTTTGTGTTTTGTTGGTCTGGTTGGCACTGGCAAAACTACCATTGCTCAGGCAATCGCTGAGGCCTTAGGAAGGAAGTTTATTAGGATTCCTTTTGGCGGTTTGGGCGACCCATTTTATTTAAGAGGCCAGTCAAGATTCCATCCTTATGCTGAGCCAGGATATATTATTAAAGGCTTGAAAACTGCCGAAGCCAAAAATCCAGTTATTCTTCTGGATGAAATTGATCGAGTAGCTGATGATGCTTTAAATACAATTATGGGTGTTTTGGTTGAGCTTTTAGATCCAGAACAGAATTGGCAATTTACTGATTATTTTTTAGATTATCCCTTTGATCTTTCTCAGGCTCTTTTTGTCGCTACAGCCAATAACACTAATCGAATTGCCACCGCCGTCCTGGATAGGATCGAACCAATCCAAATGCCATCTTATTCTGATCAAGAAAAAATTGTCATTGGGAAGGAATATCTCTTGCCGAAAGTTTTAGAAGAAGCAGGTTTGACTGAAGAAGAATTAAAAATTAGTGATGAATGTTGGCCTTTGATTGTCAGGCCTTTAGGGTTTGATGCTGGGGTAAGGACTTTAAAAAGAAATATTGAAGGAATTGCCCGGAAAGTAGCGATGTTAATTGTGGAGAAAAAAGGAGAAAGGTTTTTTGTTAATAAAGAAAATATTAAACAATTTTTACCTGAATGGTAATTAAAAAGGAATAAAATGAGGCACGATCTTTTAAAAATAATCAGTTTAGGCGGTTTTGGTGATGTCACCCAAAATATGTATGTTTATCATTATTTGCCTGTTGGCGAAGAGAAAAATGATCAGTTATTAATTGTTGATGTTGGGGTTGGTTTTCCTGAGGAAGACATTTTTGGGGTTGATATGATAATCCCTGATTTTTCTTATGTGATGAAGAGAAAAGAAAAGATAGTGGGAGTTTTGCTAACCCATGGTCATGAGGATCATATCGGGGCTTTACCATTATTTATTTCTCAATTAGGCAGACCAATAAAAGTCTACGGTCCCAAACTGGCGGTAGAGTTAGCAAAAGAAAAACTTGAAGAATTTAAGGTAATGGCAAAGATAGAGGTAATCAAAAGTAGTGATTTACTTCGGTTAGGAGTTTTTAAAATAGAGTCGGTTAGAGTTACCCATTCTATTCCCGATACTTATCATTATTTTATTACCACTCCAGTAGGTAATTTCTATCATGCCTCGGATTTTAAATTTGATTTTACTCCACCGGACAAAAGACCAAGCCAATTAAGAAAAATTGCCAAGTTTGGCAGAAGAGGCATTTTAGCGATTTTGTCTGATTGTTTAGGAGCGGAAAAAGAAGGCTACGCGCCTTCGGAAAGCGAGTTAGCAGTGATGTTTGAACAAAAAATTAGAACTGCTAAAGGAAGGGTTTTTGTCACTGCAATTTCTTCAAATATTTATCGTTGGCAAGAAGCGATTAATGCTTCTAAAAAGGTGGGGAGGAAAATTTGTTTGGTTGGGATGTCTGTGGAAAAAAATATTAAATTAGCTAAAAAAATGGGCTATTTAAAATTAGACGAGTCTGATTTGATTAAACCGGCAAAGATCAAAAATCTGCCCGAAAACAAGGTGACGATTCTTATTGGTGGTAGCTTAGGGCAGGAGGGTTCGTCTTTAGATAAAGTAGTTTTTGGTAAACATCTCATAAAAATTAAAAAAGGCGATCGAATCATTTTTTCTTCTCCCGATTATATTCCTGGGACAACAAAAGCAATTTATGACTTAATTGACGATTTAATCAAGATGGGGGTAGATGTGGTTTATTGGGAAATTGAAAACAATCTCCATGTCTCCGGCCATGCAGCCAAACAGGAATTGGCTTTACTTTTAGAATTGACAAAACCAAAATTTGTTATCCCAATCGGCGGTAATTACAGGCACATAAAGCAATTTTCTGATTTAGTTGATAAGGTTGGTTTTAGCCCAGAGAGTTTTGTTTTTCCCGCAGAGGATGATATTTTAATTTTTAATCGTTCTGGTTTGACCAAAACAAAAGAAAAATTAGCTTTAAGAAAAGTTTTGGTTGATGGTCTGGGGGTAGGCGATGTTGGCGAGATAGTTTTAAGGGACAGAAAAGTTTTGGCTGAGGAGGGAATGATTGTGGTGGTTTTAATTTATGATCAGAAGAGAAAAAGTTTAGCCACTGTGCCTCAGGTAATGAGCCGAGGTTTTGTTTATGTTAAGGAAAACGAAGCCACCATGAGAAAAATTAGTCAGATTGCTCAAGATGTTTTTAATGATAATATGAGACTAGGAATGAGTTTTGATTTTGCCAGAAAGAGAATCCAGGGAGAGATTGAAACTTATGTTTTAGAAAAAACTGCCAGGCAGCCAATGATTTTGCCTGTGATTATTACTGTGTAAGATGAAGTCAGCTGAAAATGCCAAGAAGAAAAAAAATTAGAAACCGACTGCGACTAAGATTAAAAAGAAAAACTATTCTTTCTCTGATTTCTTTAATTTTCTTTTTTCTGGGAATTCTAGCCATTTTTTCTTTTATTCAAGAAGGATCAATTCCAACAAAAATTAATTTGTTTTTATTAGAGTGGTTTGGTTTTTCTAGTTTTCTTTTACCATTTTTGTTATTTTGTTTTGGTTTTGCTTTTTCCCAGATAAAGACTGCTTTGGGTCAGATGAATATCTGGTTGGGTGCCACCATACTTTGGTTGTCGCTTTTGGCCTTAACCAAAGGAGGCTTAATTGGTAATTTGATTTGGGCCAGACTAGAATTTCTTATTACCCCGGTGGGGAATATTTTAGTTTTATTGGCAGGAGTAGTAATTGGTGTTTTGGTTTTATTTAATACCTCTTTAGATCAATTAATAGAGTTTTTCTTAAGAATCCTGACAACAATTAAAAGATATCTTGTTGCTCCCAAAAAGAAAATTGCTAAACCTATTTTTTGGCGAGATCAAAAAAGCGAGGAGACTGTTTCTGAGAGAGAGGGAGAAATCCCTGGTCCTCCGCCAGTTTTGCTCAGTAAACAAACTGCTGTTGGTGCTTCAGCTGATTTTTTAACCCAAGATAAGGGTTTGTTAACTCAGTCACAAAGAGAGCAAATCTGGCATTATCCGCCAATAGAGATTTTTCAGGATATTGCTGTTGGCCAGGCAGACAGGGGTGATGTTAATAAAAATGCCGCAACGATTGAGAGGACGTTGGATTCGTTTGGGATTACCGCCAAAGTGGTTGAGGTCAATCGTGGTCCCTCGGTAACCCAATATGCTTTAGAGGTTGCCCTTGGAACCAAACTTTCTAAAATTACTGCTTTATCCAATGATTTAGCTTTGGCTTTAGCTGCTCCCACTGGCCAGATAAGAATCGAAGCGCCAATTCCGGGCAGATCGCTGGTAGGAATAGAAGTCCCTAACAGATCCTTGCAAATAGTTAGTCTCAAACATATGCTAAATTCGGCAGTAATGAGAGAGGCAAAGTCGAAATTACAAGTTCCTTTAGGCTTAGATGTTTCTGGAAAACCATTAGCAGCAGATGTGAGTAAAATGCCCCATATTTTAATTGCTGGCCAAACAGGTTCAGGGAAAAGCATCCTGCTTAATTCTTGGATTGCTACTCTGCTTTTCAGAACTAGTCCTGATGAGGTAAGACTGATTTTGGTTGATCCAAAACGGGTAGAAATGGGTCAATTCAACGGAGTGCCTCATCTTTTGGCGCCAATCATTCATGATCCTCATAAGGTTATTTCTGCTTTAAATTGGGCAATCAAACAAATGGAAGAAAGGTACAAAATTTTTGCTCAGGTGGGAGCAAGAAACATTAATGCTTATAATGAATTAGCCGGTATCCAGCGCCTACCGTATATTTTGATTATTATTGATGAGTTAGCTGATATCATTTTGTTTTCACCTGCCCAAGTGGAAGATACTATTTGCCGAATTGCCCAAATGGCAAGAGCCACCGGCATCCATCTTATTTTAGCCACTCAAAGACCATCGGTTGATGTGATTACTGGTTTGATTAAAGCTAATATCCCCTGTCGAATTTCTTTTGCTGTTGCGAGTATGACTGATTCTCGGGTGATTCTTGATACACCGGGAGCAGAAAAGCTTTTGGGGAGGGGAGATATGCTTTATATCCCACCTGATCAGGCAAAACCGACAAGAATTCAAGGGCCTTATGTGACTGATGAAGAAATTGTCAGATTAATCGAATTTCTCAAAGGCCAACAAGAAGCTAGTTATGAAACTCAAATTTTGTCTCAACCAGTAATGAGTCAGACTGGTTCAAGAACAGTGATGGTTAATGGTGAAGAACGAGATGAATTGTTTAAGGAAGCAGCAGAATTAGTGATAAGACACAAAAAAGCCTCTGTTTCTTTACTTCAGAGAAAATTCCATATTGGTTTTGCCAGAGCAGGCAGGATTATAGACAAATTAGAAGAGGCAGGAATTGTTGGGCCTGATCAGGGATCAAAGCCAAGAGAAGTTTTAGTTGACTTCCTTCCTTCAGAATTCAAATAGAATGGAGAAACTTGCCCAAATCTTTAAAACCAAAAGAGAAGCCCAAAATATTAAGCTGGAAGAAGCAGCCAAAAAAACTGGTATTCCTTTGTCTTGGCTAATGGCAATTGAGGCAGGCGAGTATCAAAAGGTGCCAGCCGGTTATCTTAATATCTATCTTAGAGATTATGCTCTATTTTTAGGCATTAATGTTAATAAGGCCTTAGCATTATTCCGGAGAGACTATCCTGGTGGACAACAATTTTCAAGAAGGCAAAAAATTAATCAGAAAAAAAAGTTTTTGTTTTTAAAAAAAATAGAATTTAATTTAACCAATATTTTTTCTCTTTTGGGTTTAGGGAGTTGGCAGCTGATTAGTTTCCTTTTAATTTTTGTCTTTGCTGTCGGCTATCTGGTTTTTCAGTATTATCGTTTTAATCAACCACCTCCAATTGAGCTATTTGCTTTTCCTCAAGAAGTGTTTCAAGAACAGATTGTGATTAGAGGAAAAACCGATCCAAATGCAGTAGTTAAGATCAATGACCAACCAGTTTTTGTGACCAGGGAAGGGATTTTTGAAAAAAAAATAATTTTGATTGAGGGGAAAAATATTGTTGTTTTTGAAGCCCAATCTCCTTCTGGAAGAAAAAATAAATTTGAAAAAGAAGTTGTTTTTAAGAAAAACTTTCAGTAGAATGAAATAATGGATGTAGTAATTCAAACAATTTTGATGGTGAGCATTATTTTATTAACCGCGGTCTTTCTTGTTGCCGGAGTCTTTATCATCGTGATTTTAAGGGAAGTGCAACAATTAAGTAAGAAATTAAATCAAATTGTGAGCAAAAGCGAGGGAGCAATTGATTCAGTTAATCAGGCTTTGGTAGTTTTGCCTCAATTAGCATCTGAATTAAAAGATTCGGTCAAAGCTTGGGGGGTGGTAAAACTGGGCATTTCCGCATTAATAGACTTTTTAGAAAAAAAAGGAATTATCGTTTAAAGAAGAATCTTTTGCGAAAGAAATTTTTCTTTTTTTCGCCATCGCCCGCGTTTTCCATTAAGGGATAATTAAGAACATTTTGGTCAACATTTTCTTTATTGCCC
>Ga0129301_1000743_pt1 | contig 17219 bp, 11 predicted proteins | sample ConPoolayeHmetaG_FD_94489 | JGI IMG/M metagenome (GOLD analysis project Ga0129301, IMG submission 94489) | Hot spring microbial mat communities from California, USA to study Microbial Dark Matter (Phase II) - Cone Pool mat layer H metaG ...
AAGGCCGTGCGCGCACCTTCCAGTCACAACACGCAACCGTGGATATTCCACGTAGCGGAATCTGCGATCAACCTGTATGCGGATCGGACGCGTGCGCTGCCGGTCAACGACCCGGACGATCGCGAGCTCACGATCAGCTGCGGTTGCGCGCTCATGAACCTGCGCGTTGCCGCTGCTGCCGAAGGCTTGGACGTGCGGCTCGAAGCCTCCCCGATCCGGTTGAGCCGGATTGGCTGGCCCGGATCTCATTTTCTGTCACGCTGGGAACGCCTGTCCCAGAAGCCTCACTCGCGTCGTTCATCGAACAGCGTCGGACTTACCGCAAGCGCTTTTTGCCCCGCAAAGTGGAAGCCATAGCCCTGAATCTGTTGCTTGACGCAGCGCAACGCGAAGGCGCGTGGTTGCGGCCTCTCACGACCGACAGCGCCCGACACAGAGCCGCCGAACTGGTGGCCGAGGGGGATGCTGCTCAGTGGGCCAACCCGAGCTGGCGGCGCGAGCTGGCCGTCTGGATGCATCCGCGGCGCCGAGGGGATGGATTGACGGTGCCGACCCTGGCAGCGCCGGTTGCCCGGGTCGTTGTCCGCACTTTCGACATGGGCGGTGGCGTGGGAGCGAAGGACCGGGAACTGGCTGAGGAATCGCCGCTTCTCGCCGTGCTCGGCACAGATGGCGACCAGCCGCGTGATTGGCTGTTGGCAGGACAGGCTCTGGAGCGCGTCCTGCTGGTTGCTTGTCAGAACGGACTTCAGGCGTCGTATCTCAATCAGCCCATCCAGGTGGCGTCACTGCGGTCCAAGCTCCAAGACCTGGTCGGTGCCGGCTTTCCGCAGATACTGCTGCGCCTGGGCTATCCAGCCGAAGAGATCCCGGCCTCACCCAGGCGCACGGTCGAAGATGTGATCGCAGGGGGCGCCATGCAACAGGGCAGGCCGTGAGGTGATCGTGTTGAAGATTCTTGTCATCGCCGTCTCGGTAATCGTCATTGCGGTGGCTGCAGCCGTGGTGTATGGCGCCTACCGTTGGAACGCAGGCACTCGGGAGTTGCGGGCGCGCCTCGAGGCGGCACGAATACCCGTAGAGCCTCAGGTTGTCTCTTTTCGCGAGCTCGAAGGGCTACCGGCGCCAGTGCAGCGCTACTTTCGCACCGTGCTCAAGGAGGGCCAGCCGATGGTGAGCAGTGTGCTCGTGCAGCACCGCGGCACCTTCAACATGAGTGAGACAAGCGAACGATGGAAGCCATTCACCTCGGATCAGCGAGTGATCACGCGACGCCCAGGGTTCGATTGGAACGGTCGGGTTGCGGTGATGCCCGGCCTGTCGGTTCGGGTGCATGACGCTTACGTTGCTGGCGAAGGCATCCTGCATGCCGCCTTGCTGGGCTTGTTTTCCGTGGTCAACCTGCGTGGCACACACGAGGTCGCTGAAGGTGAGCTCATGCGCTTCTTTGCTGAGGCGGCCTGGTACCCGACCGCGTTGCTCCCCAGCCAGGGTGTTCGCTGGGATGAAGTTGATATCCGATCCGCGCGAGCCACGCTGGTCGATGGTTCAGTCGCCGTCACGATGCTGTTCAGCTTCAATGAGGACGGCACAATTGATACTGTGCGGGCGGAGGCGCGCGGACGCACGGTCGGCGATCAAATCATTCCAACGCCTTGGCAAGGGCGTTTCTGGAACTACCAGCAACAAGACGGCATGCTGGTGCCGCTCGACGGAGAGGTTGCATGGCTGCTGCCGGAGGGCGCAAAGCCATACTGGCGCGGTCGTATCACCGAGATCGCTTATGAGTTTGTCCAGTGACTGAGGCAATGACCGGATGGAACTCGGCTGTCTAACAACCGGTTGCAGCGGACGGTCCGCTACGCGGCCCGCCGCTGAACCGGAGCGTTAGGCGGAATTAGGCGGAGGAGGTCTTTCATGAATCGATCAGCGTGGTTGCAAGTTATCGAGAAGTGGTTCCATAAAGCCGAGATCGAGAACCTGCCAGGTTACCCTACACCAAAGGGCGCACCGGTTTTTGCGGGGGCCGTCGTGGCTCAAGAGGACGGGTCCAAGAAGCTTCGTACGATTACGGTTGTCCTTCGAGATCTCGCAGCAAGAACGGGCGAGTACATGCATGGGCGCGTGACCGGCATATACCTTATCGCGGATACCGAAGCTTGCGTTCTGGTGAAGGATGACAAATGCTCGTTTGTGCCATGGGAAGCAATAGCCTTCCTTGAGTGTTAGCTGCGATGGCCGCCTAACAACGGCTTGCAGCGGACGGCGTTCCGCCGCCGCTGAAGCCGAGCGTTAGGCGACAGGGAGCTTTTAATGACGACCGAGTTGCTCTATCACCAACCAGCGGCACTGATTGCCATCGCGTTACTCGCATGCATGGTGATCGCTGGGGAATTGGGGTACAAGCTCGGTCGCAGAGGACGCCAAGCACAAAACGAGCCGACGCGAATTCAGATCGGGAGCATTCAAGCCGCAACCCTGGGACTGCTTGCCCTTCTTCTTGGATTCACCTTCGCCATGGCGCTGTCCCGATTCGAGTACCGGAAGCAGATGGTGGTCAAAGAGTCAAATGCGATCGGTACCGCCGCGCTCCGTTCTCGGTTCCTACCGACTTCTCGCGACGATGAAGTCGCTCAGCTGTTTCGCCGCTATGTTGAGATTCGATTGGAGTCCGTTCTTCGCACCGAGCAACGTTCTTCAGAGCGAGAGCAGTTGGACGCCGAGGTCCGGCGGATCCAGCGTCGGTTGTGGCAGCTCGCGAATCAAGCCGCAGAGGCGGAGCCGCGATCAATCCCATTGGGCTTGTTCACACACGCCATGAACGAGCTCATCGACATCAAGGCGACGCGGGACATCGCTGTGGCCAACCATGTACCCGAGAGCGTGTTGCTATTCCTGATGGGTTTCGCGGTCCTGGCGGCGATGGTCCTGGGGTACGGGAACGGCCTGGCTGGCCGTCGCATCATTAGCCTGACTGCGGCCTATTGCGTCATCGTCGTCTTGGTCATCGTGCTCATCATAGATCTGGATCATCCACAGCAAGGCCTCGCTCGTACGAGTCAGCAAAGCATGATCCAATTGCAAGACATCCTAAATACGAGGCAACCATGACGTGGCGTTCCCCGTTTGGGCAAAGGTTTCTAGAAGACAAAGTAACATGCACACTCTGTCGCCTAACAACCAGTTGCAGCGGACGGCGTTCCGCCGCCGCTGAACTGTAACGTTAGCCTGTCAATACGAATGTTATGGCAACAATCGTTTTGATATCTTGCGTCAGCAAGAAACTTCCTCATAGAGCACGGGCGAAAGACCTGTATGTTAGCCCGCTTTTTCGCGCCGCTTTGCAATATGCTCAGAGGTTTTCGCCAGACAAGATTTTCATTCTCTCAGCGAAGTATGGCCTGGTTCAACTGAACGATGAAATAGACCCATATAATGTCACGCTTAAAGATATGCCAGTGCGAGATAGAAAGGACTGGGCAAGCAAGGTACTGCAGGCAATACGCAGATATTGTGATTTGGAAAGAGACCATTTTGTCATTCTGGCAGGGAACAGATACCGAGAGTACCTGCTCCCTTACCTGAAATCATACGAAATGCCTTTGGAAGGGCTTTCCATAGGAAGACAATTGCAATACCTGAGGCGGATGGGTTCGAATGCGTCAAGTCTGTGAGCATTTGCATTGTCTTTTCAATTCCTTGCCCCGGCAGGGTTTCCCGTTTGATACGCACCAGATACCTGACAATGGTATCTATATCCTGTTCGAAGATGGTGAATCTGCCCACGGGGCAGATAGAATTGTGCGAGTTGGTACGCACACTGGAGCAGATCAATTGCCTTCCCGCTTGAAGCAGCATTTTGTTCAAGAGAATAAGGATCGCAGCATCTTTCGGAAAAATATCGGGCGAGCCTTATTGAACCAGTCCAATGACCCTTTTCTGGAGCAATGGGAATGGGACCTGACGACTCGGAAAGCCAGAGAACGTTTGGGGCCTGTTCTTGATACTGCTCGGCAACGCGCTGTAGAAAGAGCAGTTTCGGAGTATATACAAAGACACTTCTCATTTGTTGTTTTTCGAGTTGATGACAAAGACCAGCGGTTGTCTCTGGAGAGGAAACTCATCTCCACAATATCTCTGTGTCCAGAATGCAAGCCGTCCACAAAGTGGTTGGGATTGTATTCACCGATAAGGAAGATTCGAGAGAGCGGATTGTGGTTAGTGAATGAACTGTATGGTGAGGCGCTTGGTCCTGACGATTTTGAGATAGTTTGCAGAATGTTGACAGGCTAACAACGGGTTGCAGCCGACACGTTCCGCTTCGCTCCGCGTGCGGCTGAACAAAACCGTTAGACAGCCGATCCCGTGGAGAAACCGGGAGCGGTCCTGGAGACTGTGACCTTGGCGACAGACAAAGGTGCGGCTCTTCTCGCCTTCCTCAAGGCCACCGCCACCATCCGGCGCAAGCGGGTCAGCTCGTACGGGGCCGGCGACAAGGTCCTCTGGCTCGGCGATATTCCGAGGGAACGTGGCGAGTGCCGCTCCCCGTTCCTGACCGAGAAGCCGGAGGAGCTGGCCGGGCTCTGGCTGGAGGTTCGCAAGAAGCGCATGCCTGCACGCCCCCCTGTGCCGCAGGTTGTTGCGGCCTGGGTGCGCGCCGACGACCTGGACCAGCCGGAGAAGGAGCCCGAGCTTTTGCCCGAGATCACGGTGCTCGTCGAGCGGCGAGTTCCGGATCCCGATGCTCCTCACGACACCCAGCGAGCGATCGTCGAGACCGTGGCTGAGCTGCGCCGGCTGGTCGATCACCGAGAAGTCGAGGACGCTTGGCTCGAGTACCTCGTCGAGAAGTGGGAGCCGTGGGCGAAGGAGATGCGGCGGTGGCAGGAGATCCAGGCCGTCTACGAGACCCTGGATTTCATGCGGCGTCGGCTTGAGGAGGCCGAAGAACGCTATGAGCTTCTACTGGCCGTTGGTCTGTTGCAGTGGCGGGACCCGACCGGCACGGCCGTCACCCGCCATCTCCTGACAGCACCTGCTGAACTCACCCTTGATGCAGCACGAGGCCTGCTCACAGTCGTTCCGGCGGCTTCCTTCGAGCGCTTCCGGGTCGAGCTCGATATGCTGGAACTGCAGCATCGTCCCCGGTTGAATGAGGATGCTATCGGCGACCAGCTTGAGGCGCTCGATATTCAGGCGTGGGACAAGGCCCTCGTTGCTCCGATCTTGCGTGAGATTGTGAACCGTCTTCACCCCGATGCACAGGTCGACGAAGAGGCGTTCGACCGCGCCGACCGCGTTGAGGAGCGTCCCCGGTTGTCCTTCGCTCCTGCAATTGTGCTCCGCGAGCGCCGGCCGACTGCGTATGAGGATCTGATCGGCAAGTTCCTGGAAACAGCCAATGGCAATGAGTTGAAGGCCACAGAGCCGTGGCTTCGCCTGCTCCGTGAAGGCGAGCCGCCGAGTGTCGGTATCAGCGATCCGGCAACCGTTCCCGACGCCGACGCTGTTGGCGCCGGAGAGGCAGATCGTTTTCTCTTTCCGCTGCCCACGAACGAAGAACAGCGGCAGATCGTGCACCGCCTCCAGGCTCAACCGTGTGTCCTCGTCAAGGGTCCGCCGGGAACGGGGAAGAGCCACACAATCGCGAACCTGATCTGCCATCTGCTCGCCAGGGGCAATCGCGTGCTCGTGACCGCTCAAGCTCCCAAAGCGCTCGCGGTCCTGCGCGGCCTGCTGCCAGACGACATACGCGACCTCAGCGTGACGGCACTGGGCTCTTCACGCGAGGACCAGCGCCTTCTCGAAGAGAGCGTCCGCGGGATTCTGAGGCGTAAGAACGAATGGCCCGCGTCAGCGGCCGTGCAGCGCAAGATCGAGACGGCCGAGAGTCATCTTCGAGACCTCGAGGGCGAGCTCGCCAAGGTGGAGCGCGACCTGCGTGCTTTTCGTGAGGCCGAGACGCACGCACACGAGCTGCCCGGCGGATACTCGGGAACGGCGGCGCAGATTGCGCGCGCGTTGCGTGAGCAGGACGAGGAGTGTGGGTGGTTCCCAGCGCTGCCTTCCGACGCCGCGTTTCCGCTCGATCTCTCCGAGAGCAGCTTTCTGGCGGAAGCTCATGCGCGTTTCACGGCGGACTGCCATGCCGAGCTGGACTTGGAGGTCGGAGAGGCGGAATTGCCCGACCCGGCCGAGTTCAAGGTACTGATCGAGCGATTGATGGCTGCGGAGGAATCGGCGCAGCGGGCGAGCCATGGGGCGGACGCAGCGAAGCTGGACCTCTTGGAGGAGAGCCCCCCGGAGCGACTTCGTGAGCTGCGCGAAGCGGTGCAGGCGCTCACGGACCTGGCACTCAGAGCGAGCCGGGTCTTCGGTGAAGTCTCAGCGACCATTCTCGGGGACCTGCTCGTCTCCGCCGAAGCGCGATGGAGACGCCGAGCAGCCGATTCGGAAGCCCTGCTGAGGGACGCGGCGCGCCTACTCGAAAGGGTCGGCCCAGCGCGCGTTGAGCTTCCGGACGACATCGGCCAGGATCGCCTGAGATCGGATGTCGAGCGGCGTTTGGTGCACTTCGAGGACGGTGGACGGAAGGGCATCTCCGTCTTGGCTCCGCGAGTCGTGCGCGAGACCCGATACATCGTCAAACACTGTCGGGTCGATGGACAGAAGGCCGACACAATCGAGCGGCTCCGGTGTGTTCGCGATCACCTGGAGTTGCAACGCAAGATCCGCGAGCTTCGAGAGCTATGGGGGCTTTCATCCGTAGAATCCCCAAGCTTCGGGCAAGCGCTTTGTCGGGCACAGGAGCTGACGGCCGAGCTGAAGGCGCTTCTTGAGTTTTTCGATACCAAGCACGCGGACGCGATCGGGGCCAGCCTTGGACCGAAGCGCACGACCGTAGCGTCTGCCAGCGAGCGGGATGATTGGCTGAAGGCCATCGATGCGCTGCTGGCTTCCCGAGAAGTTTGCGATGCGAAGCGCCAGCTGGAGCGTCTGCTCGAGGGCGTCCGTGGCTCGCAGACGGGACCGAGAGCCCACCCCTGCTTGCGCGCCATGGAGCTGGCCGTCGAGGCGCGCGATGTCGCCGCCTGGCGCTCCGCGTGGCACGAGCGAGAGCGTGTTCGTGAGGAGAAGCAGCGGCTGGCACGCTACGATCGGCTTCTGGAGAGACTCGACGAACCGTGCCCGGGCCTCGCCGACCTTCTCCGCAGCACTGCAGGCGACCCTGAATGGCAGCAGCGGATTCGCAGGATTCGCCAAGCCTGGGCTTGGTCGAGTGCTCGTGCGTGGTTGCGTCGCGTCTCGGATGCCTCGGCTTACAAGGCGCGCGTCCAGGACTTTCATCGCCTACAGCAGAAGATCGAAAAGGCCACCGAGCAGTTGGTGTCCCTTCGGGCCTGGCAGGCGTTCTTCGATCGGCTAGACGACCAGACCGTACAGCGCCTGATTGCCTGGACACGCGCTGTGGACAGAATTGGCAAGGGCACGGGGAAGCACGCCCACCGCCATCGACGCTCGGCTCGTCAGTATCTCATGGATTGTGTTCCACGCATTCCGGCGTGGGTGATGCCCCTTCACAAGCTGTGGGATTCCGTCGATGCGGTGCCAGGACTGTTCGACACCGTTATTGTGGACGAGGCGTCACAGGCGAGCGTTGATGCACTCGCGCTCCTCCTGCTCGCCAAGCGCATTATCGTGGTGGGCGATGACAAACAGAACAGTCCTGAAGCCGTTGGCCTCCTGGAAGACGACATCGCGCGTCTCGCACGAGAACACCTGAGCCAGTTTCGTTTCCGGGACGAATTTCGTCCCGATACAAGTCTCTTCGACCACGCGGAGCGCGCATTCGGGAGTCTCATTACGCTGCGGGAGCACTTTCGCTGCGTCCCCGAGATTATTCGCTTCAGCAACGACCTGTGCTACAGGGACGCGCCCTTGATACCGCTGCGCCAAGCGCCGCCCAACAGGCTGCCGCCGTTGAGATCGCAGTTCGTCGAGGAAGGTGCTTGCGAGGGAGATGGACAGCGGATTCGCAATCGCGCTGAGGCCGAGGCGTTGGTTGGGGTCATCCAGTCTCTCGTCGCTGATCAGGCATATGAAGGAAAGTCGATGGGGGTCATCGCGCTGCAAGGACACGCACAGGCGGAGCTGATTGAAACGTTGCTGGCGCAGCGGCTTGATCCCAAGACGATTGAGGAACGGAGGTTGCGGTGCGGCGAACCGGCCACGTTCCAGGGTGACCAGAGAGACGTCATGTTTCTGTCGCTGGTCATCGCTCCAAACGTCAACTACCGAGCCCTTACGCGGCTGCCGGACCAGCGGCGGTTCAATGTCGCGATGAGCCGGGCACGAGATCAGGTGTGGCTCTTTCACAGTGTGAGGCGACACGATCTTGGGCCGGACGACTTGCGCCGCCGACTCGTGGCCTTCTTCGACAGTCCTCAGCGGGCCGTATGGGAGACCCTCTCCGAAGACCTCGACCACCTCGAACGCCAGGCCAGAGCTCCGAGGCAGAGGGGAAACCAACCCGAACCGTACGAGAGCTGGTTCGAAGTGGACGTCGCGCTGGAGCTACTGCGGCGCAAGTACGCGGTGCGCCCCCAGGTCGAGGTGGCAAGTAGGCGAATCGACTTGGTGGTAGAGGGGGTCGATGCCCGACTTGCGGTCGAGTGCGATGGTGACGAGTGGCATGGTTGGGAAGAGTACGAGCGTGATATGGCGCGCCAGCGGCAGTTGGAGAGAGCTGGCTGGACCTTTGTACGAGTGCGGGAGTCAGACTTCTATGCAGATCGCGGGGCCGCCGTCAAGACGATAGTGGACGCCTGCGAAGAGCTGGGGATTCGCCCTCTGGACTTCGTCAAGGAACCCAAGTCGGAACCGCTGCCACAAGCTGTGGCCGTCAGAGACGCCGGTGGCGATTCCCTGGAAGAAGCGTCGCTCGCCGACGAGGACCAAAACGATAACACTGCTACGACTGAGATGTCGTCTGCGAGCTTCGGCCCGTTCACGGGGTACTCGGAAGCCTTGGGGTTTCCAGATCCTCGCGACTCATCAGCGGCGAATGTCCGGGCAGTCCTTCGGCAGATCATCGAGAAGGACAGCCCGCTGACACGGTCGTCGGTGTGCCGGCTGTACGTGGAGGGCTGCCCTGGCCTCCAGCGCGTCGGAAGAGTCGTGCGGCAGGCGCTGAACCGAGTGCTCGGAGCGATGCTCAGGGCTGGAGAGATCATTCAGGAGGACGAGTTGCGGGATGGGTCACCGGAGGGTCAAGTGCTTCGGCTCGCGGGGACACCCATGGTGAAAGTGAGGCCCGCTGGAAGGCGCGACCTTCTTGAGATTCCACCCTCCGAACTGCTCGCGGTATTGCGCCGCTCGGTTCACGCAGGCACCCAGTCACCCGACGAAAGCGAAGCGCTGTTCCGTGCGCTGCTGGAGCACTACGGGTTCAGCCGACTGACGAAGCCTCGAAGGGAGTACCTATCGAAGGTGCTACGGCTCCTGCAGCAGCCAGATCACAACTTGGGAGCGCAGGAGCAGATCCGATAAGGCTGTCTAACCCAACTTCCGAATTCGGCCGATAGGAATCCTTTGTTCATGCGGGGTTACGCTTCTTTTCAGTCACTATGATCTTCCCGCCGGCATCCAGCTCCTCACCGGCCTCATGACTTCCATGGGCACCTTGAGCGTTTCGTAAATCCGCCGGTGCTCGGGCTCGGGCGTGGTCCCCTTCCGAATTCTCAGCACGCCTCCCGATTGCGCCGGCAGCACCACCGTGACCACCTGGTGTGTGCGTAAGGCGTCGCGCACTGTGGGCCAGGACGTGTGCATGTCCCGATCCCGGTGGAGTCGATCGCCGAACCGATGCGCCCCATCTACGACGCCATATGGCGGCGCATGCTTGCGGGCAGCTGCATGGAGGCCGACGAAACGCCGGTGCGGGACCGGTGACCCGGGCAAGCGGGCAGCCGGTTGGGCACGCCGCGCCCCACCGCCCTCATGGCTGCTGCGGCTTTGCACCCGGCGGCCGGGGTCTGGTGCCGTCGCCGAGCTTGACGATCCTGCGCGCCTTCATGTCGTAGACATCGCCGGGCGAGAGGACGTAGTAGGGCTTCTCCCAGGGCTGGTACAGCCGTGTGTTGTCGTGCACGGCGACCTTCCAGGCCCCCATGACCTCGAAGGTGTCTCCTTTGACGATGATCGCCGTGTCTTCGGAAATCCCGATGCCGAGCAGCTCCGGATATTTCTTGATGACCGGGATGAGGTCGTCCCAGCGATTGCGGGCGTTGATATGCTGGTCGATCGCCGAGCGCCGCAGGAAGCCGAACGCCCACTGATGCTCGGGTTCGGGAGCCATGACGATATCCGGACCGGCGACGGCGCCGCGCACCAGGTATGCGCCCTGGATCGTGGCGCCCGCGGAAGAGCCGCCGATGACGCCGCCGCGCTCGAGCACCTTGTGAAACTCCCTGTAGGTCAGGGTATTGGCATAGGAGTCGACGATGTTCCACTGCCTGCCGCCGTTGAACCAGACGGCGTTCGCCTTCCGGAGCACCTGGACGAACTCTTCGCTGTCGGCGACCTTCGGATCGTGGGTGTGGAGCATGAACACGTTCTTGAGCCCGCGCTTCTTCCAGGGAGCGGTAACCTCGTCTTCCTTGTAGACCCGGATATTGCCATCGCTGGTCTTGTTGCCGCCGGCCGTCGGCACGATGACGAAGACGGCCTCGGGTCCCCCGGCCAGCTCTATGAAGCGATCGTAGATCGCCTGGTCCCTCAGGTTGCCGCCTGCGATCACCAGCGCGCCGTTCTTGGGGCCGTATTCGGGATCCTGCTGGGCGAATGAAGGCGCGGCCAGAAGGGCGGCGATGATTGCCGTGCTCAAGAGACACCGGTTTCTGTTCATGGATCCTCCTGTGTCGATATCATGTCTGCCGGCATCGGGCCGTCACGGCACCGCGCGGCGGAATCTCATGTCGTAGACCCTGTCCTGCCGGAGGCTGAGTTCGGTGACGCGCCCGCCGATGCCGCGGATGAAGCGCACCAGCCCGAGCGACGACTGGAAAGCGTCCTTGTACAGCGGCGAGAGGGCAATCCGCGAATCCGGCCTTCGGCGCAGCACGAGCCTCCCCTCCTCGATCGCCGCAGTCAGAGCGGTCTCGGCGTCGGAGCTGTAGTAGTCTCCGGCATACTCGGCCAGCTCCGCCGCCGCCGGTGCGAAGGGCTCGACCGGCTCGTAGATGTCGTCCTCGATCGACTCGCGCGCAACACGGATCCTTTCCCGGGTGCCCCCGGGCATGGGTTCGAAGGTCAGCCGGCGTTCGCCGCCCGCCCGGAACTCGTTGCTCGAAACGGGCGTGAGCGCGGGGCCGCGCTCGAGCCGCAGCGAACCTTCGGCGAAGGTCAGCCGGATTGCTTCCCCGGAAACGGGATTGCGGTACAGGCCGGCCCGGCTTTTCATAGTCTCCTGGTTCAGCTCTATCCTCGCCGGCTTCGCGGCGGGAGGAATCTCCAGGAATATGTCCGCGATCTCGTGGCCCAGATTGCCGGGATCCACGTTCCCGACGTTGCACAGCAGTGCGACCGCCAGTCGCTGCCTGGGGTAGCGGCCCAGAAAGGCGCGGTACCCCGCGGTCGAGCCGGTGTGCGAGATCTCGGGAACGCCGCGGTAGTCGCCGGTGCGCAGGCCGGCGGCATAGGCTATCGGGCGCCCGTCGCTGAGGCGCCCCGGGCGGTGCATCGCTTCGATGAAGGCGGGGCCGCCATGCTTGCCCGTCTCCAGATTTTCCGTCCAGACGAGCAGGTCGCCGACCGTGGTCAGGAGCCCGCCGTTGCCGTGGATATTTTCGAAAGGCATGGACATTGCGAACCCGCGCTCGCCGCGCGCCTGGTAGGCCACGGCGCGGTTCTTGACGATGCGCGTGAAATCGTCGCGCCATTGCGTGTGCTGCATGCCCAGGGGGTCGAAAATGTTCTTCTTGCAGAACTCGGCGAAGGGCATGCCGCTCACGCGGTCGACGACGATGGCGAGCAGGTTGAAGCCGGTGTTGCAGTAGGAATACTCGTGCCCCGGCGGGAAGTTGAGGGCGCTCTGGCGGCTGACGATGTCGAGCACGTGGGCGTGGGTGTGCACGCGCAGGCCGCGGCCCCAGCCCGAGATCCCGGCGACGTTGCCCCAGTCCCGCAGTCCGCTCGTGTGCGTCATCAGATGGCGGATCGTGATCGGCGTGCCGTAATCGGGCACCTCGGGGATGTACCTGCGCACGTCGTCCTCGAGCGCGAGCTTGCCCTGCAGCGCAAGCAGGTTGACGGCCCCGGCGGTGAACTGCTTGGAGACCGAGCCCGCCTCGAAGATCGTCTCGGGCGTATTGGGCACGCCGTGCTCGAGGTCGGCCATGCCGTAGGCGCGCGCGAGAACGACCTTACCGTCGCGCGCCACCGCGACCGCGCAGCCGGGCGTCTCCTGGGAGTTGAAGCGCGCGAACAGTTTGTCCAGGCGGGCTGCGGGGTCTTCCGCCTGCCGGGTTGCCGCCAACGGCGGAAGCGCGAGCAGTACGAGGATCGGAAGGTATCGGATCGTCTTCATGGGATTGCTCCTCCTGACTGGGGTGCCGAAGCGCCCGGGGCGCCCCGTGCGCGCGATGCTACCCCATCCCGGCCGACCGCGCAACGGCTGCGTTTCCCGGTTGTTTCCCGGCGCCGGCCGCTTTAGAATCCCCGGCATGAAAGGAGGGGGCGATCGCCCGAAAATCCCATGGACTCATGCAAGCTTCTTCTCTTTTTTCTTGTGCCGGCGGCGGTCATGACGGCGTCGTGCCCGGCGGTTTACGGCCAGAATCCACCCGAAGTGCGCGACAATCCGTTTTTCCAGCCGTACAAGACCCCGCTCGATACTCCGCCCTTCGACCGGATCCGCAACGAGCACTTCCTGCCGGCGATCCGCGAGGGCATCCGGCGCCAGCAGGCCGAGATCGACGCCATCGCGAACAACCCGGAGCCTGCGACCTTCGCCAACACCCTGGCGGCGTTGGATGCCAGCGGCCTTCTCCTCGCGGAGGTCAATGCCGTCTTCGGCGCATTGCAGGGTGCCGAAACCAATCCCGAGATCCAGAGCATCGCCAAGGAGAGTGCTCCCCTGATGGCGGCACACACGGACAACATCAGGCTCGACGAGCGCCTGTTCGCGCGCGTCAAGGCGGTCTACGACCAGCGCGAGCGGCTGAAGCTCACGCCCGAGGAACGCTTCCTCCTGGAGAACACCTACCGGGAATTCGTGCGCGGCGGGGCGCTGCTGGACGAAAAGCAGAAGGCGCGGCTGCGCGAATTGAACCGCGAGCTGGCGCTCCTGTCGCTGCGCTTCGGCGACAACCTTCTGGCCGAGACCAACGACTTCAAACTGGTCATCGACAACCGCGACGATCTGGCCGGCCTGCCGCCGGCGGTGGTGGCCATGGCCGAGGCGACCGCGCGCCAGCTGAACCTTCCGGGCAAATGGGTCTTCACGGTGCAGGTGCCGAGCATGACGCCCTTCCTGCAATACTCGGCGAAGCGCGAACTGCGCGAGAAGCTCCTGCGCGCCTATATCATGCGCGGCGATCGCGGCAACGAGTACGACAACAAGGAAATCGTGCGCCGCATCGTCAATCTGCGCAGCGAAAGGGCCAAGCTGCTCGGCTATTCCACGCACGCGCACTACGTGCTCGAAATGAACATGGCGCGCACGCCCGGGACGGTCGATTCGTTCCTCAAGAAACTCTGGACGCCGGCGCTGGCCCGCGCCCGCCAGGAAGTCGCCGAAATGCAGGCCATCATCGACCGGGAGGGCGGGGGCTTCAAACTGGCGCCCTGGGACTGGTGGTACTATGCCGAGAAACTGCGCCAGGAAAAGTACGCCCTGGACGACGCCGCCCTGCGGCCCTACTTCCGGCTGGAGAATGTGCGCCAGGGGATCTTCACGCTGTGCGACAAGCTCTACGGGCTGAAATTCATCGAGCGGCGCGACATCCCCGTCTACCATCCCGAGGTCCAGGTCTACGAGGTCCGCGAGGCCGACGGCCGTTACGTGGGCGTGCTCTATCTCGATTTTCATCCGCGCCCCGGCAAGCGCGGCGGCGCCTGGTCGGGCGCCCTGCGCCGGCAGTATTACGCGGACGGCCGGCGCGTGGCGCCGCTGTCGACCATCACCTGCAATTTCACGCGCGCCACCGCCGACGCGCCCTCACTCCTCAGCGTGGACGAGGTCGAGACCTTCTTCCACGAATTCGGCCACTCGCTCGCGACCCTGCTCTCGGACGGCCGCTATCGCACGCGCACCGTGCCGCGCGACGGCGTCGAACTCCCCTCGCAGATCATGGAGAACTGGGCCCTGGAACCCGAGCTTCTGGCCGCCTATGCCAGGCACTACCGGACGGATGCCGCGATGCCGGATGATCTGGTGAAGAAGCTGCGCGACAGCAGCCTCTTCAACCAGGGATTCGCCACCGTGGAATACCTCGCGGCCGCCATCCTCGACATGGCCTGGCACACGCTCCCCGCACCCGATCCCGCTCTCGATGTCAACGGGTTCGAAAGCCGGGCCATGTCCGCGATCGGCCTGATTCCGGAGATCGTGCCCCGCTATCGCAGCACATATTTCAACCACATATTCAACGGGGGCTATTCGGCCGGCTACTACGTCTACATCTGGGCCGAGCAGCTGGATGCCGACGCCTACGAGGCCTTCAAGGAGAAAGGGCTGTTCGACAGGGCGACGGCGCAGTCGTTCCGCAAGAACGTCCTGGAGACATACGGAACGCTCGACCTCATGACCCAGTACATAGCCTTCCGCGGCGCCGAGCCGAAACTGGAGCCGCTCCTGAAACGCCGCGGCCTGATCGTTCCCTGAGCCAATAGCTGTATAGGGCAGCGGGCCCGGAAACCTGCCCGCAGGGCTCCGTTGCCGGAGCCCTGCGGGCGACCGCCGGGCGCCGGCATTGCCGTAAGCTCTCGCCGGCCCGGGAGACTGTCTGACGATGACGCTCGAACGGATACGCAACATCGGAATCATCGCCCACATCGACGCGGGCAAGACCACCGTCACCGAACGCTTTCTCTACTATGCCGGGCTGACCCACAAGATCGGCGAGGTGCACGACGGCGAGGCCGTGATGGACTTCCGGCCCGACGAGCGCGAGCGCGGGATCACGATCTCGGCGGCGGCGAGCACGCTGGCCTGGAACCAACATCGCATCAATCTGATCGACACGCCGGGGCATGTCGATTTCACGGCCGAGGTCGAAAGGAGCCTGCGCGTCCTGGACGGGGCCGTGGTCGTCTTTTCGGCGGTCGAGGGGGTGGAGCCCCAGAGCGAGACTGTGTGGCGGCAGGCGGACCGCTACGAGGTGCCGCGCCTGGCGTTCATCAATAAGCTCGACCGCGCCGGGGCCGATCACGTGCGGGTGTTGCGGCAAATGGAAGACAGACTGGGCACCACGGCGGTTTTCGTCAACCTGCCGTACGGAGTGGAAGACCGGCTTGCCGGCGTCGTGGACCTGGTGCAGCCGCGCCTGCTTCTGTTCGACCCGGCCTCGCGCGGCCGCCGGGTCGAGTCGACCGAAATCCCCGGCGACGCGCTCGACGATGCGCGCCGCGCGCGCGAGCGGCTGGTCGAAAAGACGGCCGAGTCGGTCGAGTGGCTTGCGGAGCTGTACCTGGCCGGAGAAGAGATCCCCGGGGCGCAGTTGAAGCGGGCGATACGCGAGGCGACCCTGGCGCGCAAGCTCGTGCCCGTGCTTTGCGGCGCCGCACTGCGCGATCTGGGGATCGGTCCCATTCTGGATGCCGTCTGCGACTACCTGCCCTCGCCGCTCGATCGGCCCCCGGTGCGCGGTATCGATCCGGAAAGCGGCCGGCAGGTGGAGCGCCCGCCCTCCCCGGATGCGCCCTTCTCCGCCCTGGTTTTCAAGGTGGTCGCCACCCCGGCTGCGGATCTCTTCTGGCTCAGGGTGTACTCGGGTTCGCTCACCACGGAAGACCGCTGCCTGGCGCCCAGGCTCAAGCGGCGCATGCGCCTGCGGCGGCTGGTGCGCCTTCATGCAGGCCAGGCCGAAGCGATCGAGCGCGCCGGATGCGGCGACATCGTCGCCGCGCCCGGGCTGCGCGATATCGTGACCGGCGATACCCTGTGCGACCCGGAGCACCCGATCCTGTTCGAGCCCATCGCCTTCCCCCAGACCGTGGTCTCGATGGCCGTGGAGGCGCGCACGGCCGCCGACCGCGAGCGCCTGCTGGGGGTGGTCGAGCGGCTCACGCGCGAGGACCCGACGCTGACGGCGCGCATGGACGAAGAGACCGGCCAGATGATTCTCTCCGGAATGGGGGAGCTGCACCTGGAAATCACGCGCGACCGGATGGAGCGCGAGTTCCGCGTGGCCGCCCGCTTCGGCAGGCCGCGCGTCGCCTATCGCGAGACCGTGGCCGGCGCCGGCAGGGGCCGGGGCGAGTTCGAAAAGCGCATCGGCGAGGTGCTTGTGTCCGGGCACGCGCTCGTCGAGGTGATGCCGCGCCCGCGCCCCGCAGGCGACCGCACCATGCCGCCGGTGGAAATCGATCTCGCTCCGGTCGAACACACGCTCGCGCGGGCGCTGCACGAGGAAATGCGTACGGTGCTCGCCAACGCCTGCAATTCCGGCGGCGCCGCCGGCTACCCCATCGTCGACGTGAAGGTACGTGTGCTGGAAACCGGGCACAACGATCCGCCGGACCCCGCCATCCCGCTGGCCGCGGCCCTGAGCATGGCCATGCGGCAGGCGCTCTCCGCCGCGGGGACGCTCGTGCTCGAGCCGGTCATGAACCTGGAAGTGCGCGTGCCCGAGGACTGCCTGGGCGCCGTGGTGCGCGACCTGGGGACGCGCCGGGCGGAGATCCGCGAAACCGGCCTCGAGCACCGTCTCGCCGTGGTGCGCGCCTTCGTTCCTCTGGCGGAGATGTTCGGGTATTCGACGCAGCTGCGATCGCTGACCCAGGGCCGCGGCAACTTCTCGCTCGAGCCTTACGATTACCAGCCGGTGCGCGGGTAGGGCCGCCGCGGCGCGGCGGACCCACTTGCGCGGCGGACCTACCATGGGGCCCCGGACATGTCCTTCTGCCGGCCCTTCGGGGCTTGTCGCATGCCGTCCCTTTTCTCCGGGCTCGCATGCGCTCGCCCGGAGCTACTTTCTTGCGTGCCTCCGGCACGCCCG
>Ga0129301_1000744_pt1 | contig 17202 bp, 19 predicted proteins | sample ConPoolayeHmetaG_FD_94489 | JGI IMG/M metagenome (GOLD analysis project Ga0129301, IMG submission 94489) | Hot spring microbial mat communities from California, USA to study Microbial Dark Matter (Phase II) - Cone Pool mat layer H metaG ...
CACTAAGAGATTATATATATACATTTTGATTTCTTAAGAAAGTTATTTCAAGTAAAAATATAATATTCTGCTAATAATTTCATAGTTTATCTATAATTTTAATCAATAATTACTCTACATAATAGATTTGTTCAATTAGCCAATCGACTTTGTAGCATGATGATGGATAAATCTTATTAATAAAGGGTTTATAACAACTTTATGAAAAGGTTAACGTTTGAGGATCAAAAGGAATTCTGTTACACAATTAGCCCATTTAATAAGCCTAGAGTCGTTGTTGACCCTGGTGACACAATCATTGTAGACACTGAGGATGCGATGTCCGGTCAAATTAGAAAGGAGGGTGACAAGAGAGACTATGGGAAGGCTCCTTTTACAAATCCTTTGTCGGGTCCAATTTACGTTAAAGGCGCAGAGAAAGGCGATACCCTGGTTGTGGAGGTCAAAGATATTAAGCAAAAGATTGAACAAGGTGTCACGCTGATATCAAAGTGGTGGTGGTACTTAGGGCATAAACCCTCAGCAAATGTCGTCTCAGAGTTTGTTGAATCCAAGATGCCTAGTGACTACAGAATATTACCTGTCAGAGATGGAAAGGTCCAACTTGGCACGTTTTATTTGCCATATAAACCGATGATTGGTACGATAGGTACTGCTCCTGAAATCGAGTCCATATCCTCTTACTTGCCAAGTATGTATGGTGGGAACATGGATCTTCCATGCATAACTAAGGGGTGCAAACTTTACCTCCCAGTTAAGGTTGGAGGCGCACTACTACATGTTGGTGATGTTCATGCTCTGCAAGGTGAAGGCGAGATATCTGGTACAGCTATCGAAATGCCAGCTGAAGTTACTTTGAAGGTTGGGCTTATAAAGAATAAGGAAATACTTTGGCCTCGGATTGAGGACTCGGAGTATTTGATGGGGGTTGCGTGCACAGGCACAGGTAGAACGTTAGAAGACACGATTAGAATCGCGTTTGTCAACCTAGTGGAATGGATGGAGGAGTATGGCGTAGAAAAGTGGGGTGCTTGGATGATGTGCTGTTTCTTAGGGAAGATCACATTAGGTAATATTTGGTCTGTGGCTGCTGGTTTTCCAAAGATTTATCTTCCTAAGCTATGAGCTTTAACGCTCTTCATTATGCCTTCAACACGTCTAGCAAGTTAGCATTCGAACTACATAGGTTGACATGACGACCCAAAATGCCAGTTTAACCCCCATTTTTCTGCCTTTTTCATAGCAAAATGCTCTAGAACGCGTTAAAAGTTTATAACTTTTGATTTTTGGTTTTAGATGGTGCGTATGAAAAGCTTCGATTCAGGAGGGTTTATCAGGGCTATTAGTGGAATAAGGAGTAAGGTGGTTGATTGGGGTGGGCTGATAGAGAACCCTTCTGAAGAAAGGTTGGTGAGGTTGGTAATAGTAGAAGGGAAAGTTTACCCTTTAGCTGATGTTGGGGGAGGGGTGCAAAAAATAGTGAGTTGTAAGGAATGAGTATGCCTCTTGAAAGTTTGGTTCCAAAACTAAGCCCGATTAACTATCGGAAATTACGTGCTATAACCGATACTAGAGTTCACCAGTTTATCGCTGAAGCCACCGAACTCTGTAAACCAGAAAAGATCTTCATCTGTGACGACTCCCCTGAAGATATAGCCTATATCCGGCATCAAGCACTCCTCACTGGCGAGGAAAAACCTTTAGCGACCCCTGGGCATACCTTCCATTTCGATGGACCATATGATCAGGGACGTGATCGCGAAGTTACCAAGTACCTTGTACCAAAAGGAGAATACCTAAGTAAAGCCCTCAACCAGATCGATAGAGATGAAGGACTCGCAGAAGTGAAGGAATTACTCAGAGGTTCAATGGAGGGGCGCACGATGATCGTTCGTTTTGTTTCTTTAGGCCCCCCTGGTTCTATATTCACTATCCTCGGTTTACAATGCACCGACTCATGGTATGTAGCCCACTCGGAAAGTCTTCTATTCAGACCAGGATATGAAGCCTTTAAAGTCGTGCCAAGCAAGAGCTTCTTATACGTTTTACATTCAGCTGGAAAGTTAAACGAGAACATGGTCAGCGTAGAGCACGAGAAGAAACGAATATACATCGATTATGTTAATGACACTATCTATAGTGTTAATACGCAGTACGCTGGTAACTCCGTAGGGTTCAAGAAACTGGCCTTTCGCCTCGCCATACGCAAAGCAAACCAGGAAGGATGGTTGGCTGAGCACATGATGATTGTTGGAGTGCACGGCCCGGGTGGCCGCAAGACCTACTTTGCTGGTGCTTTTCCAAGTGCCTGTGGTAAAACTTCTACTGCCATGCTCCCTGGGGAAACTATACTTGGAGACGATATTGCCTACATTCGCAGCATTAATTCCGTTGCCCGGGCGGTTAACGTGGAATGTGGTATATTTGGCATTATTCAAGACATAAACCCCAGAGACGACCCTGTGATCTACAAAGCACTCACCACCCCTGGAGAGGTAATATTCTCTAATGTTTTAGTCAAAGACGGAAAACCTTACTGGTTAGGTATGGGTTGCGAGCTACCTAAGGATGGAATAAATTATACAGGGTACTGGTGGGAGGGCAAAACAGATGAACATGGTAATCCAATTTTAGCTGCTCATAAAAACGCCCGTTATACTGTGGCTCTCAAATCATTGGAGAACTGCGATCCTGAACTTGATAATCCTGTAGGAGTAGAGTTAGGCGGCATAATGTATGGAGGGCGAGATGCCAAAGCTTACGTGCCCGTCCAGCAAAGCTTCAACTGGGAGCATGGCGTTATATGCTATGGAGCCGCCTTGGAAACAGAAACAACTTATGCCATCGTCGGCAAAGAGGGTATACCTGAGATAAACATGATGAGTGTCCAGGATTTTGTCTCCATCCCCTTAGGGCAGAACATCCGCAACAACTTGAATTTTGGAAAGAAACTTAAAAAACCGCCATTGATCTTCGGGGTCAATTATTTCCTAAGAGACATAGAAACTGGTAAATTCTTGAACAGTCCAAGAGATAAGCATGTTTGGGTGAAATGGATGGAACTTCGTGTGCATGATGATGTCCAAGCAATAAGGTCTCCTACAGGTTTACTTCCAAAATATGAAGATTTACGTTTGCTCTTCGACCAAGTCTTGGGTAGAGAATACAAGAGGGAAGATTATGTCAAACAATTTACCATTCGCGTCCAAGAAAACTTGAACAAAATTGAGCGAGCGAAAGTGTTCTATCAAGAAAAGGTTGGTGATGTACCGTTAGAATTATTTAAAATATTGGACCAACAACATGAGCGTTTGATTAAAGCTAAAGAGGACTTTGGTAATTACATACCCCCTAATATGTTTGAATAAAGATGTTTTCCAAAACCAAATTCTAACATTTCTAAAATACAGCCTGTTCTACAAGTCGAACGATTCACCAATGCTCGAAATAAGGGGTGTTTAACACGCGGGTCGAATACTTGATAAAGGAGCCTTAAGGAGATGAGCTCAAGTCTAATGTGGATGAATCTCTTTATGAATTCTCATTAGGATCTAATCCTCCACTAATAGTTACATTTCTAATATAGAATTAAGTGTTTCATTAAAATTGTGCTTTTGTTATGTTCACGTTCTTTATTAGTATTGGAGGGGTGTATACCGGTGTTTCTACCTCCCACCATTTAACCCATTTTCTCTCATTTCCCATGCCTGAAATGTTAAGCAACTGTCGAGGGATGTTGTCGCTAATCCTTGTGCCTGTTATTGCGTACTTTATCGAACCACTATCTATTATGAATGTTGCATCACGTGGTAAAGTCGAATACTCCCCTGTGACGTAGCTTTGGTATCTTGTGTACCAGTTGTTTGTAACGTAAACTGCTTTCTTTGACTCGCTGATCATCTCGTCTAAACTCATACTTCCTTCATTAACTACAACGTTCCAAGGGTGAGGTGATATTATGCCTGCATTACCAGTGGTCGTAGTACCATACCTCTTAGCTGTAGAAATATTATGCAAATATGTTAGGAGCACACCATTTTCGATTATGTTTGTTCGTTTAGTCGGGACTCCCTCGTCATCGAAGGCCCTCCCATCAAACCCACCCTCAATAGTGCCAAAGTCTTGGAGCATTAACTGTTCAGAGGCTACCTTTTTACCGAGGCAGTCTTTTAGGAAGGATGTTCCTGTATCCACTCTGAAAGCTGAAGCTGAGGACGCAACCATTTGCATTAAGTCAGCAGCGACTGTAGGGCCAACTATAAGGTCATATATGCCTTCCTCCCAATACCCGACCCTCTTTGATTCCTTAGCGAGCCTTCCTGCTGTAGCCCCTGCCTCTTCGGGGTTGAACTTTGAGGTGGATGCTGCGCATGAGAGACCGTGGCCGCTTGAGTTCGTTTCTGAGAACGCTCTAACATTTATCGTAATAGAGCTAGACCTGTCAATAGACTCTACTCCTGCCGACGTTTTTATCTTGTAAGCTGCCACATCAGAGGTTAGAGCGCCTGAGACCCTCACAGCGCCCTCTCTTAGTGCTGTATTTATTGCGGTGTCACAATAATCTACTAATTCTCCACTCAAACCCTCTATTCTGGCGTCGTACGAGTTGAATGATTCGTATTTAAACGGCCCCTTTGGAAGTGGCGTGTACTCCTCGCTTTCTTCGATGTATTTCATACTAGAAAATAGTTGGTTAACAAACCTGTTAAGATCGCCTTCTTGAAGTGAAGACGTTGTCCCTATAGCGCGCCTTCTTTCTTTCGCTAAGTAGAGGAAAACAACGACTTCATCAAGTGTGTCAACAATAGTGATGGAGTTATTAGAGAAACGTAACATAGACTCTTTCCCATATCCAGAAATCACCGAAATGTCATCTACCTTAAGCTGGCTCGCTTTCTTGAACACTATGTCGGTGACCTTGTCGACGATTTCAATGTTCATCTAGTCTTCACCTTCATATTTCTGAGCCTGAGACTAGGTCCTCCTGCCCAAACAGGTGCTCCTTGCATAGGGTCTCCCTTGCCGCAGATAGCGGCCCAATACTCCAAGTTGTTCCCTCTTGCGTCTAAGTTGCTCCAGAGCCTCTCCGTCGTGACTTCAACCACCGGGCTTATTAGTGGATGTTTTATTTCCCCATTTTGTATTAAGTACGCTTCATGCCCAACGTACCTTTGATTTCTTCTGATATCGTCAATATTCCACTCCATGAAAGAATTTATGAATATCCCTTGCTTTACATCCTTTACAAGCTCGTCAAAAGAATAATCTCCTGGTTCAACGAATGTATTCGCCATTCTAATTATTGGCTCACGGTTGAATTTTGTGGCCCTAGCTGAAGCGTTGCTCTTGGTTTTGAACACTTGAGCTGTAGCGCGATTATGTAATAGCTCGTTTACAATGCCATTTACTATTAGCTTCCTTTTTCTCGCAGGGATCCCCTCGTCATCAAAAAGGTAGAAGCCGTATGAACTTGGTATTGTTGGATCGTCACTAAGATTTGTTTCTTCGCTTCCAATCCTCATCCCGATATCTGAAGGTTTAAGGTAGGATTCACCGGCTTGTGCTGCCTCCCTACCTAAAATTCTATCCGCCTCAAATGGGTGTCCTATGGATTCATGTGCCATAATTCCTGTCACTTCTGGCCCTGTAATGACGTCATAAGTTCCTGGAATAGTCTTCTGAGCGTTTTCAATGATGTTCCTCATCACACTTGTTTGATGCTGTAAGTCCTCTCTGATCTTGAGAACCTCAATAAGTTCCCACCCTCCGCTTCCTCCATATTCAATCGACTTTTGAGCTGTTTTACCGTTCTTCATTCCCGTTAAAAAGCCTGTCACATAAAGCCTGGGCACATATCCATCTACAAAGGTGCCTTGCGATGTAACAACAATCTTTCTATCTGTTGATACTTCCATTTCCAAAAGTCTCATCGGAATATAGTCTTTGTTTTCTTGTATGATGCTGTCGAATTCCTTTAGAACCTTTATTACGTCTTCAAAGTTTTTTTCTTCCAATTCCTCCTTCTCCACGGCCTTCCATTTCTTTTTGTTTTTCCTCTCTCTGCTAAACTTTATTTTGTTCTTTAAAAGTTTAGATGCTGCCTTTGCCCTTCTAACAGTTACATCAACTAATTCTCGAATCTGCGATTTCTCAAGGACGTTTGATGTCGAAAATGCAAGCCCCCCATCCACTATCACTCTAATCCCTAAACCTGAGGACTCACTAATTATGGCCGGCTTCTGTTGACCATTCCTCATTATGCAGGCCATATCCTTGGTGGTTTGAAGTCTCGCCTCAGCGTACTCTACTCCTTTGTCTTCAGCTTCAGAAACAGCATAAAATGGGAGATCTAAGTCAAAGTCTTCTTTTTTCACAAACCATGATCATAACAGAGTCTTTTATTAATTTTTTCTGAAAAACTTTAAAAAAACAAATAACAAAGACTGCATGTGACGTTTTAATTGGGTTCCAAGGTTTTTTTGACACCTTATGGGGGAGTTAATAAAATAGGAGGTAATACGTTCTTACTCGAAGACTCTGATTCGAAGATAATAATAGATTTTGGTGAAGACTTTGATCGTTTTGATTCATATTACGAGTTTCCAACTAACATGCCTAAGGATTCTGTGGAACGTGAACTAGTTCTGACAGGCATACTTCCAAAGATAATATCACATGAAGGTAACGCTATCTTCAACTACTCTGAAATACGCCATGGCTTAAAAACCTCTACTAGACATGAGAGGGAGTGGTCAATTATAGATAACCCTGTTAAACAGCCATTCTCGGTTATCATCTCACATGGTCACCTCGATCACGTCGCGAACGTGGTCTTTTTACCATCTACAACACCTATCTACACCGGAACTTATACTCAAATGTCTTTTCTCAGCCGGTTTGTTTCGAAGAGAATCGGGAGCCTATACCAAATGCTCGCCTTCTCTGAAAACTTGGCTAATATGGAAGATATTGACAAAGTTGATGTCAAAAACTTTCGCCACTCGTACAGAGAGTTTAGAAATGAAGTGCCATTTAAACCCTCTGGAATCGAAGTTAAACCTTGTGCCGTTGACCACTCTATTCCCGGGGCTTTTGGCTTTATAATTCGGACTAGTCAATCAACTATTGGTTACACAGGGGACTTCAGATCTCATGGTGTTGCGAAGGCTTTCACTGAAAAGTTTAAGGAGAACCTTGTTGATGAGAAAATCGACTTCCTAATTTGCGAGGGAACGAACCTTGGCATACATCAAATAATGGATGAGGAGGGTGTTGAGTCATTCACATACAAGGCTGTTTCAGACTTTTTTGCGAAAGGAGGAGAACATGTCTACATCTCTGTCTCATCTAACAACATTGATCGAATCAGCCAGGTCTATGGGGTTGCAAAAAGACTTGGTGTTAACCTATACTTGTCCGATGAAGTCTTTCTACCCTTGCTTAGAATAATGCGGAGTGAGCTCAGAAGAAGGATCATTTCTCCTTTGCCACCACTCATAAAGGACCCATTACTCCGAAGGAGGGAAGAAGAAAAATGGGGGAAAGCGAGTGATATAAGGTCGTTAGGTGTCTTAATACCTAATGATGCATTAGGCGAGTTGATTTTATCCAAAGCTGAGGCTTTATCATTAAGCTATTCGAACGAAAGCGACTTTTCCAGTATTCCCTCTGAATCTATCATCCTAATCCACGATAGGCCTCCATTAATAAAAAGGCGGGTTAAAAGGAAGGCCCTATTTATAATAAGCACTAGTGAGCATGAAAGCGAAGAGGGGATGTTTGCGCTCGAACGGTTCGTAAACCAGGCTATGGTGATGGGTATTCCACTTATACGTGTTCACTCTTCAGGGCATATAAATATACTCGATCTAATCGATTTCGTTAAAACGGTTAACCCTAAACACATAATTCCCGTCCATACAGAACACCCTGAATTCTTTAAGAGCTACTTTGAAGTTTTGATGGGCATAAAAGTGACTTTACCTTATGAGGGGGCTCCAATCGTTTTAGAAAGATAAATAAAATGGGTCAAGAAGGATTAAGGTGATTTAAATGATTTGGAAGGCACTTGCAACATATGACCCTAACCTTGCATATGCGGTTGGTGCTCTCGCCTTCGCGTTCGGTCTCTTAGGTTTATTCATACTCTTATATGAACTAAAGTTAAAAGATCTAAGAAGATGATTCTTCGACTCTCTCCTTTACAACCCCCTTTCCCTTTTTGAAATACCATATCTCGGCTTTAGCTCCGAAAGCTTTCGCCCACCTGCAGAGCTCGTCCCTTTGATCTCTACTTAGCCTAGCTTTCCCACCCTTCACTTGGATCAAGTACGTCTTACCATCTTTCCCTGCAAAAATATCTACTGGGCTATGGGACATCGCACTCCGGCTGCAGAACCAACCATCTTCCCTTAATATGGACATGGCCTTGTATTCTCTGCTCCTCCCTTTATAGTATGGTGTAGTTACCATATTACCGTATACCGTACAATGGTAAAGGTTATGAATATTGCTAATGTAAGGTGCTTTGAATTGAGCTCAGAGTATGTATTCCAACAGCCAGCCAAGTTGAACTTTGTTGCGACGAAAGAAGGTTTTTTAGTTTTTCGGAATGGCGACGCCCTTTCTGGATTAACCCTCAAGGTATCATCTCTGACAGTAGCCATTACTATTTTTGGGAAAGAGGTCGCAGTGGCAAACTTAGCTCTTTCCCCCACATCCTCATTGGTTATACTAAATGCGAAAAGTCTGTATATATCTCCATCCAACGATTCTGCTGTCGTAAATATCGAACCCACCCAACTAGGAAATGAGGGTGCTACAATCTAAGGAACAGAACCTTTTACGACCTCTACTAATTCCTTTAATTGGTCCTTATCCACGTTCGCAGTTAAGTTAAGGCTTATCGGTGTTATTGAGATCTGTTTCGCATAATGAACTGCGTACGCGTCTGTCCATTTTTCAAACCTGCTGAACCTTCTACCCCAGATCCAAAAGTACGGTTTTCCTCTAGGGTCTTTCCTTTCTAAAGCATAATCTGCGTACTTCCGTTTAGCTAGCTTTGTTATTATGATGGCAGTAGAGCTACTTATTTGCAGAGGAAAGTTTACATTAAGGAGGTCGACGCCCTTTGGAAGCCTCTTATCGAGAACCCAAGAGGTAATCGATTTAGCGATAGGGCCTGTTCTCTCAAAGCTCAAATCCACCATTTCTGGAGAAAATATCGCTGTCTCTGGGACAACCATCGAAAAGGCGATGCTAGGAACTTTATTTATAGCTCCCTCTATAGCAGCAGCAACCGTACCGCTTGCGAATACGTCTTGAAACGTGCAGTTATCCCCGTAGTTTATACCTGACACTACGATGTCAGGTCTCCTTTTTAGTACAACGTGAATTCCCAGCATAACAGCGTCTGCAGGGCTACCTGAAACAGCATAAGCCAAAGCACCACCCGATAACACCTTCTTTATCCTCAAAGGCTTATGGAATGTCAAGCTCATGCTCGCCCCGCTTTGGGGACTTTCAGGTGCGACTATTATTGCCTCTCCAACTTCTTTAACAGAATTATGTAAAACTTTTATCCCCTCGCTATTGTATCCGTCATCGTTTGTCACTAAAATCGTCTTCATGTATAATAATATATTTCACGCTTCTTTTATAAACTTAACTTGGAATCCCTCTCAATTCTATCTAACTTCTCTATCTCCTTAAGGATCTTCAATCTCTTCTTCTCTAATCTTCTCAATTTTACTTTGAGCATAGCCTTTTTGAGTCTAATATCTTCTAAGTCATATTCAAATACGGCATCGGTTCTTGGTGTAATCTTATATAATTCTATGGCTTGGATTTCGTCGTTCAAAATGATTTTTGGAATAATTCTTTGAGTTAAGAAATAGACCTTCTGTGGTCGCCCCTCTACTTCCTTCCTCACGTTTTTTGATGCGACTATTCCTACCTTCTCTAAAAAGTCGAGATGCTTTAAGACAGCGGGGATACTGATGTTTATTTCCTCAGCTATCTCTCTCATAGAAAGGGGTTGTTTCTCTAGCATTGCAACTATGCGAAACCTGTTATACGCCCCCATTATTTGGAATAGTTGATCGATTAGTTGGTCATCCATCGCCCTTATATTAAACAGAAAGGTTTATAAACTTAACCTTAAGTTAATTAACTGGTGGTAAAAAAATGGAAGACGATAAAAGAAAAAACTATGAAGACTTCTTTGAAGCACTAGAAGATATGGTGGACCAAGCGATCGAAGAAATGGAAAGATCTATGAGAAACCTTCTTAAGAGCGATTACTTCAAGAACTTTGAGAGACCAAAGCTTTACGGCTTCTCCATCCAAATGGACGAAAAAGGTGTTCCAAAGATAACTAAGTTTGGCGACAGCTGGAGCTCGCCCAAGGGCGTTAGGACGCCTTACTACGACCAATACGTCGATAAGAACAGGAACCAACTAGTATTGATATTTGAGTTACCAGGTGTTGAAAAGGAAGATATTAAGCTGAAAACATCCTCTAATAAGCTAATATTGGAAGCCAAAAGAGATGACAGGGAATACAGGGCTGAAGTCGATCTGGAAGCTGAAGTCGACCCTTCTTCCGCAACGTCAACCTTTAAGAACGGCCTTCTAACAATAAACTTAAAGCTTAAAGAATACAGAAATGAGTTTACAGATATAAGTATCTTGTAGATAAAGGTGGGTGGTATGAGCGACGTAATTAAGCTGCAAGTAATGGAAGCCTACACACGGGACGTGGGTAGAGGGATAGCTAGGGTTGATTACTCCATTATGGATCTGCTACAGGCGCATACAGGAGATGTGATCGAAGTTAAAGGAAGGAAGAGAACCGTAGCCAAAGTTCTTCCAGTCCACCCTTCAGACGAAGGGAAGGACATCATCAGGGTTGATGGTATCACGAGGAACAACGCAGACGTGCCACTTGGAGACACTGTGTTCGTTCGGAAGATCAACGCCCTTCCTGCTGAGAAGATCACTCTAATTCCTCCTGAAGGTTACCCTCCACTTGATAAGAGGTACTTTGCAGAAGTGCTTGAAAGTCTCGCTGTAACCAAGGGGGACAACATCATGGTTCCTTACTTTGGGAGTAAGCTCATTTTTAACGTGCTAGCAATAAGCCCTAATGTAGACGCTGTAGTTATAACGAAGAGAACCGAGTTCATAATCTCTGAGAGGGGTGAAGCCCTTAAAGGAGTCCCTCAGGTGACTTACGAGGATATTGGTGGCCTTAAAGATGAGATCCAGAAAGTGCGTGAGATGATCGAACTCCCTCTAAGACACCCAGAAATCTTCGAAAGGCTAGGGATAGAACCGCCAAAAGGAGTCCTACTTTACGGCCCGCCTGGGACTGGGAAGACTCTATTAGCAAAAGCGGTTGCAAATGAGAGCAACGCGTACTTTGTAAGTATTGGTGGTCCAGAAATCATGAGTAAATACTATGGAGAGTCTGAAGCAAGGCTTAGAGAAATCTTTAAAGAAGCGAAGGAAAAAGCTCCATCAATAATATTCATAGATGAAATCGACTCGATCGCGTCTAAAAGAGAAGAAGTGACTGGTGAAGTCGAGAGGCGGGTTGTCAGCCAGCTCCTCTCACTTATGGATGGATTAGAGGCTAGAGGTAAAGTGATTGTAATCGCTGCGACTAACAGACCTAACGCTCTCGACCCAGCCCTTAGAAGGCCAGGACGGTTTGATAGAGAAATCGAAATCAAGGTACCGGATAAGAAGGGTCGGTTGGAGATCTTGCAGATACATACAAGGAACATGCCCCTTGCACCTGATGTTGACATAGAGAAGTTCGCTGCTATAACACATGGGTTCGTTGGAGCCGACCTAGAATATCTATGTAAGGAAGCCGGTATGAAGGCGATAAGGCGCGTGCTCCCAGAGCTCAAACTTGAAGAAGAGCGGCTCAACTATGATACGTTGAATAAGTTGCAAGTGACCCAAGCGGATTTTGAGAAAGCCTTAAAGGACGTCCAACCTTCAGCTCTGAGAGAGGTCTTCTTGGAGACTCCGAATGTCAGATGGTCTGTAGTGGGAGGTCTTGAAGGCGTTAAAAGAGAGTTGCAGGAAGCAATTGAATGGCCTTTAAGGTATCCTGAAGTGTATAAGAGAGTAGGGTACAAGATGCCAAAGGGAATACTACTTTACGGCCCGCCTGGGACTGGGAAGACCTTGTTAGCGAAGGCGGTGGCTACAGAAAGCGAAGTCAATTTCATCAGCGTTCGAGGCCCGGAGCTGCTTTCCAAATGGGTTGGAGAATCAGAAAAGGGGATTCGAGAAGTATTCAGGAAGGCTAGGCAAGCGGCGCCATGCATAATCTTCTTCGATGAAGTCGACTCCATTGCTCCTGTTCGAGGATACGGTTTAGGGGAAAGTATGGTGACTGAACGGGTTGTCAGCCAGCTTCTAACGGAACTCGACGGCATACAAGAATTACAAGATGTCATCGTACTTGCGGCTACAAATCGTATTGACATGGTTGACCCAGCGCTTCTTAGAGCCGGTAGATTTGACAAGTTGATATTCGTTCCACTACCGGACAGGGCTGCTAGGAGACAGATACTTGAGATCCACTTCAAAGAGAGACCTTTAGCTCCAGATGTTAATTTGGATAGGGTTGCCGATGTCACTGACGGCTTTTCTGGTGCTGATCTCGCTGCAGTAGCTAACACATCTATATCTCAGGTTGTCCAAGAGTTCGTGTCTAAGTACCCCACACCAGAAGAAGCTAAGAAGCATGCTGAAGAAGCTATGATAACACAGAAGCATATAGACGACGCGATCAATAAAGTGCGCTCTACTAAAGAGGGGAGAATCCCGGAAAAGGAGATCAAACCATACTATAGGTAAAACAAACAATTTATTACACCCATATTTTCCATTTTGATACATGGGCATAATAGGAAAAGGCACATGGATAGACCTAGTAGCACATAAGGTTATAGAGAGAGAGAAGAGCATAGGGCGCCCCCTTAACCTTATTCGAGTAGAGAGCGGAATTGGTGCCTCAGGTATACCGCATGTTGGTAGTTTAGCTGACGCTGCGAGGGCTGCGGCAGTAAAATTAGCCTTAGAGAACCTAGGGTACAAGTCGGAGTTTATTGCTTTCTCAGATGATATGGACGGTCTTAGGAAGGTGCCGTTTGGTTTTCCGAGTTGGCTAAATGATTATCTCGCTTTTCCTGTGTCATCTATACCAGACCCTTATGGATGTCATGAAAGCTATGGTGCCCATATGAGTTCTATGCTTATCGATGCTATGGACAAATGTGGAATTCAATACTCCTTTATGAGTGGTCGTGAAGCCTATAAGAGAGGAGTTTACGATGATCAAATTATCAAAATACTTGACAACGTTGATGCGATAGGTAAAGCGATAGAAGAAATTACAGGGCAGACAAAGTTCCAGTTCCAGCTACCATATTTCCCCATTTGCGAAAAATGTGGGCGAATATATCTACCTAAAGCGTTAAAGTATGAAAAGGAAACTGGAAAGGTTCTATACAAATGTGAGGGGGCAGAGATCAGAAAAAAGTTTTTGAATGGATGCGGGTATGAAGGAGAGGTCAAGGCTGGTTCGTCAAATGGAAAGCTAGCTTGGAAGGTCGAATTTGCTGCTCGATGGGCAGCTCTAGACATAAGATATGAAGCTTATGGCAAAGATATCGCAGATTCGGTTAAGGTAAATGACTGGGTTGCTGATAATATCCTCAACTTCCCACATCCATCTCATGTCAGATATGAGATGTTCTTAGATAAGGGGGGAAAGAAGATATCTAAATCAGCAGGAAACGTCTTCACCCCTCAGACATGGCTAAATTATGGAACACCACAATCTCTACTCCTGCTCCTGTTCAAAAGGATAGTAGGCACTAGGGTCCTATCTATCGAAGACATCCCTAACTACATGGATGAGGTAGACCAGTTAGAAGACCTCTATTTTGAGAAAAGGGATACAAAGGATATGTGGGAGATCAAAGCAAGGGGGCTCTACGAATATATTAACCTACTCCAACCACCAGAAAAGCCCTCCCAACACGTCCCCTATTCTCTACTAGTCCAATTGTGCACAGTGGCTCCACAAGGGAGAGAAATCGAATATGTGGTTAACAAACTAAGGCAGTATGGAATGGTAAAGGAACCTGACAACAAACTCCTCCAAAAGATACAATTGACACTAAACTGGGCAAAGGACATGAACGTAGTTGAAAGAAAGAAGGTTCAAATTAGTGAAAAGGAGAAACAACTTATCAGCGAATTTGTTAACAGCTTAACTTCCAATGATCCAAAGACCATACAGTATTCAGTGTTTGAAATAGCGAAAAGGAATCAAGTAGAACCAAGGGAATTCTTCAAGACCCTCTACAAGATTCTTTTGGGCACAGAAAGTGGTCCAAGACTAGGTCCTTACTTAGTCGACCTTGGTGTCGATAAGGCTAAAGAAATTCTCAAAGCGTATCTCTAGTGAAAACTGACTGGTAAAATTTTTTTGACGCTAAACAATATTTTTAGAACCTTCGCTTATTTAATTAGCTTTGAGCTAAACAAAAATGTTAATGAGCAAACCTGAAGAGAAAATAGAGTTCATAAAGAAGGTGTCAACAGAATACGAAGAATTACATACAATTTTAAGAAAGTCAGGTTCAACCATTGACGCAACATCAATAAGCCCAAAGATCCGCAATGTCACCCAACCAAAGAACATGGGCAAGAAGGTCACCGCCTTAGGGGTAGCACTGATAGCGTTCCCAGACCCTACAATATCAGACCTCATAGGCAGCGCAATGGTTGTCTCCGGCCAATACATGCAAAAGAAATCACCTATCGGCTTAAAAGACACATACAAGGAATTTGACAAGATCAGCAAAGAACTAAGAAAGGCCCACCTCCTAAGCTGACAGCACTCCACATACGTAGCCTAGCTAAACAGTTTAAAGCCTCAACCTTTTAGATTATACGGGGAATTTATTGGCAGCTCTATAATGGGTTTCCAATCCCTGCTTTTAACGCATATAGACTTTGGAGAACTTGCCTAGTTAGTAAAGAGGTTAATGAAGCTCGAAAGTTTTGCTGCCGAGGAATACTTAACAGTGCTGCATGTAAAATTGATTGAGTTAATGGCAGATGAAGCCAAGATAGACCTTGAAAATTTTAGGGTGCTTCTTGAATGGATAATTGAACGTGAGAAAAGGCATGAGCAAATCCTTAAAATGATGGAGAACATCCTCATAGGGGGATAAATCAGACAATAACCTGCTTTTCCCACTCTTCAACTTCGCCAACAACCGCTCTAAAAACTGGATTCGGCTCAATAGTTTTAGGGTTCAAGCCTTTTAATTCTTCAAGCCTTTTCTTATCGCGTAATTCAAGCTTTTTCAACAAGTGAACAAATTCATACTCCAATTGTCCACGGGTTACCGCTAAAGCTCCTTGCAGTTTAACGCCTCTTATTTTGGAATAATCAAACGAATAGCCCCTTCTTTTTGCTTCAAGATAAATCTGAAAAAGGTAGGCATCAATCAAATCGACTGGGTTCTCATACCCTTTAAATCTTAAAAGTTGGGGATGATTACGGTAGCCCTTCGTCTTGCCCTCAAGAACTTGCTTCACTAGAAGTCCCTCCCTCCAAACAGCCACTAAACCCATACGATCAAGATACTTGGGATGGATAGACCACAGCCTCAACCAAACATCATCTGCTATACTGGCAAATCCTATTAATAACCTATTTATTCCTTCTTCTGTGTCAATATAAGCCGAGAAACGGAAAATAAATTAGACTCTGCATAAAAATAAACATAAGCAATGCCAGTATAAAGAAACCCTAATAGGTAGTGGTGCGTGTAGAAAAGTAGAACATACATTCGTTTCCAGTTCTAAATTATAGAATTATAAATTTAATACATTAATATGTCGATGATGTAAATTGGAAGATAACAGGAAGGCTGTAGTCTTAACAATAATCTTGGCCACTATAGTTATAGCATTTATAGCAGTATCTTTTACAAACCTTTTTTCTCCACCAAACAAGCTGGCAAAGGAGTTAAGGGGATCATTTTTCGTCAGCGACGCTGGAAGGTCACATGGAGGTTTTGAATATAATGCAGAATGGGATGCTACCCTATCACTGGTAGGTGGAGATGGCGTTTTGACTTTAGAGCTGAACGTTGGTTTAGGTGATGCCCTAAAAAGACACAAATATAATGTAACCGATTATAGCATTGACTCAAAAAAGATTAGCATGAAAATAGACGGTAAAGAAGTAGTCTTAGAATTGGTCGAAAAGGACAAGGTTTGGAACGGACAGTTCGACAACTATTATATCGCCTCTTGGGGTAGTGACGCACCACCTGAAGAAATCATCGGAAAAATTTCTCCAACAATATTCCCTGGACTAGAACTCCACTACTATGTCGAACTAAGACTCAAAGAATAATCATTTTATTAGAAATTTAATAGAGGTTTGGGTTAAGGCTGATTAGAGTGTAGTTTATTTACTATTTGACCCTAAAGTGGGAATAGAAGACTTGTTTCTTAACCTTATATGATTGTACCACACTTCTGTGATAAGAGTACAAAAATAGTAAAACAGGAAAGCCTAGACAACAAAGGACTCGTGGAACTAGAAAACTATTACCAATAGAACTGTTGGCAATAGATAAAAAAGCAAATAAACCCAGGCTCAAATACAATTCGTACAGGGCCCGTGGCCCAGAATGGATCAAGGCATCGGCCTGCGGAGCCGGGGATCGTGGGTTCAAATCCCACCGGGCCCGCCATATCGATCCAATTTATGTTCTACACCCACATAACGTTTATATTAACCATTGTGTTTTATGCGATTTCAAGGTTGAACGTAGATGGTGTTTCCAGAGTGAGAGCGTTATGTCTTTAAAAATTATTAGTCTTCTCGGCGTTCCAGTGAAACTTCATTACACGCTGGTTTTAGGGGCTATACTTATATCTTGGACACTCGCTGTAGGCTACCTGCCTTCTGAATACCCCGGATTATCTTCTGCGACTTACTGGTTGATTGGCGCAATAAGTGCCGTTCTGCTTTTCGCATCAGTTTTAGTTCACGAATTGGCACATTCATATATTGCCAAGAGGAATGGCTTACCTGTAAAGCGTATCGTTCTCTTTATCTTTGGTGGGGTATCAGAAATTGAGGAG
>Ga0129301_1000748_pt1 | contig 17129 bp, 21 predicted proteins | sample ConPoolayeHmetaG_FD_94489 | JGI IMG/M metagenome (GOLD analysis project Ga0129301, IMG submission 94489) | Hot spring microbial mat communities from California, USA to study Microbial Dark Matter (Phase II) - Cone Pool mat layer H metaG ...
CTTGTTTTGCCATTGCGGCTTGGTAGGAGTTTCGTGGTGATTGGTTGTGTTCTGCGTAGGGTATTGTGGATGCGCATATTCCGAGAATTGTGTATGTTGCAATTTCCAAGTGTGTATGGTCTCGTGTGATGTCGTTGGGGTATATTGCGATTTGTGCGTTTTCTTCTTCTTCGGCGTCTAAATATTCGATTATGGCGTTTTTAACGAGGTCTTCCCACGTCCATTCTCCCGTGGATATTCGTTCAATATGCTCTGAGTTGAGTCTGGAGACGCCCTTGTCGACAATTATGAGCGGTCTTCTTACTCTTCCCTCGTCGCAGTTAACGTAGATTTCGTCTCTTTCGCCATGGAGTTTTGAGAAGCAGGCAATGTTTACTTCGGTCGAGATTTCACCCATTCTTCGTCTTTCTCTGAATTCTTGTGCCAGCTTTTCTGGGTTGATGCAGTATCCAATGATGTTGCCGTCGACGAAGACTTTGGCTCCGGAACGTTTCAGAGCTTCGTCGGCTTCAAATATGGATATGATGCCCATGCTGAAGAGTGTTTGTTTTATTTTTTCAAAGTTTACCCCCACTGATATACACGCTGATAAAGCCAGATTTTTAACGAGTCCGCAGTTTGAGCCTTCGGGTGTTTCGTTTGGGCAGAGGCGGCCCCAGTGTGTTGGGTGTAGGTCTCTTGCTTCGAAGTTTGGTTGGCTTCTGCTTAATGGTGATTGTAATCTGCGTAAGTGGCTTAGTGCGGATATGTGATTGGTTCTGTCTAGGAGTTGTGTTACGCCGACTCTTCCTCTTCCCCAGTTTCCAGTTGCAAGTGCGTGTTGGAGTCTTTCTGTTATTATTCCTGGGCGAACAGCGGCGGAGACGGTGATTATTGGTCCTTTTACGCCTATGCGTTCGAGTTGGTATTTTATGTCTCTGACGAGGTTTCTGAAGGCTACGCGGAATAGGTCTGCGAGAAGTGGGCCTGCGAGTCGTAGTCGTTTGTTTTTGAAGTGGTCTTTGTCGTCTGTTTGTCTTTTTCCGAGTTTTAGTTCAATTGCTCTGCATGTCATTTCGCCTAGGAATAGTGCTTTGTCTTTTCTGTTCTGGTTTGTTCTTCCTATGTGTGGCAGAAAGTTCTTATCCAGTATTGTTTCGGCTTTTTGAATGCGGTATTCTTCTACTTGTCCGTGGGCTACGCGGTTTCCGATGAATAGTATGCCGTCTTTTATGGTGTCTACGCCTATTGCCTTTTCGAAGGATGGAGCTAGTTCGGTTTGTATTTCTTTTTCCATGGAGACTGCTTCGGCGATTTCCTTGTCTGATTCTAAGCCTAATGCTCTCATTACTACGATTAGGGGGACTTCTGAGGGTACGCCTGGCATGGAAACGTATATTGCGCCGTCTGCCTTGATTTTTAGTTCTATTCTTGCTCTGAAGCCTACTGTTGTTGAGAACATTTTTGCTTGGTAGACGGGTGTTGCGCCTTTTTCGTCGATGTCGACGATTATGCGGTTTGGTGCTAGGTCTTCCATGGCGACGATTACGCGTTCTGAGCCGTTTACTACAAAGTAGCCTCCTGGGTCGTCTGGGTCTTCTCCGCAGGCGATTAGTTCTTCGCGTGAGAGTTGTGATAGGAAGCATAGTTTTGATTTTAGCATTATGGGGATGTTTCCGATGTAGACGAGTTCTGTGTCTTGTTCTCTGCTATCTATTACTGGGGTCATTTCGAGGGCTATTGGGGCGGCGTATGTTAGGTTTCTGAGTCTTGCTTCCATGGGGTAGATTTCGTGTTTTGTGCCGTCTACTTCTGTCGTGTAGGGACTTGTGATTCTCGTCTGGGGGTCGATTATCCAGATTTGTCCCAGTTTGACCTTGTAGGGGCTTTCTGGAACTTCTATGGAGATTTCGCCTATTTCGTCTATTACTTCTTGTAGGCCGTGGTCTATGAACTCGTTAAACGAGTCCAGGTGCTGGCGGACCAGGCCTTTGTCTTTGAAGAATGATTTTAAAAGCAAATTTGTATCTTCTTTTGATACTTCATTCAATTTTAGTCAACTCCCGCAATTTTATCCTTTACATAATGATTGATAGGCATGTTTAATGCGGGTTTTTTCAAACTTTCAATTTCCTCCGACAGTTGGGTCATCCAACCGAAAAATGGTCTCCAATATTTTAAAGAGCTAAACACAGAAACCACACAGCTAACTAATAAACTTTTTCATGCACAAACTGATGATTTAGCCGAAAATGGCAGAGGAAAACCAGAAACTGGCTTCTGGCGTGTGGGAAATAATTAATAAGAAAGAAAAAAGTAGTTTGAGAGCGGATGCAGCGGTAGCCAAGCCAGGTCAAAGGCGAAGGACTCAAGATCCTTTCCTGTAGGGGTTCGCCGGTTCAAATCCGGCCCGCTGCACCAAATTCCAAGTTTTTTGCATCTCTCGAGAGAAATTTTAATAACTCTAGTAATGCTTGTAGATTACATAGCAGTTTGGTGACTCAAGTTGGTTGAAACTGTCTTCACAGACGAAGATAAGAGAAACCTCAAAACTTTAGCGGAGGAACTGCCAAAACTTCGTTTGCTCGTCGAGGAGCTCATGGAGACGCTGGAAATTCTAAGCGATGAGAAACTTATGAAAAGTATTCGGGCTAGCGAGAGAGACATTCAAGAGAAGAGGCTGCTCGGCTTCAAAGAACTCCTCACAGAGCTGAGTCTGGATGAAAAAGAAATTTGAGCTAGTTTTCACAAAGGAATTTCTAAGAAGACTAAAAGACCTCGACAAGAAGACCCAAATTAGAATGCTGAGAGAGTTGAAAATTCTTGAAGAACAACCATTCGCTGGTAAGCGGCTAGTAGGACGCCTTAGCGAGCTTATGTCATTTCGAGTGGGAGAATACAGAGTTATCTATCAACTTTCTAAGAAGACAGTTATTATTCGCACCATTGGTCACCGCAAAAAAGTCTACGAAAAATAATGATACCCTTTTCCGTAATAGGCTCGCCAGTTCAAATCCGGCCCGCTTCACCAGATTACAATTAAAATCTTCAACCAGAAGTTCAAAGTATATATAAGGGAGGGGCTAGACACTCCGACACAGACTCCCCCTAAACAGAAACAGCACCATTCTACACTATTATGTAGCCAAGTTGAACGATTAACCAGAAACGTTTATTAATACTTGCGATACCCTATGAGGAAAAACAGGTGGATGAAAGTATGAAAAAGAAACCAGACACAAACAAAACAATAAAAGATATAGAAATCATAACCGCAGTTGAAGAATTATACGCCTACAACCTTCTAGTACAAAGAAAACTAATCTAAAACAAACCACAAGCCCTCTTTTTATCTCAAAAAATCTGCTAGAAAAACAGAACTGCAAATTTTTAACGTGCTTAGATAAACGCATATATCCTTCGACACATTTACAAATCCTCCACACTAAACGCATAGGCGGAACAAATGAACCTCGCCGACGAAATAAACAAACTAAAAAAACAAAAAAAGGCAATAATCCTCGCACACAACTACCAAAGACCAGAAATCCAAGACATAGCAGACTACGTCGGCGACAGCATAGAACTAAGCAAAAAAGCAATGACAGAACAAGAAGCAGAAATAATAGTCTTCGCCGCAGTAGACTTCATGGCAGAATCAGCCAAAATTCTCAACCCCCAAAAAAAAGTCTTACTGCCAAGCCTCGGCGCACGCTGCCCCATGGCACAGATGCTTACTATGGATGAGATAAAAAGATGGAAAGTACTCTATCCGCTATTACCCGTAGTCTTGTACGTCAACACCCTAGCCTCAGCCAAAGCCTATGCAGACGTATGCTGCACATCAGCAAACGCCATAGAAATAGCAAAAGCCCTCGACAGCGAAACAATCCTCTTCGGGCCAGACCGTAACCTAGCAGAATACGTAGAAAGAAAAACTGAAAAAACAATCATTCCAATCCCAGAATGGGGATTCTGCCCAACCCACCTGCTATTTCAACCCGAAGAAGTACAACTGCTAAAAACGCAATATCCCGACGCCGTGGTCGTGGTTCACCCTGAATGCACCTTCGAAATGCAGAAAATAGCCGACTTCGTAGGTAGCACATCACAGATGTGCCGCTACGCTAAAGAAAGCAACGCAAAAACCTTCATCGTAGCCACAGAAGAAGGACTCATACATCGCCTAAAAAAGGACAGCCCTCAAAAACAGTTTATCCTAGCCTATCAAGAGGCAGTCTGCCCAAACATGAAACTTAACACGCTCGAAAGGCTATATTTGTCATTGAAAGAGGAAAAACACGAGATTACGGTTCCCGAGACAATAGCAAAGAAGGCTATAAAGGCTCTGGAGAGAATGTTTGAAATAACAAATTAGATGCGCTACACTGAAACCAGCATGCTTTTCAGTATTTTTACGCCCCGCTTTGCAGCCAACTCGTCACTTAACTTTCGAATTTCAGACGCATCCCCCTTAACAGCAACCGCCTCCAAACAGTCTCGCTCGCCCAAGTGTACATGCATCGTCGAACAGATTATTTGGGCATAACGATGCTGCGCGTCAGTTAACGCGCTTTCCAAACCTCTAACATCATGGTCATAAAGCATCATCAAAACCCCAGCCTGAATTCCCCGCTCCTCATGAAGCCATTTTTTCTCAGAAACAAAAAGCCTAACAGCGTCTTGTATGGCTTTTGAACGATTTTCGTAACCCATTTTACTTATTATCTCATCAAAATCCTTAAGCAGTTCTGGAGGAAACGTGGTTCCTACACGGACTATTTTAGTCATAAATCTCCCCTTATAAGCTAGGGAAGTAATCATAAAGCTTTTATGCGTGATGGTAATACTAAAATATAAAAAAGTATTACCGAGGAATAAAATGCACATCCCCGACGGTTTTCTAAGCCCAGAAATATCCATATTAATGTGCACAGTATCCATGGGATTTCTAGCATGGTCCTGGAAAAAAGCAAGAGCCACATACCCACAGTCTCTTGCACCCCTATTGGCAATTTCAAGCGCCTTTGTTTTCGCAGCGCAGATGATAAACTTTCCAATCGCTTACGGAACTAGCGGACATCTGGTTGGTGGCACGTTTCTCTGCATCCTCTTAGGACCTTACGCGGCAATTCTTAGCATGACAATAGTCTTGATGATGCAAGCACTGTTTTTTGCAGACGGCGGCATATTCACGTTCGGCGCAAACGTCTTTAACATGGCCATTATAGGCGGATTAAGCTTCTTCCTCATAAAACTCTTGACAAGAAATTCTAAACGAAATAGTAGTCTTTTCTTAAGCGTATTTGCTGCCTCATGGCTTTCCGTAGTTTTGGGAGCTTTAGCCTGTGGATTGCAAATAGGCCTTTCTCCAATTTTTGCAGAAGCAGGAGGAATAGCTGTTACGGTTCCAGCGATGCTGTTCTGGCATGTTCTAATCGGGTTAGGAGAAGCCGCAATAACAACCACGCTCATATCTCAACTGCATAGATTGCAGCCCACCGTTCTCAGCGGTTTAGCAATTCTCAGAGGAAAACAAAATGAAAGGATACCTTAAAGCCTTAATCCTCATCCTAATCTGCCTAGCAATTTTGATGCCCCTTGCTTCAGACTTTCCCGACGGCTTAGAAACAGTGGCTGAAACTCTCGGAATAGAAGAGCATGAGCCATTATGGAAAGGATTAATGCCAGACTACACTTTAACAATTATTGACAATCCCTATATTTCAACACTTTTGGCAGGCATTTTCGGAGTTCTACTAGTATTATGCGCTACTCTTCTGCTCGGAACAATAATGACAAAGCCTAAAGGGAGAAAAGAATGAGAGGCAAAACATTTCTTACAACCGTAGACATTGCCCTCATAGGCGTCTTCTGCGCCTTATGGGTCATACTCAATCTAACATTAGGTCCATTAGGCTTCGCATGGTTTGGGCTTCCAATATTCTGTGATTTCGCTGTATTCTTCAGCATTCTGCTTGCAACATGGGCTACTGGCAAGTTCGGCGCAGCCTCGCTAGTCGGCATAATAGGCGCATCAATAACGCTCATGATACGCGCAACACCATTCATCATCGGCTTCGCAGCCTCAGCAATCCTTTTCGACATACTAATGACGCTAAGCCGCCACAAAATATCAACAAAACCATACAACCTGTCAATAACAGCTCTAGCAACCCTACTCTCCGCCTACTTCGCAGGAATAACAATCGGAATATACTTTACAAATAACACGGTAGAATGGGCACTAACATTCTGGGGTCCATGGCACTTGGCAGGCGGAATTATGACCCTAATAATAACAGTGCCGATAATAGGCATGCTGGAGAAAGCAAACGTGAGGAAAATAAAAAATGCGTGAAGATAGCGAGAAGCTTAAGACAGCAATATATAACGCCCAAAAACTTCACGGTCACCTAGGCCCATTTCTCGTCATCGGCGTAAGAATGGGAAAACTCGCTGAAACAAATCTAAACATAAACGTGACGGAGAACAGCAAACTAGAAGTATCTGCAAAAGTTCCGCTCGTAACTCCATTCTCATGTATCCTAGATGGAATCCAAACAACTACACAATGCACCGTTGGAAATCAAAGACTCAAGATGGAAAACTCGCAAAAAGAAATAGCCGCAGATTTTAAACTTCCAGACAATACTATGACAGTTTCTGTCAACCAGCAAGTAGTAGACGAATTGATGAGCAAAATCTCAGAAGGCGCCTCCAATGAGGAACTCGCATGGGAAATTGCTTCAATGAGTGAAAATAGGCTGTTCACAGTAGGAAAGCGCTAAATATTTCGCATCCGTCTTTCAGTTGAAACAAAAATGCAGGATTTGAAAACCGCCAGAACGCGCCTTAAAGAAAAAAGCCTAACACTTTCCATCGTAAAAGACGGTAACATACTTTTTGAGACTAGTGCAAATGGTGTTTCTGGTTTCTTGACGGCTATCGAAAAATGTGGCGAAAAGCTTGTAGGAGCCTCTGTAGCAGACAAGATTGCTGGGAAGGCAATTGCTCTCCTATGTGTTTACGCCAAAATTGAGGCGGTTTATGCTGTGGTCTTAAGTAAAGAAGCAAAAGCAGTGCTTGACAGACATGCAATCTATCATGAATTCGACGAGTTAGTGGAAAACATACTTGACTCCAAAAGGAGAGGCGTATGTCCATTTGAGAAGTCGGTTATGGACGTTTCAGACTCTAAAAAGGCTTATAATAGGCTTAGAGCTTTGCAGAAAGCACTAGGATGCAGTGAACGCGAACAGTTTATATCAGAAGACGCAGAACTAAAACGTATAAGAGAAGCAAAGCTGAAAACACTTAGCGAAAATAGGGAGAGAATGCAGAAAATGAGCATGAAACCCGCGCACGTAACAGATTCAAATTTTAATGAAATAGTCAACAAGCACCAGCTAGCGTTAATTGACTGCTGGGCATCATGGTGCGGACCTTGTCTGGCTCTCGCTCCCACAATTGAAGAATTAGCCAAAGAGTACAGTGGAAAAGTTTTCATCGGAAAGCTTGACGTTGACGAGAATCCACAGACAGCAGAATGTTTTCAGATATTCAGCATTCCTACAGTGCTGATAATGAAAAACGGCAAAGAAGCTGAAAGAATCGTTGGACTTGTGCCTAAAAAACACATTGAAGCCGCGTTAAAGAAACATTTAGGATAGGAAGTTTATGGATATTCCTGAACGTAGAGTAATAGGGGCGTTGATACTTCTTTTAGGAGTTTCCTGCCTTACCGTAGCCATATACACAGGACAACTGAACGCAATAGTGGAATTGTTGAAGAAAATCTTTTCATAATAAAGGCTACAGCTTAAAGCTCTTAAACTTCTCTCACCATATCTTACAGAGTCAACTCCACCGTCATGGGGAGATGGTTGTATGAATCCGCCGATAATAACAAGCCAAAAAGGAGAAAAAGACGCACTTTTAGAAGCAGCAAAACTCATGCTAATATCAGCAAGAACAGCGCCAAAATCAGGCGGCATCGATGACATCCTAACATTAATAGTCTACGGACAAGACAAGGACGCTATTGCCCAGAAGATGGATGAAATAGCCGCAGAGCGAAAAAGCGATGGCTTCAAGCGAGATGCAAAGAACGTAAAAGACTCGGAGGCAGTCATTCTAATCGGAGTTAAGGGAACGAAGAGTTTTGGAGTGAACTGTGGAGCATGTGGCTACAGGAACTGCAAACAGTTTGAAAAGGCGAAGAAAAAACTTGGTCAAGATTTTTTGGGTCCTACGTGCGTCTTTAAAGCCTTAGACATGGGTATAGCTCTTGGGTCAGCTGCAAAGATGGCTAGCTTGCTAAATGTCGATAATAGGATAATGTATCGTATTGGAGCTGCAGCGCTAAAGTTGAGAATAATGCCAGAAGCAACGGTTATCATGGGAATTCCATTATCTGCAAAGGGCAAAAGCATATACTTTGACCGTTTAAAATAGGCATTTATTAGCTTTGACTCTTCATCTTATCATACATTTTCTCTAATGTCCAGCGAATGCTCGACTTAAGTTCTCTCAAACGCTCCTGATCAACATGTTTAACCATTATCTCACGGACCACATCGCCATCCCTAACGATTTTGTATGAAAAAATGTCTTCTGGAGTTATCTGACCAGTTTTTGCTAGTTCGCTGTCCTTTTCCTGCATTTTCGTCAGAACTCGTTCAACTAGGAATGGTGTGAAAGGCGGCGTGTTAACATTGAAGTTTTTGTCCTCTGACGGCACAACTCGTAGAGAATCATCGCTCACGTATAGCGTTGCCAGAAGTTCGCCGGAAGCAGTCTGTAGTGGAATTATATCTTCATATTCTGCTCGAGGTTGAGAAGGTTCTGCTGTTATTTCTTCTTTTTGTGGCGGCACACGCTCTTCAACGGAGGGCTTTTTGATTTCTGCACGTTTGAATCCTTTTTCCAGCAGTATAGCGTTTAATGCCTCAAGCGTAGCCTTAAGTTCGCTGAGTTCAGATTCCACTTCTTGAATGTTCTTCTCAATTTTCTGTTTAAATAAGACTAATCGCTTTATTCTATCTGCCTCATCAGACATTACCGTTCACAACAAGTCTTTAAGCATGTTTTCCCTTATCAAACCTTTGAAAGATTCGCCCATAAGACTATGCTAATTCTTCGATGGCATAGTTCATCGAGTTCTCATTGTTAGAATGATGCGAAAAAGGTTTCAGCTTGACTTTCAGTTCTTCTGTTAGAAATCGTTCAAATTCCTGAAAAACTGGGCTGTCAGTGTTATTCAGTTTGATGCATAGGTTTTTCTCCGCTAGCATTGGGCTCAAGTCATAGAGGGCGATTCTTTCAGAAAAGTCCGGGTTTTCAGAAACTGCCTTAACAAGAGCTACTGAAGGTTTTTCTGAAAAAAGCCATGCAGTATAAGACGCATTGACAACTCGATAAGATAAACCTTCACGAATGACGCACTTTCGGTTTGAAACGATTTTGTTAAATGAAGAAGGATGAATTTCTCTTGCCAAAAGAAAATTATGATATCTATCATCAATTTCAATCCAATCTTCGCTTTCAGATGTTCTCCAACCATGAAAGCTGCATAAATTCTTAAAGCGTTTGACTAGTTCCCAGATTCTGGGCATTTTCATTCTGTCATCACAAACCTTTTTCTATTTGAATCTTCTAGAACAATATTCTATAAGTCAACCATAAATTTAAACTTATTTGTCAGTTTATTCGCAAAAATGTAGGACCGAGCATCTATTAATTGAACAGTTGTAGCTAAAAAATTCTTTTTTCGACAAATTTACGGAGACATAACATCTGAAATCTGACGGAAAGCTGGACGAAATTCTTCATTTTTCCGACATAAACAATAAATTCTGAAAGCAATTACTTAATATCACAAGAGGATCAGGCTTTATTGAAACTCAAAAACAACATGTTAACGTTGGACGCTACGGACTATAAAATCTTGAAGGCGCTACAGGAAGACTCGAGGCAGAGCTACACTGACATAGGTAGAAGTTTAGGATTAGCCCACTCAACAGTTTATGACAGAATAAAAAGAATGGAACAATATGGAGTAATAAGAAAATACACTGCCCTAATTGACACAGAAAAGATTGGGGCAAAAAACATCACGGCGATAATGACTGTTTACACGGACCCAAAAGAAAGCGACAAAGTTGCAGAAAAACTATGCAAGGCACCCGAAATCCTAGAAGTATACACATCCCTTTCAGAAGAACTACTAATAATAGCCAAAGTCACCGCCGAAGATCAAGAGGCACTTCACAGTTTCATCGCTAATCACGTTGCTCCTTTGCCGGGCGTTCTGCGAATTCGCACATCGATAGTCACCAAAAAGTTTAAGGAAAACCAATATCCTGCAGCATGTAACGAGAAGTCAACATTTATAAAAGAATCAAGCAATATAAAGAGACGAAAATCAGATGAGCGATGATATTATTTCAAAGTCAGTTCCACGGGAAAAGGCATTCTACTTCTTCACATCCATTGGAAATTACACTGGCGAAAGCGCATCATCACTTAAAGAGTTTATGGAAAAAATAAACGATGTAAATGCTAAATCGTTGGAATTTCATATAAGCCGTGGAGACTTTGAAAAATGGATAAACGAGGTTCTAGAATACAGAGAACTGGCAGAAGAAATCAAAAAAGTGCAAAAAATTAACCTGTCAGGCGATGTACTGCGGAGTCAACTTTACACAATCGTTTCGGAACACTATAAAACGCTTAGTAGTAGACTCGGCGAAAAACCAAGATTTCTTTAACCAATAGCCGCAACACATAAGCTGTAAACAAAAGAGCAGAAACACCAATCCAACATTGTCAGACAAAAGTTGTACTGTTGAAGCAGTTTTTGCTTCTTCAATCAAATCGGAAATTCTCAAGTCTGCAACTGATTGTGGATGAAAAGCCATGCTGCTCGGAGGATAGAAATGCCAATCTTGCGACACTGCTGAAACTGCTGTGGTTATTGTTTCATTCTCTGTTAATAATCGTTTCAACAATTTGAGTGTCTCATTGTCAGTATGGGAGGAATCAACCAGTCCCGTCCATCCAATATAGGCTTTTGCACCTTTCTTGATAAAGGCTTCAGCCATGCCTTTGCATGTTTGGTTCAGGCTGTTGCAGCCCATAGCAATTACTATGCTCTTGGGAAATTGACCTTTTAGATTTTCTATAAGCTTTGGTGAGACTGCAAAATAATATTTATCTGGTCTCCATTGGTAATAGCCTCCTGTTACAAAACCGTTAATCTTGTCTGAAGGGTATTTGTGATAGTCGAACTCTTCAGAGGTGAAAAAATCCACTATTGATTCGCCTTCTCTTATTGCGGAGTGCGTGCGAAGAATAATTAATCCATAATTGTATTCAGCGAGTCTTTTGTAGAAATCAACTTTCACATCCACACTTGGATAGTAAGATACAGAGAAGCCTGCATTTTCCAGTAGACTTGTTGCATTTGTCCTAAATTCTGCATTCGGAAAGTCCATTCCAAGCTGGTCTATTATCGCCGCATTCAGAGAGAATTTAACAGTTTGAACTTGTAAAAGGTTAAACACTAAAAAGCTGATAAGGATAGCAGCAACGAGAACCATCGAGATTATTATTGACTGCTTGTAAGAAAACGGTTTCTCCTCTTGTGATGTCTTAGTCTTTTTCTTCATCAATTAGACTCCGAACGCCTAATGAATAATATAGAAGAAGAGAGATGGCTATTTTCTTTTGCGTTTTGTTAGGCTTAGTGCTGCTGCGAACAGGGCGATTAGTGTGGTGTAGGCGGCTATGTGGGTTGTTGGGGTTTGTTTAGCCAACGAGATAGAGTATCCTCCAACCGAGACGGATGAGACTGTGATTCGGGATGTATCGGATTGAACAACGTTATTGTTGGCGTCTGTAACTTTCAAGTACACATAGTATATGCCGCTTGTCGTTGATGTGAATGTCCAGCTGCTTGAGGTTGCGCCTGAAACTGGAGCACCATTCAAGTACCATTGGTAGCTGTATGGCGTGGTTCCTCCGCTGACCGATGACGTGAAAACTACTGATTGTCCCACGTATATTGAGGCTGAAAGGGGATTTATGGAAACTGAAGGCGGAGGTATACTTGTGTAATAGGCAGTAGCAGTATGAGGCGCGTTCATATTCACTGTTATCGGGTTAACCCCACTACCTTGAGAAGCACCGTCAACGTCCCAATAATTAAACGTGTATCCCGTAACCGATTGGGCTGTCAAAGTGACGCTTGTGGAGGCATCATACCACCAGCTATTTGCGGGGCCTGCTTCGCCAGTTGGGTTTCTTGTGGGCTGAGGACTTAAACCAGAAGGATCAGTTTGCACGGTCAAAAGATATTGGAGAACGTAATGCGCTGTTGCTGTATGATTAGCGTTCATGTGGACAGTGATGGATTTTACTCCAGCTCCGTAAGAGGTTCCGTCAACATCCCAATAAATGAACTTGTAGCGGATGCCTGTAGAAACGTCTACATATTCTGGAGCAGTCAAAACTACATCAGTGCTCTCGTTATACCATCCTTCACCAGGAATCGTTACAAGATCGGCTGGTTCTGTTTCAACTTCCAAAAAATATCTACGTTCAACTACTGCGATTGTCTTTGATACAGTATCCCATCTACCCATGCTGTTTGTCACATTCAAAGTGACTGTGTAATCTCCCACTGCAGTATAATGGTGTATTATCGTTGGGTCTGAAACTATTGTAATGTTGCCGTCTCCAAAATCCCACTCATAACTGACAATAACTCCGCCGTCAGGAGCTGATATGGAAGCGTCAAATTTGACAGCTTCATATCTTTGTGGATAGTATGGCAACCAGAAGAAATCAGCAATGGGTGCTGCTGTTACTTCTACTATTTTGGATGCAGTATCCCATTTTCCTTCGCTGTCAGTAATCTTCAACGTTACTGTGTAATTTCCATATGTCGAATATGAATGCCCAGTTATTGGATCACTTTCGACAACGATCGGGCTGCCGTCTCCAAAATCCCATTCATAACTTATGATAACGCCGCCGTCTGGTGACGAGGATGAAGCATCAAAAGTTACTGTCTCATGAACCATCGGATCTGGAGGTGAAAAAGTGAATGATGCTACAGGGCGTTGGCTAATATGTATTGGCATTGTTGTTTCGTCTGTCAAATCATCATTATCTGTCACTATCAGCCTTACTGTATAGTCTCCATAACTGGTGTACGCATGATAGGTTACTGGATCAGTTTCAACAACGATTGGCGTTCCGTCCCCGAAGTCCCAAGCATAGCTAGCTATGTAGCCGTCCGGATCATAACTGTCTGATGCGTCAAAAGTTACTGTCTCATAGGTTTCAGGATGAGAGGGAATGTAGAAGAAGCTGGCGAATGGAGGCTGAGGAGGCGGAATACCCTGCTGCAGTAAAACTGTAGAATCCCAGCTAAGGGGATTGTGAGTGATTTGACCCGCATTAGATGGGGGATAAGATCTGCAGCCATAAGCGTCAAAGTGTATTTTAACACCTGTAGCATCTGAGAAAGTAACAGAAACAATAAGGTCAACACTTCCTTTTCTCTGTACCATTCCAAAATTTATGCTGTTGTCATCAGACCATATGGGATACACGTCTCCAGAGGGCCATGTCCACAAATTATACGGTCTTGGAGTCCCATACGTGAATGCGGATTTCGGAACAATTGTGCCATTCACAACAAGCGATTCAAGACCGTTGTACCCTGCATCATTAAGCGCAATAACAAGACGCGTATCATATGATCTTATCGCAGCGCTAGTGTTGTTGATTCTTACGAGGAAGGTTTGAGAAGCGCCCGTAAGGTTTAGCAGCCAACATTCACTCAACCATGGATCATTATTATACCCAACATATGCTCCATCGGGTAGAGAAACTTGAAGAATTGCACAAGGATCCGCTCTTACTAGCAAGACAAGAGAAGGAAATAATATCAACAGTAAAACTACTAAAACTAACCCAATCAAGCGAAACTTCAACTTTCTCCTTCTCCCTTCCGTAGTAATAACTTTGCATTAAATCTATTTAAAGTTTTTGAAACTAAATTCTATAATATTTGTTCTTTTTCAATATTATTAATTATGTGATTTTAATGAATTATATATGTATGATTCTTGTCCAGCCTTATCGGATCATGTAAAAATGTTGAATTGGAACAACTTCGATGCATAAGGTTTTTGATAAAGGCGTGGTTACAATTTAGGGGTTCTCATAGATCGTCTACGTCGTTCTAATTAAAGATCGGGGAGAACAAAGTAGATTGTTGTGGATATCTTCTTGATAGACCAAAATTGTTTTAAAGAAGATTTCTCTTTGAATAGATCAAAAATGCCGCTTGAGAGGGGAAAATTGTGAATAAATGGATCAGGTTCTTGGCTCTTGCATTATTATTTGTGGGTATAATTCTTGTGCTTGTTTCCCAGAGCATTGATAAGAGCTTTTCGCCTGAAGAAATTGACCGTTTTATCAGACTGAGGGATGGTCCAATAGTTTATGGAACAAGTTTAACTGGATATTTTAGGAAAGAGGAAAAGATCAATGTGATATTTGACCTCAGGAAAGATTGGCAATATTTTCCTGATCTTTTGTCAGTCAAAGTGGGAATAGAAGAACCTGATGAAAATGAAACACTTCTTACTTTAAATCTAAAGACAACGCAACTTATCTCTGGTGATGTCATAGTAGAGATAGCATATATTAACTTGACCCGCGTTTTTTCACTTGAAATTGTTGATACGCTGGATCCACCGTACATTGGCACCGTCATGCGTGAAGGAAACTACACGTTCAAAATTCTGGAAGAAACATTGCAACCTGATGATAGTGCTCAGCTTTTTAGCGGGCTGGTTCTTATTAGACGAACCCTAGTGATATTATATCCCTATTCCGTCCTCTTATATTTTGGCGGAGGTGTTATAATTATAGGCGTTGTCTTACTCATCCTAGATTTTCAACGTTCACACAAGCGAAGAGCACGTTATTACAAACAAAGGAGTAGCAAGTCTTTGCAGTGATTCTGTTTTCGATTTTTTGTGCTTTTTACCTAACTAAAGGTTAAATACTATTATGCGAAGAGATTTTACATGCATACTAGATGGGTTTGGTCAGGATATGTGGGTTGAGTTTAAAGAGTCTGTATTAGAAATAATGTTTATTATTAAGACTATTTTCACAACGATATGGTTTTGGGTTCCAGTATTGTTTTCAGGAGTCATTTATCTTCAGCTTTGGATGATGTTTTTTATTCACCCATTGACTATTGTAATCGTGCCTTCCATACTTCTTGTTTATATGATTTTTGATGAAGAGAGAAGAATTCGCGCACAATATGGACTGCAAGAGGTGAAACGTTTTAGGGGATTTCACCTATTTGGTCCTGAGACAGTTGAAAAAGGTTTTAAATGGGATCAAGAAAAGGCGATTGAAGAGTATGAAAAAATGGCAAAAAAGAAACAACAAAGTGAACAAAAAGAAGATTCATCGTAATTGCCATGTAAACCGTTATTAGTCTGAGAATGTTAATTTCTTTTGGTGTCTACAATGAGAAGTGAGATTGTTTTGACAGCTATAGTTGTTTTGGTCGTTGCGATAGTATCTTCTCCTTCGTCTTTGTTTGCGTTTGAAAGTGTTTCCATCGAGGTCTATCCTGGAGAATTAATTCAGCAGGCTATTAATGCTGCCAATGAAGGAGACACAATCTATGTTAGGAGCGGGATTTACTATGAAACGGTTATTGTCAATAAAACGGTAAGTTTGATTGGTGAAGGACAGGAAACGACGATCGTTGATGGGATGGGCGCAGAAGCACACATTTTTCTGATTAACGCTGACAATGTGGTTTTAAGCGACCTGACTGTGAGAAATACTACGTCTGATGTTCCAGGAATATCCGGAGTACATATCTATAGAGCCAAAAACGTCAGTATAATGCATTGCAAAGTAACATCATGCTATAATGGGGTTCAGTTAACCGATTCAAGTCAATCAGAGATCGTTGAGAACCAGATTGAGAGTAATTACGGATATGGGATTTCCTTGATGGGAAACAGTTCCTTCAACAAAATCAGCGAAAACAACATAGAAAATAATGCTTACGGTATTCAGAGCAGCTCGACGAATTGCAGAGACAACACCCTTTTTCATAATAATCTGGAAAACATATATCGCAATGCTCAAACCTTTGGACAAAATATATGGGATAATGATTATCCCTCTGGCGGCAATTACTGGAGCGATTATGTTGACAAGTACCCTGGTGCTGTAGAGTTGGACGGCTCAGGCTTGTGGGACACGCCATACGTCATTGATGAAAACAACCAAGACCGTTACCCTTTAATGTATCCTTACGGCATTCAAACCTACAAATTAACAATCACCACAACATCTGGTGGAACAACAACACCTTCCCCAGGAACACACACCTACATCAACAGCACAATTGTGCAGGTGACGGCGCTTCCAAATTTAGGCTATTCTTTTAGTCATTGGCGGCTTGAAGGCGAAGACAGAACAGTTAATCCAATAACCATACTGATGGCTGCAGATGGTACATTAGAAGCTTTCTTTATTGATGACACACCGCCTGAGATAGGTGAACCAGTGCAAGACCCACTTGAAAATGTGGAGCCCCATCAAACCGTGACTGTCACAGTAAACGTTACCGACCTCGGCACAGGCGTGTATAACGTAACGTTGTGGTATAGCATTGACAACGGAATAATCTGGACACCGCAAAACATGACAGAGATCTTTCCTGGCACCTACCGGACAACAATTCCCGGATACGAAAACTGCACATGGGTAACATACAAAATAGTTGCCTATGACAATGCAGGAAACAATGCAACAGAAGACAACCTCGGCTACTACCATAAATATCATGTTATCCCAGAGTTATCATCAGCCATGCGTCTATCCTTACTCATGATTTTATCCATAACAGCTATAACTCTTGCAAAATGGAAAACCCGGGAAGACAGAAGTGTTAACCCTTCACACTCATGTTTCTGCAATGTGGATAAGGAACGTTTTTTAGACAGTGGATAGTTGAATGCTGTTATGCCGCTTTCTTTTTGATGTATGGACAGCGTATGTTGCTAGAGTAATTGCTAATAACAGAATTA
>Ga0129301_1000750_pt1 | contig 17112 bp, 18 predicted proteins | sample ConPoolayeHmetaG_FD_94489 | JGI IMG/M metagenome (GOLD analysis project Ga0129301, IMG submission 94489) | Hot spring microbial mat communities from California, USA to study Microbial Dark Matter (Phase II) - Cone Pool mat layer H metaG ...
ACATAACCTCGCCATTTGCACTTAAGGCTTTTGGTTTGGTATTCACATTCGCATCATTTTTATTTTTGGTCAGACATAATGTTAATGGAAAGGCAAAAATAAAAGGGGAGGTGGAGAGTTATGACTTCAGCAGTTAAATATCTTTTAGTCTTCGCACTGGCATGCTTGGCAGTTTCCGCTGTCGCAGCTAGCTACATAAGTCTGAACGAAACCCGCACTGTAACAAACAGTTTCTTAACTGACAATACAAGCAATACCATACCATCGTTTGTGTTAACTGGCGACCCAGTAGGCGGCGGCGGAACACCGAACGGCGGTACACAACCATTTAATCAGACGTCTTAATCCAAAAACTTCTAAAGGCAAGACGCAGATTAATACAGTAGATGCTCAGTATGGCTAACCCAATTACATCCACAGTGCACGACAAACTTGACAACATCGACATACAAATATTAGAAGCTCTAGCTCTGCATAATCCACGAAACCAAACACAAATCGCGGCCCAGCTCAAGATGCCCCGTGAAACCGTGCGTAGTCGAATCAAACGTTTACATTCTCATTTTTCTTTGTATCTTCAAGGAAACTTGTATCACACTAATATTGGACTTAGAAAAGTCATGGTTATTGGAGAAGCTAAACCAGGATATGAGGAGCTTCTCTTTCGATGCTTGAAAGCAAATGATTATTGGCTATACGTGAGCCAATGCATAAGCGTACCAAAGTGCGTGGCAACATATGGCATACCTACTGGAAAAGAAGCTGAATTTGAGGAATTTCTAAGCAATCTTTCAAAGTTAGAACAGGTAGCCAATATAGATTTTCTTTGGTCCACGTGCATTCACAATGTAAACATCGTAAGCGTATGGTACGACAAAGAGTCGGGCAAGTGGACTTTTCCATGGGATTCTTGGCTGGAAGAAGTGCAATCAAGCCAAGGAGAATTGCCATACACGCTCATAGAGTCAAATAATTATCCGCAAAAGGCAGATTGGACAGACATAATAATACTGAAGGAACTGGAGAAGAACTGCACAGTCAAATTAGCAAAGATTGCGAAGATGCTGAAAACGAATCTGCAGAGAGTAAAGTATCATTATGAGAATCACGTAATAGGCGAGCAGATGTTTGAAGGACCACAGATATTAGCTGACCATTACAAGGGATTGTCCCCAGATACAGCATTTTTTATATTTACCTTCAAAAACCACGAAAACTTCACCAAATTTGCTCTATCGCTGTTGAATAAGCCCTTTGTAAGGGCTATGGGAAAAGTATATCATAAAAACCAATTGTTCATCAGAACATACCTACCCAGAAATGAGCTTAGAAATTTCGTTGACGCGCTTTCGAAACTTGTTAGAGGCGGATTCCTAGAAACCTATCAATATGTTATTGAAGATTTGACAAAAACGCAAAGACAAACAATATCTTACGAGTTTTTCAAAGATAACTCATGGGAGTACGATAACGAAAAATACTTGGCAAAACTGCATTCTACTGTCAAGCAATTCATAAACAGTGATGAATTCTTACTTTTGGTTAAACAGTAACATGGGTATTGACCGAAACTAAAATAAGTGATCGGGCGATATTCTGTAGGCATATTCCATCTAAGGCTGTGCCAAGATATTGAAAAGAAAATATAAGACGACTTCAGCAGGGGTCATTCAAGAAGAGAATGAGGTAAAAACGAACATTACATTAGAAATTGGGAAGGAAAAGTGTGAACTTTGTGGAAAACCTGCAGTTGATGGTCAACCATGTGCCAAATGTGGAAAAGCGATATGCAGTGACTGCACAAGAGGCGAGTATGGCAGCAAATATTGCCCAGTTTGCTTTGCGCGAGTAAGAAACATAGGAAAACTCGCCTAATTTTCACTCCAAAGCTTATACCGCTGCCTTTTTGCATTTTAATCTCTGTTATGGGCTGTATACAAAAGCATCGACAGAAGTCACTCTATCAGCCAATTTTCAGCTTCGGCCCTCTCTTTTCTACATTGTATGGAAGTTTGTTTGTTCTGAAGACGATGAGCTTGTCCTTAAATTCGTCAAGGTATGCTAAGACAAGCTTTTTTCCTTTTTTTGTTAAAGCGTATACGGGTATGGTCGCACCTAGTTGAAGCAACGCATCTTTGCCGATATTTTCTCGAAGTATCTTCGAAGCACTTGCACAGGCAACATCCGCCTTTGCTATGTGTTTCACAGCGGCGTCGCCAATGCATGTATTGCAGACGGAAAAGATTACGATGTCCGCTTTTGCATCAGACTCGAGTTTCCTTATTTCACTTATCGCCTTCGCCTGAAACCCAGCAACGCTTACCGCAACACACTTAAAACCTAAATCGAGGGCTCGTTTGACGCCTGCAACTTGGTCAATACGTGCGCTGTTCTTATCCAGAATAATCCCGTCTTCTGCTTCAATGTGCTCAATAACTTCCTTAATGAGAGAGGTTTTGATTACACCTGTCAAACGCGCACCAATGGACTGCACAAGCTTACTGTTTGAGGTTATGACCGTTCCTGCGCCTTCACAAACAACAACCGCGCAGTCAATAAGCCCTTTTCCAAGCCACACTCTCATCATTTCGGAAGCCCCGTAAGCCACAACATGCTCGTCATCGAAGAGCCGATTTTTGCAGCAAAAGCCAAAACGTGAAATCTTTGTCTCCACGCTTTTTCGCACTTGTTCAGCGTCAATTTTTCCAGCTCCATACATTGCTTCATGTAATGGACAGTATTCAACTGTAGGCTCGGTTAAAACTTCCACGCCTTTTTCGGAAATTTTTACACGGGCTCCGCAGCAGTAGATTTCATGTTCTCCTTTAATTTGCATAAGCGACTCTCACTCGAGGTGGTAACATTAAAATTGATGAAGGCTATTTCTGCTGTTCCTTGTTGATCATTTCGTTAATCTGCTTTTCCATCATGTGCCCGCGACAACTGACTGAGGCTCTTTTGACGCCTGCAACGCTCATAGCGGCGTTCTTAACGTCCATGGCAAGCTTGAAAGCGATGGGGCAAAACGGGCTTGAGGGAACGAATTCAATTTCAACAGCGCCCGTTTCTTTCTCCTTCACGCTAGTTATCATTTCCATTTCGGTAAAACTCAATCCTGTCTCGGGGTCAACAATCTTGCCAACAGCTTCGCGAACCTTGTCCTCTAATTCTGTCAAATCCTTTACACATCCATTTTGTTCTTTCAACGAATAAACATTGATGTGGCATATAAACTCTTACCGTTGAACTGCAAATTTTAACGATTCTTTTTCTGATACATTCGCCAGCTTAAGGCAATACTACGAGGATGTGAAGCCTTCACCTCATCCAACCTTGAAACGGCGGTGTTATGCGGCGCCTTCAACACAATATCTGGATTTGTATACGCTTCTTTGCAGATTTTCCGCATTGCTTCAACAAAGCGGTCAAGCTCCTCTTTCTCAAAAGTCTCAGTAGGCTCAATCATCAACGCCTCCTCCACAATAAACGGAAAATAAATTGTCGGCGCGTGCAACCCATAATCCAGAAGACGTTTAGCAATGTTCAAGGCAGAAACGCCAGTCTCGTTTTTCAGTTGTTTAGCGCTGAAGACGCATTCGTGCTTTCTCGGCTTTCGACTATTGTAAGGAAGCGTTAAACCCTTAATCTCCTTAAGCTTACTCATCAGATAGTTAGCATTCAATACCGATATTTCTGCAACTTCTCTCAAGCCTTCAGCGCCCAAGCTTAAGATGTATGCATAAGCCTTCACTAGAACTGCCGTGTTTCCATAAAAGCTTCGAATTTTCCCTATGCTATGAGGCTTGTTAAAATCCAATCTGTAGCGTGCGCCATCAAAAACGACGCGCGGAGCTGGCAGAAACTTGGCTAGCTCTTTGGAAACGCCGACTGGTCCAGCACCTGGACCGCCTCCGCCATGTGGCGTGCTGAATGTTTTGTGAATGTTAATGTGAACTATGTCAAAACCCATGTCGCCCGGTCTAGCCTTACCCAACAACGGATTAAGATTTGCGCCATCATAGTAGAGCAACCCGCCAGCTTCATGCACAATTTTGGCAATTTCGTCTATGTTCTTCTCGAAAATTCCCAATGTGTTGGGGTTGGTAAGCATTAAACCTGCAGTTTTTTCTGAAACAGCCGCCTTCAAAGCTCCCAAACTGACGCAACCGTCGTCATCGGACGGAACAAACACCACATCGAATCCCGCCATCGATGCGCTTGCAGGATTTGTGCCGTGAGCCGAATCTGGAACAATCACTTCGCAACGTTTTTCGCATTCGCCATTCTCTCTATGATAAGCGCGCATAATCAACGTGCCAAGCAGTTCACCGTGGGCGCCTGCGGCTGGATGCAAACAAACTTCATATGTGCCCGTAATCTCCGCAAGCCAATGCTCAAATCTGTAAAGAATTTCCAATATGCCCTGCACTGTGTTTTCGTCTTGATAGGGATGAAGCATGTTTAATTCGGGCATGTTTGCAAGTTGTTCGTTAATTTTTGGATTGTATTTCATCGTGCAACTTCCGAGCGGATAAAAGCCTGAATCAACACAATAATTCATTTCTGATAGGCGTATGAAGTGGCGCACAACCTCGGCTTCTGAGAGTTCTGGAAGTTTCGGCTGGTTTACGCGCTGTAGCTGTTTTGGCAATAAAGCATCCAAATCCCCAACTGCTTTTCTAATTTCCTCTTCAGCCTTTGGCAAAATGTGTCCTCTACGTCCTCTGCAACCTAAATCGAAGATCATCTGCTCATTCCAGTTTGCCTGCATAAACATAATCCCTTTCTCACCTTCCAGCCAAAATAGCCTCCAAAGCCTTCGCCAAACGTTCGATTTCCTCTTTCGAATGAATTTCAGTCACGCTACAAAGTGCAGTTTGACCAAGTTCAGGAAACTCTTTAGATAGATCTTTGCCGCCATGAATCTGGCGTTGCAGAAGCTGCTTATTAACGTCCTTAACGCTTAGTTTTGTTTCGCCAAAATTGACAGTGAACTCTTTGAAGTGTGCTGATTTGAAAATAGGCGATTTTACGCCGTTGATCTTGGAGAGTAGTTGCATCGCATAGTTTGCCTTATACATTATTGCTTCGCCAAGCTCCCGCATGCCTTGAGGCCCAAGCAGAGCCATGTAAACAGCCGAAGCTACAGCGCATAGGGCTTCATTTGAGCAAATATTGGATGTTGCCTTCTCTCGCCTAATATGCTGCTCACGCGTCTGCAACGTCATGCAAAAACCTTGCCTATTCCCATCCACAGTAGTTGTTAATCCGATGATTCGACCAGGCATCTGTCTAATCAATCTCATGTCATTTTTACATGCGAAAATGCCTAAAAGTGGACCTCCAAAATTCATGGAATTTCCAAGCGGTTGCGCCTCACCAATGGCAATGTCTGCTTCATATTCGCCTGGCGGCTTCAAAATCCCCAGAGATGTTGGGTCAACACCAACTATGAACAAAGCACCATGCTCATGGGCTTCCTCAGCTATTGCCTTAACCTGCGTTTCAATAAAGCCTAGATATGAAGGATTTTCAATATAAACCGCTGCGGTTTTATCGGAAAGCCTATTTCTCAAACTCTCCAAGCTAATTTGCCCATTTTCTCTTTCATACGCTACCTCTTCAATCTTGATTCCTGCCGGCTCAGCATACGTACGTAGAGTAGCAGCTCTCTCTGGGTGAATAATCTTCGGAAACACAACCACGTTTCTTCCAGTCACGCGGGCTGCCATACGCGCAGCCTCACCTAAAGCAGAAGCCCAATCATACATTGAACAGTTAGCAACTTCCATGCCTGTTAACTCGCAAATCATGCTTTGATATTCAAAAAGGGCTTGAAGAATGCCTTGCGAGATTTCAGGTTGATAAGGCGTGTAAGAGGTGAGAAATTCGCTGCGCTGGATGATTTCCTTGACGATTGCGGGTACATAATGCGTCCAGCATCCACCGCCTAGGAAAGTGGGCATGTCATTGCATGTTTTGTTTTTTGCAAGTAATGTTTCAACATGTTTTTTGACTTCAAATTCTGATAAGCCTTCTTTCGGAAGGTTTAATGGTTTTTGCAGGCGGAATTTTTCGTGAATGTCTGCGTATAATTCTTCGATGGATTTTATGCCTATTTCGCGTAGCATTTTCTGTTTGATTTCTGGCTGAGAATTTGGTATGTATGGGTGATTGCTCGCTCCCAAAGAGTTCACCGTGAAGAATTAAAGACTAGACAGAGTGGGTTCTTTAAGCTTTCTCAGACGCTTTCAGTTTTTCGAAACAAATATCGTCTCTAACCCATAGTCAGTATTGGATTCCTTTCGTCGTAACCATTTCTTTAGGATACTTGACATCTACGACTTCGTTCACAAAGTCAGCGCGGTTCACAAGTTCTTTAGGAGCATACCTACCAGTCAAAACCACATCAGTCTTTCTCGGAACCTTATCCAAGAATGCCAGAACATTCTTTACGGTTAAAAGCTTGCAGTAGAGGACTAAATTAATCTCATCCAAAACCAGCAATTGTGGCTTCTTCTCTCGCATAACTTTTTCAGCGAATTTTAGGGCTTTATGGGCGAGCTTCTTGTCTCGCTCGTCTAGTTCAGATAAGCCGTGCCATCCTTTGCGTCCGAACTGGTAGATTTCATAGTAGGGCGAAAGCATGTTTCTAATTTTGTATTCGCCCGTGTTCTTCCACCATTTAAGAAACTGGATTATAATGACTTTGCGTTTGTGTCCGACTGAGCGTAATGCCAAGCCTAAAGCGTTTGTGGTTTTTCCCGCTCCGTTTCCCGTGTAAAGATAAATATAACCCATACTTTTTGCCTCATTTTTGCCTTTATACTTCTTTACGGTTATAAGCTTTAGATGAGGATGCAAAGCTGATTGTCTATTTTCTTTCGATAAGTTCGATGAGCGTTCCATCAGGGTCTTCTATGAAGGCTATCAGTGGTCCGCCGGGACCTAGTCTAAATGGCTCATCAGTTATTGTGACATTCTCTTTTCGCATTATGGAAATTGTCTTCTCCATGTCTGTTGTTTCTAAGGCGATGTGGTCGAAGACTCGATTTTCATACGGCGCTTGAATAAACTCTTTCTGATTCCTGTAGAATGTTAATTCCAGCTTGGAACCTTTTCCCTCTGGGTCCTGTAGAAACGCTATTTCAGCATTATTCTGTGGAATTTCTCTTCTGCCCAAGAGCTTCAAGCCCATGAGTCTTGTGTAGAAGTCGATGGAGCGGTCAATATTACTTGTTCGAATGCTGGTGTGCACAAATATCATGCTAAATCACGTATGTGTTTGTAGCTATTTCGATGCTATAAGCCTATATGATAAAAGAGTTTAATAGCAATAAACTCCATTGTTTTCTTGGAGAATCGGCAGATGAAATATGACTATGAAGAGTTGCTGAAGCGCGCACGTTCTCAAATTCCAGACGTCTCCTCGAAACATGAACGGCGGGAGCTGCCAAGGCTACAGTTCACAGTAATTGGTATGCGCACGATAATTCGTAATTTCAAAGAAATAGCCGACATGCTGAACCGTGAACCACAGCACATACTGAAATACTTAACGCGAGAACTTGCCACGGCAGCGACTATGCAAGAGTCAAGAGTTATTTTTCAAGGAAAGTTTCCGCAAAATACACTTGAAAGGCTACTGCAAAGGTATATGGAAGTCTTTGTTGTATGTCCAGTCTGCAAGCGCCCAGACACAAAAATCGTAAAGGAGAAACGTTTGTCATTTCTATTGTGTGAAGCGTGCGGAGCAAAATCCTCCTTACCACAGCTATAGAATAGAGCGTCTAAGAGTTGGAAGTGTACATAAACCTCAGAAAAATCGGCAACAACGTGCTCTTAGCCATATGTGACACTGAACTTCTTGGCAAAACATTACGGGAAGGCAAGATAATCTTTCACGTTAAGGAAGAATTCTATAAAGGCGCAGAAGTGAATATTGAAGAGGCAGTGGATATGATAGCAAACTCTACTATTGTGAACATGGTCGGTAAATGCGTGGTTAAAAAAGCTATAGAAAAGGGCTACGTGCACCCAGAAGCCGTGCTGGAAATAGAAGGTGTACCACACGCCCAAATCGTGAAACTTTAGGACAACTAGTCAAACTTTTCACTTTGCTTTTTATACACAGAGGCTCTAAATAGAACATTTATTAAGCGAGTTAAACTTCAGTAATGAACTGCACCGAGGTGCTTAATTGGGCAAAAAGAAAGTCTTAACCGAAGAAGAACTAAGCGAAATGATAGTCCCGTCTCCAAACGATATTTTAGGCGTAGCAGTCAAACTGCTAGGCTTCGACCGTGTGCTTGTTAAATGCCAAGATGGCCATGAAAGATTATGCCGTATACGTGGTAAGATGAAAAGGCGAGTTTGGATACGCGAAGGCGATGTCGTTCTTGTTTCGCCATGGGATTTCCAGTCTGAAAAGCGCGGCGATTTGATCTGGCGTTATACGCGTGCGCAGGCTGACATGCTTCGGAAGAAGGGCTTGTTAACAATTTAGTCGTTATGAGCGGAGAAAGAGAGGGTGTCTTCTAGAAGAAGTGCCATGAAGAGGCTTCGCAAAAGAGAAAAAAGGTATGAAGTAGAGCAGTTGATGAAGGAAAAGCGAAGCGAAGAATACGAGGTTTTGGAGGAAGTCTTCGACCGCTCAACTCTCATGATAATCTATGATTTCATGAACAAGGGAATGATAGATGAAATTCATGGCGTAGTTAAGGCTGGAAAAGAGTCCAGAGTTTACTGGGGAAAAGACAAGCGAGGAAAAGAGTTAGCAATTAAAATCTATCTGGTAGTTTCAGCCGAATTTCGCAAAGGACTAGTGAAATATATTGAAGGCGACCCAAGATTTAAAGGCGTAAAACATGACACACGCTCGTTAATCTTTGCGTGGGCACAAAAAGAGTATAGAAACCTAGAGCTAGCGAAAACCGTTAAAGTAAGCGTGCCGAAACCCATTGCCGTGAAAAACAACGTGCTAATAATGGAGTTCATAGGAAAAGACGGTGTAACCGCTCCACTACTCAAGGAGCAATCACCGAAAAATCCTGAACAAACTTATGATATCTTAATGGACTACTTGGGAAAGCTTTATGCTAATGCGGAACTTGTTCACGGCGATTTAAGCGAGTATAACATCATGATGTGGAAAAGTCGTCCCATACTTTTTGACATGTCACAAGCTGTTTTACTTGCACATCCTCTAGCAGATTTTCTCCTTCGCAGAGATTTAACAAACATAAATAAGTACTTCAGCAGATTAGGCGTCGAAGTCGCTTCTCTTGAGGAATGTTACAAGAGGGTTACTGAATATGGCAAGAGCTAGCACATTTCTCCGAGTGCCAAAGGAAAGAGTTGGCGCCCTTATCGGACCAGAAGGCAAAGTTAAGAAGCATATAGAAGAAAAATTGTCAGTGGAACTTCAGATAGAGAGCGAAGCAGGCGGCGTCACAATAATGCTGAGGGAAAAGGCAGATGATCCATCAATGCTTTTCAAAGCGAAAGATGTGGTAACCGCCATTGGAAGAGGTTTCTCGCCAGAACATGCCTTCCGTCTAATTCGCGACGAAGAAGCGATGCTGGAAATTATCGACTTGCGTAGTGTTTTTGGAAGATCGGAATCAGACATCAAACGCGTCAAAGGGCGCATTATAGGGATGAATGGCAAAACTCGCCGACTAATCGAAGAGCTAACAGAAGCGGACGTATGCGTTTACGGGCACACGGTAGGAATCATCGGAAATTTTGACCAAGTTCAAGCGGCAAGAGAGGCGATACAAATGCTGATAGGCGGAAGCCTACACGGCACAGTTTATCGATTCTTGCACAGAAAAAGAAGAGAGCTCAAGAAGAAAAAGCTGGAATTATGGGAGAAGCCACCAGAAAAACCCTGACAGCAAAACTCATTTTCTCCAAAGTATGAGAGGTGGGCTCTTCGCACTCAAGATCTCAATCACCTTTCGAGATCATTGGGGCCAGAATCGTCATCGCCCACCGTAGAGAGTAAATTAAGTACTTTGATAAAAAGTTATAGCTATCATAAACCATCAAATAATTATGCTGAAACATATCAGCGTTGTTCCATTGGCTGCAGAAAGCTTCGGCGTAAGGTCTATGTGCACTTACGTTGAAACTCCAGATGTGAAAATTCTTTTAGACGCTGGTGTTTCCCTTTGCCCAAGGCGTTATGGTTTGCCTCCACACCCGTTGGAGTTCAAAGCCATTGTCAATTGCCGCAAAGGAATGGCTGAAACTGCGGAAAAAGCTGAAATCGTAACGTTAAGTCATTATCATTATGACCATCATACGCCATCCTACGAGGATTGGCTGTGCAATTGGACAGCAAAAACAGAAACTGCCAAACAAATTTACGAGGGAAAAACTGTTTTCACAAAAAATCCCAAAGAGTACATTAATTACAGTCAAAGAAGAAGGGCATGGCTTTTCCAGAAAACAGGCGGAAAATACGCTGAGAAACTTGAAATTGCGGATGATAAAGCATTCCATTTTGGAAAATCGACAAAAATTAGTTTTTCACCGCCTGTCTTCCATGGACCAGAAAACTCCGCACTTGGATGGGTTTTGATGGTCGCTATTGAATGCGATGATGAGAAGTTCATGTATGCGCCAGACGTTCAAGGTCCCATGTCGACGAATACGCTTAAAATGATAACCAGAGAGAAACCGCATTTGCTAATGATCGGTGGACCGCCACTTTATCTGGCAGGTTTTAGAGTTGACGACAAACAAATTGAAACTGGTTTAGGGAATTTGGTCAAAATCGCCGAAGTTGTGCCCACGGTGATTGTTGAACATCACATTTTGCGAGAAGAAAATTGGCGCGAAAAGACAGCGACGGTTTTTGGCAAAGTTTCGAAAACTAAGGGCAGGGTTTTGACAGCGGCTGAATATGTTGGAAAAAAGAATATTTTTCTAGAGGCAATGCGGAAACAACTTTTTGCTGAGAAGCCGCCAGCGAAAGATTTTGAAAAATGGATGAACTTGAACATAGAAACGCAAAAGCATGTTAAGCCCCCTATTTGATTAATTTTTTTAATTCTGTAATATCATGCTTTATGCTTTTGTATCCAACACTGTAGAAGGGTGCAGAAATCTTTTTCTTGCCTAAAGCGAAGCGCAGTTCTTTCATGAAAATTCCCAATGTTTCGTTTATTCCGCAGCTTGGGCTTCCTTTGACACCTACTACCAGTTGCAGTCTTATCCCAGCTTTCTCATATTCTTCGATTTGATTTGCTAGCTCCTTCGCGATTTTCTCGCAATATCTTCTATAAATCACGCTGTCATATTCTTCCCGAGTTTGTGGCGGTCGTCTGATGCCCGCGAATCCTAATTCGGGACAGGGCATCTGGGCAATTCCAATTTCCTTATCCATCAACAGCGTTATAATTTCCTTTATTGCGCTTGGTCTCTCTGCCAAACCCGGAACGCGGGAGTTCTGATTTAGTATACAGTGGGCTATTAACGCTATTTTTCCGCTTCGCTTATCATTAAATTTGCTTTGCTGTTTCATCGTTAAAACGAGACACCTATCCCAATTCAGTTCTTTTCTTGCACGATTTTCTTCTGATCCTCTCTTATCAGCTCAATCATATCATCCATCATGTCCTCTTTACTTGCTAATCTGCCGATAACGTGATGGCTTCCTCCGGTAAGAGATGCAACTCTTTTTGTTACGACAAAACCGTATGTTTCACGCCCGTACAAGTGTGGGTTGGTGTTTACAACTATCGTGTGTATTCCCTCTCGTTTAATCATCTTGGAAACTGATTCAGCATCTCTTATGGCTACATCCTCATAATCTCTGACAATTATACGGACTTCTTCTATCTCCCGCACCTCTCCAGTTTCAAGACTTCTTTTTAATGGAACATTCGCGCTACCGTCGGTTATTATCACCATCACAGGTACGGTTGAGGAGTCTCGTTTTTTGGCTTCTTTCAGAACCTCCCATGCCTTTATCATACCAGCCGCAAGTGGCGTAAAGCCGCTAATGCGCATGTTAACAAGCTTGTTGGCTACGACTCTCAAGTTTGTTATGGGATGCTGAACGACGACAGCGCCCGTGTCTTTAAGCGCAACTATCCCAATGCGGTCTCTGTATCGATAGGCTTCATGGTGAAGGTTTAGTAATGCTTCCTTTATGGCGTCAATGTTTAAAAGCATTGAACCGCTCAAATCCACCACAAAAACCATCGTCAATGGAGCCTTATGCAATCTCAGCTTTTCGCGTACGTCCTTCAATACTATATTGAGCAGAACATTTGGAGGTTTTTGACGATTCTTCTGTTTTCTAGAGGCTTCGCGGATAGTTGCTGGCAGGTGAATATCTATGGGTTTTCCATGCGGAATCTTCCATCCGTAAGGTTTGCCTTTATGTAGAGTTGTTACTGCTTGTGCGCGTCTTCCAGCATAGGCGAGGTGGTTTTTGCTTTTGATTTTTTCCATCTTGAGAAAAAATTTTGATGGGGAGGTGATTTTGGCTGTTAAGCTTTTGATAATTGGCAATCCTTCTGAGACATTGGGTTTTCCAACGGCGTTGCTGACTGTTGGAATGCCTTTCTGTTCACCCTTCTTTTTTTCAACTTTTTCTTCAGAGACGCTGCCTTTAACTTTCTCAGAGCCAACTTGAAACCCGTCTGTAACAGGCGCGTCTTTTGGTGCTTCTTTCGTGCGTCTCCCAAAACTGAAGACTACGCCGCCGAATAACCTCGAAAGTTTGTAAAAAAAATTGCGCCTTTTTGCTTGAAGCTTGTTCACGAAGCTTTTTTCTTTTAGCTTTTTCTCCTCTTCCTCTGTTGCATCTTTCCTAACCCAGAAAATAGACCGCCCCTTCAGCTTCTTCCTTTTATCAGCTTCCTCTTTGGTCATTTCACCTGTCTTTTCCATGTGAAAAAACTTTTTTGCGGCAGCAGCGAAGGCTTCTGTAATCTCTTGAGGTGTTGCTGGTTCAAGGAATCCGCCTTCTCTTGTTCTGTGGCTTAGGGCAAGTTCGCTGGCGACTATGATGTCGTTTAATGTTACTTCTATTCGATTTTCAAATGCTGCAAGTGCTGATGCAGCTTTAGCTATGACTATGTCTGGGCGTAAACCATCTACTTTCAAATTCAGGCAAGCTTGAGAAATGCCTTCGAGAAGGTTGTCGGGGATGACAACATCTTTTAAGGCGTCTCTTGCTTTGATTATTCTTTTTCGCAGTTCCTCTTGTGCAGGCAGGTATTTTTCGTAGAATTTTTCTGGGTCAGCTTCAAATTCTATGTTGCGCTTGACAACCTCAATTCTGTCCTTCACAGAATTTATTGTTCCAACAGTGACAGATAATGAAAAGCGGTCTAGAAGTTGCGGTCGCAATTCGCCTTCTTCAGGATTCATTGTGCCTATAAATATGAAGCGTGAAGGGTGCCCTACGGAGATGCCTTCTCTTTCGACAACGTTCCAGCCTGTAGCCGCAGCATCTAGCAGATCATCTGCGATGTGATCGGGTAGAAGGTTGACCTCGTCAACGTATAGGATATTCTGGTTTGCGTCGGCAAGGATTCCAGGCTCTAAGGCTTCTATCCCAAATTTTATTGCTTTTTCTACGTCTAGGCTTCCGATTACTCTGTCTTCTGTTGCTCCTAAGGGTAAGTCTACGACAACCATTTCTCTCTCTTCTGTAGGTAGTTTACTCGCCGTCATGTATTTTCCGCTACATTTGGAGCACATGTTCGAAGGGTCATGTGTGCTGCAATTGAATGGGCAGGCTTTGACCACGGTTATTTTTGGAAGAATATCTGCCAATGCTCTCACAATAGTGCTTTTGCCAGAACCCTTTGGTCCTCTTATGAGTAAACCGCCAATTTTCGGATTTATCGCATTAATCAAAATAGCCAGCTTAAGCTTATCCAAATCTACAACAGCCGAAAAGGGAAAGACAAGCCTCTTTCGTTGCATTAGCTAACAGCTCCATCAATTATCAATAAGCGAGCTTGAGGCTATTAGTCTTTAGCTATCGTCGCTAGAGATGGGGCCGAGGCCGGGATTTGAACCCGGGCGCTAGGCTTGCTGCCATAGATTTACAGATTCCGTCCACAGGCCTATAGGCTACCATGCTACCTCACCTCGGCCATTTATGCTGCTTTGAGCTATTGTTGAAGTGTGTTTTTTGGTTTATTTACGTTTTCTAGAGGCGATAGAACGTATTTTCAGCAAGTTATAAATAGATTATTTTACGAAATAGGAACTGCCGATTCTGGAAGTGAAAAATTATGAAAATAGTGAAAGTTGCAGCATTATTGTTAATAGTTCTTCTTTCGCTGTTTACCATGGCAGTTTCGGCTTCTATTGCAGAATCAGCAGTTCACGAGGAAATCATCGTGATTTATGCGATTCCGCCCGAAGACGATTCGATGACTAACCCGCATTACAAATTGTTAGGCTTCAAGTGGACAACCACAATTAATTATTGGATAAATCCGAAGAATAAATATGGCTTCTCCACAACAGCAGCGGAAAACGCCATCACAACATCAGCAAACACATGGGACGTTGAAACCAACTTCCAAGTCTTCAATTATAAAGGAACAACAACCAAGACCGCGGGAAGACGTGACGGCTACAACGTAGTCTCATGGGGAGCATATCAAGCTGGCGCAATAGCAGTCACATACATCTGGTACAGCGGCTCAACCATACTTGAAACGGACTGCCGAATGAACACCTTCTACAAGTGGAGTCTCACAGGCGAAGCTAACAAGATGGATGTGCAGAACATTATGACGCACGAGTTTGGACACTGGTGTGGACTTGCAGATCTATATGATGATGTTGACTATTGGCTCACAATGTACGGCTACGGAAACTATGGTGAAACATACAAGCGCACTCTCGGATTAGGCGACATTAATGGTCTAGAAGCAGTCTACGGACCATAAACAAGCCACAAGCATGCCCATTCTTTTTCTCCCTTTTTATCCATGCAAGGCAAATGTTTGTGAAGTTAAGCTTTTAATAGGATGACAATAGCTTTTAGGCTACGTTAGAATGGAAGAATCAAATTGCCACGGTCAAGGAATAGCAGCAAACTAGCTCTGCTAGGCACGGCGCATTCGCTTAATCATTCACTCTTCGTTATCGCTCCGCCTCTACTGACCCTAATCATGAGCGACTTGGGCGTTTCAAAACTCGTTATAGGCACAGTAGCCACAATTGCCTCCCTACTCTATGGTGTAGGCGCTCTAGTAGGCGGACCCTTGGGCGACAGGATTGGAGAAGCAAAGACGATAACGCTATGTTTAGCATTTTCTGGTTTATCCACTTTTATTATGCTTGCTGCTGGAGCGACATCAAGCATTTACGTTTACGCTCTTGCGCTGATTCTGATGGCTTCGTGGGCAAGCCTTTATCATCCCACAGCAAACTCGCTGATCTCAAAGACTTTTAAGGGCAAAGTCGCCGAAACCATGGGATTGCATGGCGTAGGCGGAACATTAGGAGTAGTTTTAACCCCTACTGTTGCATGGTTTTTAGGCTCAATCTTTGGCTGGGCTTGGGCGTTCGTTACATTTGGCATACTGTGCATACTTTTCGCTTTACTCTTTGCGAAGAGTTTCGGCAAAACCCAAGTCGTGAACAATCGTGGCGGAACGATAGTTGACGCTTTGAAAATTCGGGAACTATGGCTACTTTTAGTCTTTAATGTGACGATTGGGCTTTTCATGAAAGGCGTGGAACTGTATTTTCCAACTTATCTTCAAGAGAACAGATTAATCGACCCGATGTGGGCTTCAATCGCTTATACTATGGTTTTGGCTGCGGGGGTTCCTGGCCAATGGGTTGGCGGTAAGGCTGCGGACTTTGTTGGTTCGAAGAAGGTTTTGGTGGCTACTTCCGCAGGCATTTGCGTTAGCCTATTCGCTTTGTTGCTTGTGCCAGATTACACAGTTGGAATAGTTATTTTCATTGCGCTTTATGGCGTAAACTTTTATGCTCATCAGCCAGCGTTGAACTCTCTAACGGGCTTTCTATCTCCACAGAACCAAAGAGGCGCAGTTTTCGGAATTTTCTTCTTCACATCATTCGGCATCGGCTCTTTTTCGCAGTTCATAGCTGGATACATGGCAGACACGTACGGGTTAGACGCAGCATTTTATCTGCTGGCAGCATTTTCTCTAGTCGCCCTAATTTTGTCTTTAAAACTGCCAGAAAAACGCGAAGACAAATAGCAACGACTCCGCAAAAAACAAGCCTCAAGCAGCATAGGCTAATGACAAGAGTCTATAGGCTATTCCGCCTAGCAACAGCGCAAGCGCAATGTCAACAATCACTATTGCCAGAGCCCTTTTCCATCCGAATTCTCTTAGGCATGCGGCAATTGTTGCTATGCATGGAATATAGAGCATTATGACGAGCGCGAAGACAATCATCTGGACATGCGACAGATCTGTTAGCGGCACAACCTCCTGCAACAGAATAAGCGTTAACTCTTTGCGTAATATTCCAAAAATCAGTGGAACACTTGCTGCAGGCGGAAGCCCTAGCCATCCGCTCATAAGCGGAGTTGAAGCTTCAGCAATGTAATTCATGAATCCGAATATTGACAAGGCAGTTATTACAACGCTTCCAGCCACAATTATCGGAAAAGCCATAAAAACAAAGTCTCTCGTTCTGCTCCAAGTTTTCAATGCGATGTTTCTGGCGGTAGGCTTCTTGTAAGACGGCATCTCCATGATTAAGCCTACGGGTTCGCCTGGCAAAACCTTGAAGGCGATTCTACCCAAGAGGAATACGAGAACTAAGTCAAAGACGTACAAAGCCAATGCTGCATGTAACCCCACGTATCTGCCGACTAATCCTAGGATTACGACGGTTCTTGCAGCGCACGGAATCAAAATGGCAACAAATGCTGCTAAGAAGCGTTCGCGTTGGGTTTCCATGATTCTGCAGCCTATGCACGCAGGGACGCTGCATCCGTAGCCTAAAATCATGGGGATGAAGGCTTTGCCGTGTAATCCTATTTTGTGCATGATGTTATCCATTAGAAAAGCGGCTCGTGGAAGATATCCGCTGTCCTCCAGGAGCGCTAATAGAATGTAGAAGGGCACTATGTACGGC
>Ga0129301_1000751_pt1 | contig 17103 bp, 10 predicted proteins | sample ConPoolayeHmetaG_FD_94489 | JGI IMG/M metagenome (GOLD analysis project Ga0129301, IMG submission 94489) | Hot spring microbial mat communities from California, USA to study Microbial Dark Matter (Phase II) - Cone Pool mat layer H metaG ...
ACCTTACTGCGCAGGGAAATGGCCGAACACCCCGAACAAGTTGCTTGCTTCGGACTTGAACCGAGCTACGAACGCCTCACAGCCGCAGCAGCAGCCTAAAAAATGTACAAACTCCAGGGTCCGCCGCGCCGCGGCGGACCGTCCACCTGCTCCTCCAAGTTACCGATCGCGCAGCATCGCGCGTGATTCATGGCGCCGCGGTTGTCGCTTTCCTTGATCGCTTGCAAGAGCGCCGGCGGCTATTGTATACAGGTGGCGTCGACTGCATGGCAGCTTTCCGGGCGATGCGGCCGGTCGCACGAGCAGGTCGGAAATCCGATCAGAATGGAGAGGCCGCAGATGGATTTCGATCTCCCCCCGCAAATCCGATTGATTCGCAAGACTGTCCGCGAATTCGCCGAACAGACGATCGCTCCCCTGGTGCCGCACATGGAGGAGGCCGACGAGTTTCCGCGCAGCCTGATCAAGGACATGGCCGAGCTGGGGTTGCTCGGGCTGGTGACCCCGGTCGAATACGGCGGCAGCAACCTCGGCCATCTGGCGCGCATGATCGCCGTCGAGGAGGTGAGCCGCGTTTCGGCCTCGGTCGGCATCTGCCTGCAGGTCCATCACATGGAAGTGGCCGCCCTTGCGGACTTCGGCTCGCCCGAGCAGAAGGCCAGATACCTGCCCGCCCTGGCCCGGGGCGACTATCTCGGAACGTGCGCCATCACGGAGCCCACGGGCGGTTCCGATCTGCTGGGAATGACCAGCACTGCGCGGCCTGCCGCCGGCGGTTACGTCCTCAACGGGCGCAAATGCTTCATCACCAACTGCCACATGTGCGATGCCGTGCTGGTCGTGGCCAAGACCTCGGAAGGGGCCAAAGGAATCAGCGCCTTCGTAGTCGAGAAGGGCTCCGAAGGCTTCACGCCCGGGCGGCATGAGCACAAGATGGGGCTGCGCGGTTCGGACACCGGCGAGCTCGTCTTCAAGGACTGCCTCGTGCCGCGCGAGAACCTTGTGGGCAACGAAGGCGACGGCATGAACATCGCCCTCAAGACGATCAGCGAGACCGGGCGGGCGGGCATGGCCGGCACGGCTCTCGGAATCCTGCAAGCCTGTTACGAAGAGGCCGTCAAGTTCGCCAAGGAGCGCCGGCTGTACGGCCGCCCCATCGCGCAGCTCCAGGCCATTCAGTGGAGCATCGCCGACATCTACATGCAGCTCGAGGCCGCGCGCCTGCTCTGCTATCAAGCCGCCTGGCTCAAGGACCGCGGCCGGGAGTGTTCCGCCGAAGCCACGCTGGCCAAGACCTATGCGACGGAAGCGGCGGTCCAGGCGGCCAAGCGCGCCATCGAGATCCACGGTGCCTGCGGCACGATGCTGGAGTATCCCGTCCAGCGGCTGCTGCGCGACGCCATGGTATGCATTTCCGCGGGCGGAACCACCGAGATCGGAAAGATCGTGGTGTCGCGCGCGGCCCTGGCCTGAAAAGCGAGGAATGCCGACATGCGATCCCCGGACATCGTCGTGTGCATGAAACCGGTTCCCGATCCGAAGCGCTGGGACAAGCTGAAGCTCGACCCCGAAACCATGCTTCTGTGCCGCGATCTCGTGCCGCCCGTGATCAATCCCCTGGACCGCATCGCGATCCAGCAGGCCGTCGGGCTGAAAGAGCGGTACGGCGGGAGAGTGAGCGTGGTGAGCATGGCGCCGGCGAGCGCCGAAGAGCAGTTGATCGAGGCCCTGGCGCTCGGGTGCGACCGGGCCTATCTGCTGTGCGACCGTGCCTTCGCCGGCGCCGACACTCTGGCGACGGCCCGGTGCCTGGCTGCCGCCATCCGCAAGATCGGAGCGTGCGATCTCATCCTGTGCGGCGGTTATTCGCTGGACGGGAGCACGGCGCAGGTCGGCCCGCAGCTCGCCGAGCTGCTCGGCATGCCCGATCTGACGCATGCCCTGGACATCGAACTCGACGGGAGCGTGGTGCGCGCCCGCTGCAAGGCCGAGGAAGGCCGGTTTGTTTACGAGGCCGACCTGCCGGCGCTGGTCACATTCGCCCAGGAGGCCGGCCGGCCGCGCCTGCCTACCATGGTCGGCGTCATGAGGGCCGCGCAGGCGCCCATCGTCACCTGGAGTGCCCAGGATTTGGGTCTCGATGCCGGCGAGGTCGGGCTGAAAGGCTCGCCCACCCGGATGCTGAACGTGTTCACGGCGCCCACGGGAAGAAAGGGCGAAATCCTGCAGGGCTCCCCCGACGAGGCGGCCGCACGGCTGCTCGAGAAACTGCAGGCGGAGAGGTTATGGACCATGCCGGGGTGCGGCGATGAATGACAACGAAGGCAGAACCGTCTGGGTCTACGCCTCCCACCGGGGCGGCAAGGTCGACGCGGTAGTTTTCGAGCTTCTGGGCAAATCGGTGCAGCTGGCCGAGACGACGCCCGCGCAGGTCGAGGCCGCGGTCGCGGGCTATCGGATCGAAGGGCTGCTCGAGCAGCTGGCGCATGCGGGCGCCGAGGTCGTCCATGCGGTCGACGACCCGCGCCTGGAGACCTATTCGTCCTCGATCTATGCCCACGTGATCGCCGAACTCGCCCGGCGCCGCCGGCCGCTGGTTCTGCTGCTCGGCGCCGACAGCCGCAATGCGGCGCTCGCGGCGCGCCTGGCGGCGCGCCTGGGCACGGGCCTGAGCGCGCATTGCGTGGACCTGAAATTCGAAGGCGATCGCCTGGTGCAGACCGTTCCCGGATTCGGCGGCATGCTCATGGCGAACATAGTCTGTCCCGAGCGGCGGCCGCAGATGGCCACCGTGACGGCGGGCGTGTTCCGGCCGCTCGGCCGCGCCGCTCGGGCGGCGCGTGTGGAGCGCGCGACGGTGGACATCCCCGCGGACCTGCGCGGCGCGCGGCTGGTCGCGGAAGAGCGCGCGGAACCTTCGAAAGCCGCCTCGCTCGCCGCGGCCGAAGTCGTGGTGGCCGGCGGCTTCGGGGTCGGATCGAAGGAGAACTGGGCGCTGGTCGAGAGCTTGGCCCGGGCCCTGCACGGCGAGGTCGGGGCGACCCGGCCGCCGGTCGACGAGGGATGGACGACGGCCGACCGCATGATCGGCGCAAGCGGCAAGATCATCGCGCCGCGGCTTTATGTGGCTTTGGGAATTTCCGGCATGATGCACCACACGGTCGGCGTGCGCCAGTCCAAGGTGATCGTGGGGGTCAACAACGACCCCAAGGCGCCCATTTTCGAAATGGCCGACTACGGCATCGTCGGGGATCTCCGGCAGGTGGTGCCCGCGCTGGTCGCGCGCCTGACGACTGGCCGCGGACTGGCGCCGCGGATCGAAGACCCCGGCTTTACCCGTAGTGCCGAGGATTACAAGGCCGGCCTGCGCGCGCTGAAGCCCAACGTATACAAGCGCGGCCGCCTGATCGAGGATCCCGTCAGCGATCCCTTCACGCGGCGTACCGTCGAAGGTCACTCGCAGATCTTCGAAATGGCGCGCGACCCGCGCTACCAGGAGATTTTGACCACCATCTCCCATCTGACCGGCAAGCGCATATCCCGTTACCTTTCGCTGGTCCGCTCGGCCGAGGACCAGATCGCGAACAGCAAACTGAAGCGCCTCATGTTCAACCTCACCGGGACGTGCACCGGCGGGCGCTGCGTGGGCTGGAACTGCCTGAACGCCATGTGGCCCACGACCTGGGAGATGGACCGCGAGTTCGGCACCGACTATCACGAGCGGTTGAAATCATGGCTCGTCGGGGCGCAGGAACGGGACATCGCCGTGTGCGGCGCGCTCACCGATCCCAAAGGGCACCGCAGACTGTCCCCCGCGCGGCAGCAGGACCCCGACATGTACCTGCGCATCGCGCGCCGGCAGGAGGACGGGATCGTGGTGCGCGGCGCCAAGATCATGATCTGCGGCACGGCGGCCGCCGACGAGGTCTTCGTCATGCCCGGGACGCGGCTGCGCCGCGAGGAGGCGGATTACGCGGTCGCTTTCGCCATCCCCAAGGACACGCCGGGCGTCACCATCGTCGAGACACGCCACCCTTCGGACGACCGCGAGCTCGAGGAGGGCTTCGACAATCCGGTCGTGCGCGGCGGGATCACCCAGGCCTATATCTTTTTCGAGAACGTCTTCGTGCCGCGCGAGCGCGTGTTCATGTGCGGCGAGTACAGCTACGCGGGCGAGGCCGTCTTCCGCTTCACGCTGCCCTACCGTTCGGCCATCGGCGCATGCGTCGCCGGACAGGGGGATGTGATGATCGGCGCGGCCATCCTGATCGCGCGCGCCAACGGGCTCGACGAGAAGGTGTTCCGCGACAAGATCATCCAGATGGTGATCAACAACGAAACGACCTTCGGCATGGGCGTCGCCGCCGCGGCGCTCGGCAGCCGGCATCCGAGCGGCAGCTGGCTGCCGCACCCGGTGCTGGCGCACGCCAACAAAGTTCACGTCGCCACGCTGCCGTACGAGACCAAACGCCTGACGCAGGAGATCGCGGGCGGGATCGGCGAGACCGGGTGCATGCCCTCGTATCGCGATTTCATCGACAGCAAGTACGGGCATCTCGTCCAGAAGTACCTCAAGGCCAATTCCCCCGCCGAGACGCGTGCGCGCATCGCGCGCCTGATCGAATGGCTCACGCTGGGCGCCGGCGTGCCCGGGTGCATGCACGGCGGCGGCTCGCCCGACGGCGCCCGCATGGTGGTCTACAGCCAGGTCGACTTCGAAGCCATGATCGAGGCCGCCAAGCGCATCGGCGGCATCTCGGACATCTCGCTGACCCAGTTTCGGTGACAGGCTACTCAACCCCGAAACTCCTGGCCCCGGGCGTGGCCCGTCATGGGGAGAGTTTCGGGGTTGAGTAGCCTGTCACCGAAACTATCAGGGCTCGCCCTGGAGAACGAATCCGGCCCAGAAGACCGGGTGTTCGGGGAGGGTGAACGACCCGGCCGCCGTGTCGACCTTGACCTCTCCGCGCCGCAGCGCGCCGAGAAGGCCGATCTGCGCGGCGCGCAGCGCCCGGGCCTTGTCGCGGTACTGTTGGAGATAGCGGTAGAAATCCGATACCAGCAGAGCCGTGGGTTCGTCCGCCACATCCCATAAGGTGGCGAGCACGGAAGAAGCGCCCGCGTAGAAGAACGCGCGCGTAAGCCCGACCACGCCGTCGCCGGACATCTGCCCGAGCGCCGTCCGGCAGGCGCTGAGCACGACCAGGTCCGCGTTCAATTCCAGGCCGTAGATTTCCTGCGCCGTCAGACGCCCCCCGCTGCTGAGCGCCAGGAACGAATCGAGCGGCTGATCGTCGCGCAGCACCCCGTGCGTGGCAAAATGGATCACGGTTTTGTCGTGCGTGTCGCTCAGCACCGTCTCCTCGCGCACCCGGTCGCCGGTCAAGATACTCACGGCGCTCGGGGGTACGCGCCGCGCGATCTCCATGACCTCCCGGCGGGAACCGGGCAGGCGCGGCAGCGGCGAGCCCGCAGGCGAGGGCGGCATATCGATCGGATCGGCGATCAGCAGGTAGCGGGCCGGATTGCCGGCGACCTGCCGCTTTCTTTTCTCGGTGAACTCGAGCACCGCTGCCGCCGGTACGTAATGCAAGGAGTACCTTTCCACCAGGTAGCGGTCCCTTTCGTCGAGCAGGGCGGCGAACGAGGTCCGGAACAGCGGGCCATGGGGGATGATCGTCAAGCGCCTGCCGGTACCGCCCGGCAACCATCGGCGCACGGGGCGGATGAGGAGACCGTAGAGCCCGCGCCAGGCATCTCTCGCACTCTCGTCCGCATGAATGGAGCCCGCTCCTCGAATGGTCGACTGGGCGCCGGCAATCTGCGCCGGCAGCGTCTGCTCGATCAGTCTGCGCAGCCGCGCTGCGCCGCCTTCAGCCACGCGCACGGAATGTACGGGCCCGCTCTGCCCGGCCACCCAGATGAAGGTGGCTTCCGGGCTCACCCAATAGGCCACGACCGTCGATTCGAGCCGTGCGGCGGCGGCCATTACCTCGGCCGCCGAAAAAGGGCGTGCCGAAACGAGGCTCTTCAGCTCCGGATCCATGCTGCGCCATTTTTGTTGCAGCTCGGCAATCTCGGGATTGCCGCGCACTGTCAGGGGCACGGGTGTAAGGGGCGTCTTGCCTGCAGAGCCGCCTTCGGTCGCTTGCAGTCTGCGCTCCAACTCGCGCGCTTCGGTGAGCCGGGCGCGGCCGAAGCGGGCGGGCTCGATCTCGCGCGTCGCCAGCAGGTCCAGGAAAGCGCGCGCCCGCCCCCGCTCGGCGGTTTCCAGGGCTTCGTCGTGGCGTGCCAGGCGATATTGGGTCTCGATCAGAAAGGTGAACAGTTCCCGGTAGCGCTCGGCAAAGCCGCGTTTCATGAAGTCGCTGGGAACCAGACTTACGCGCAGGTTTTCGATCGCGTCGAGCGCCGCGCGTGCATCGGCGAGCGCCTCGGTGGAGCGGCCGAGCTTATCCTTGGCCCGCGCGCGCGACATGAGGGATTCGGCGAGGTTTTCGGGCGACGGCGTGTCCGTTCCCGCCAGCTCAACGGCCTTTTCGGATGCTTCGAGCGCCTGCCGGTGGCGCCCCATGCCGGCATATGCGAGGCTGAGGTCCAGGAAAGCGCGGCCGGCCGGCTGGGACGCCAGGCGGATCGATTCTTCGAGCAGGGGCACGGCCAGTGCGAATTCGCCTACCCCGATATGCGATGTGGCCAGGCGGTGGAGCTGGCGGCTGATGATGCCCGGCGAACCGGTTTCCCGGGCCAGGGCCAGGGCGCGTTTGTGATGCTCCAGCGCCTGCCGGTACTCGCCCATCGCCTGATAGGCGATCGCAACCGTGTCGATGCTCTGGATGATCCCCAGCCGGTCCCCCAGCTCCTCCTGGATTCTCAAGGCGCGCTGATACACCTGCAGCGCTCGGTCCGGGTGACCGTGAAACCGGTACAGGCGGCCCAGGCTCGTGAGGACGCGCGCCAGCTCGCGGCGCGCGCCAGCCTCGGAGAGAAGTTCGGCGGCGCGCTCCAGCTTTTCGCCGGCGGCTGCTGCTTCTCCCAGGACGAAATCGCCGTCGCCCCATTTGTGAAGCACCAGGCCTTCGAGCCGCTTGTCGCCGAGCTGGCGGGCGAGGTCGAGCGCCCTCTGGAGCAGCGGCTCCTGTTCCTTTGCGTGGACGGTGAAGGTCAGGCTGTAGAGTACGGATGCCTGCTCGCGCAAGTCGCCGGCCGCCTCGAATTCGGCGAGCGCCTCCCGATACAGCGCGCCGGCCTGCGTCCTGTCGCCGATCGCCCACGCGACAAAGCCCAGGTCCGCGTACAGCCTGCCCGCGGCGAGCCGGTCGCCGGCGGCGCGGCACAGAGCCAGAGCCAGCTCCAGCTGTTCGCGCGCCGCCGGGTATTGGGCTTTTTCGATGAAGACCTTCCCCAGGCCATAGCGTGCCCCCGCTTCGGCGCGCGTGTCCTTATCCTCCACGGCCCGCAGCAGGGCGCGCTCGAACTGCAGCCGCGCGGGTTCGATCTGCCGGCGCTCCAGCAACCGGAAGCCTTCCGTGATCAGTTCGCTTGCGGATTGGCTCCGGTCGGCGAGACCGATGGCCGTCCAAAGCACCGCCAGGAGAAACGTCAGCACCGACGGTCACCTCCGCGGAGCTCCGAGGGAGTCCAGCGCCCCGCACGCCTTTGCCTGATGCGGACCCTCCTGCCGGCACAGGTTCTGCAATTCCGCCACGGCCGACTCGCGCTGCCCGGCGCGCGCGTAAGCTACGCTCAGGTACCATGCCGCATCCTGCGCCAGCGGCCCTGCGGCGGCTCGGCGCGCTCTCTGGAGTTCGCCGACGGCGCCCTCGTTCATTCCAAGAAAGAGCCGGCACACGCCGAGATAGAAGAGCACCTCGGCGGTCGGGTGGGTGCGGGCGAGCGCCTCGAGGCGCCGCGCGGCCTCGGCAAAATCATCCGTCCGGTAGGGCGCCAGGGCATGCCCCAAATCCGCCAGGTACCTTTCCCGGTCGACCCCGGCTTCGCCGCGCCAGACCAGGGCGGTCGCCAGCGGCAATGATACTGGGGGCTTTTCGAGCGGCAGGCCGGGAATATCTCGGGAAAGCGGCTGCGGGGCCGATGCGGTCTGCTGCGGCGGGGCTTGGCGGTCTCTGTAGACCCACAAAGCGGCTGCGACTGCGACGACGAGCACGGCCAGGACCGCAACTGCCGGCCGGAACATCAGCCATCGCGCGCGGCCCGGATGGGCGGTCGCCCCCGCCGCTTCCCGTGACACTGGCGCGCGCATTCGTTCCCGTTCCTTGCGCGTAGGTCCGGAAGGGGACGTCCCGGCCATATCGCGCGCCAGAGTCCGGCACAGCGGGCATTCTGCCAGGTGCGAGGCCACGGCGGCCGCGGCCGGCTCGGGCAGAACGCCTGCGCAGGCGGCCATGAGCACGTCGGGCTCCGGGCATCGTGATGCGTGCGCCCGCAACACCGCGAGCGGGTCGTGCAACTCTTCCAGGAACGCCTGCTCGTCGGGTTCGACATCGGACGATCGTGTCGCTTCACCTCTCGGTTTCACTTGGCACCTCGACGGGCGTGATTCCGAAACTGCTCGCGCAGAAGGCGCCGGGCGTACTGAAGGCGGCTCTTCACCTGGTCCGCCGTCAGCCCGATCCGTTGCGCAATCTCCGTCCGGTCCATCCCGTGCGCGTAGCGCAAAATCAGACACACCCTGTGAATCGGCTTCAAAGATTCATTGTCGAACAATCCGACCTTGTCGTTCGATTGGCAAACGACCGGGTCCGCGGGCAGGGTCTCGCGGTAACGACGCTCGACCTGCTGGCGTCTCCAGTAGTCGACCGCGCGGTGCTTGGCTACCGTCAGCAGCCAGGCCGGCAGCTGACTTTCGTCCACATTGTCCAAGTGCCGGTACAGCTCCAAGAAGGCCTCGCTTGTGATCTCCTCGGCGATTTCGCGCCGGCCGACACAGCGCAGCGTGTAGCGGAACACCGCGTCCACGTGTTTGCGGTAAAGCCGCTCGAACCCGCTCATCATGTATACGCCCACGTCGGCCGTAAAGGCGGAAAGCTCTGTTTTCCCTGAGATCCACACCGGGTTGACCTTTCGAGCGTAGGTTTTCTGCCCGGTTACGTCAAGAGGAAATCGGATCGCCGGGCACGCGCCGGCCCCGGCAGCGGGCGCGCGGAGCATGAAAGCCCCGGATGGGCGGCACAGGTGCGCACGTCCATGCGCGGTTCGAGGCGGCCTCGTCGTGCGGGATCCGCGTCCCGCCGCGAGCCTTCCGCCGGTGCCCGGGTCGCTTTTCTTCCGCCGGCCGCCGGCCCGCCGTATTCCTGGCAGTAGGGAGCGTCGCATGCGGTGAATACTTTCCGGATATGCCGGCGGACGCGCTCCCTTGGTGATGATTCGGCGCGAGGAGGACTTATGAAGGCGATGGGATCGAATCTCCATGTTCAGCGGTTGGCTGCTCTCCTGGTGGCAGCGCTGCTGTGGGCTTTGTCGAGCGGCGCTCACGGCGCCAAGAAAGCCGCGCCGGATCCTGCGGTGGTTGCCGACTTTGCGTCGGTTCGGGCCCTGGTGGAACGGATCGGCCGGGAGGCCCTTTCTCCGGGCCTGTGGAAGAGCTTCGTGTCCAAACTCGATGCCGCCGAGGCCGCCTATGTACGATCGCAGCCCTGCACGGCGGTCAATGTCCTGAGTGCCTTGATCCATCAGACGGACGGACTGCGGCACGGCAAGCAAGTCGCCGTCGCAGAACGGGTCCGGAACCTGGGATGGGAGCTGCGCGACGCCGTTCTCCAGGGGTTGCCCGTGGGCATGAGCTGCCCGGGGTTCGAACGGGCCGGCAAGACCCCCGAGGTGACGATCCTCGCTTCGGACAACCGTCGTTTCGCGGCCAGCGTAGGCTTCGGCCTGCCTTCGCTTTCGACGGAAGCCGGAGGGGACGAGATCTGGACGCAGGTCTCCCTGCCCTCCGTGCCGTCGCATATGAATGAGCCGGGAACTCCCGGCGTGCCGTTCTGGCATGCCCTGGTCGCCGTGCCCTCCGGTGCAACGCCCCGTCTCGGCCGGATCGGCGTGGAGGTGGGGGATGTCCTGTGGGTGAACCTCTACCCCGGCCAATACCAGGAGACCGACCCGCCGCAGAACCAGGAGATTCAGTCTCCCGGCCGCCCGCCGTTCGTCAAGGACGAGGACCTGTACGCGACGGATGCCTTCTACCCGGCCGACCCTTGCGTTGTCACCCCGCTCGGCAGTTCCCGCGATCTGCAGCTTGCGCAGATCTCCTGCGCGGCCGGGCAGTACAACCCGGTCAGCAACGAGCTCCGGCTCTTCAGCTCCGTGACCTTCGATATCGCTTTCGAAGGAGGCGAGGGCACGTTCCTCACCACGCGAAGCCTCGGTCCGTTCGAGCCGCCTGCCCGTGTTCCCCTGATGTCGGCGGTGAACGGAGAAGCGGTGACCAAATACGTAAAGACGGTGGCTGCGCCTGTGGACTCCTGCGAAGGCGAGGAATTGCTGATACTCACGCACGGCGACTTCTACCACGAGGCCGTGCGGCTTGCCGATTGGAAGCGCCGCAAGGGTATCGCGACCAACGTGTTCGTCGTCAATGATTCGCCTGCGTACGACACCGGCGAGGAGATCGATGCCTTCATCGAGCGGCGCTACGACAACTGCTCCATCCGGCCGTCGTACGTCCTGCTGTTCGGCGACAGCGAGTTGGTGCCGCCCTCGAGAACGGACTACGACACGACTCCGTATATGGGGGACATAGGCGACGAGACGACGGGAAGCGACTATGGCTATGCCCTCTATGCAACCTCGCTGCTGGATATCCTCCCCGATTTCGCCGTCGGGCGCATACCGGTGGATGAGGCCGACGAAGCGCGGACGGTCGTGGACAAGATCATCAACTACGAATCGAGCCCGCCCTTCGTCGACCTGCACAGCGGATCTCCGTTTTACACCACCACCACCCATGCCTCGAGCTTCGAGTGCTGCCGGATGCATGAGGATGGGAGTCCGCTTGGATACGACGGCAGGGATCAACGTAACTTCATCGAAACCTCCGAGCTGGTGCGCGACCGCCTGATGAAGCTCGGCTATACCGTGGAGCGGGTGTACGCGATGACCGTGGATCTCGGAGGAAACTGCGTCGACGAGAGGGATCCCTGCACCAGGCAGCAGCCTTACAACGGCGACGACACGCCCGACCGCTACCATAACGGAAGGCGCCTGCCCGCCGACCTCCGGTCGGGCAGCGGGTTCGGTTGGTCTGGCGATACGAATGATATCGATGATGCTTTCACAGAGGGACGGTTTTTGGTGCTTCATCGCGACCACGGCAGAATTGACGCTTGGAGCCATCCCTATTACAGTTCACAATATTACGCTCGGAGTTTGACGAATGGTGACCTGCTTCCGTTCATATATTCTATCAACTGCTCCTCGGGATACTTCGATTATGAAAGCGACCACGACGGCACCGAATATGAATCCTTGATGGAGGTCTTCCTTCGCAATCCGAAGGGCGGAGCCGTCGCCACGATTGCCAGCAACCGCGTGAGCCCGACCTGGGCCAACAGCGTACTGACGAGGGGCTTATACGATGCCACCTGGCCCGGGGTCGTGCCCGATTTCGGAGGCAACCAATCCACCCGTCGACTCGGAGACATACTCAATCATGGAAAGATCTACCTGCTCACGCAAATCGGCGTGGCGCAGAGGAGCGGCAAGGAGATCGGGCTTGGTGTGGCCCTGACCGAGCTGATCCTCTTCCATGCCTTGGGGGACCCGACGCTGGAGATGTGGACGAGCAACCCGCACCGTGCGTCGCTGAGTGCCGAATGCGTGCTGGATGCCCGGGATGACGTGATGGAGGTGGGCTATGGCGTCGAGGGCGCGACGATCACGGCGCTGCAGATGCTGCAGACCGCGCAGGCGCCCGGGACGGAGCAGAAGCAGCAGGGTGTCGTCTATGCGGTCGGGCGCGCCCGGGTCGAGAACGGCGTCGCCAGGATCAGCTACTTCCGCCCGCCGCTGGCCGGCGTGCCGATCATGCTGTCTGCCGGCTACGAAAACATGGTGAGCATCCGGCTGATCCCGACGAATCAGCTGCCTTAAATTCGCGGCCCCAATCGATCTCGAACTTTTATTTCGGTGACAGGCTACTCAACCCCGAAACTCCGGGCTCCGGACGTGGTCCGTCATGGGGAGAGTTTCGGTGTTGAGTAGCCTGTCACCGAAACTCAGTACCGCCAGTCTTTGGGTTGGCCGGGGGGTGTGTTCTTCAAGACGTGCACGGCCATCAGCTGCAGAAGCTGCGCCGTCGTCATGGGACGCCAGCCGTGGCCGCCCATGGCTCCATACGTGAACGAACCCGCATAGTAGGGTTCGCGCGTGCTTTCCAGGAAAGCCTCGAGGTGCCGGACGCCTATGTTCAGGAAGAAATTGTCCATGTCGCCGCAGAATATGTGCAGCTTGCCGACGAGCTTCGGGCCCACCGTCTTCCAGTTCCGCTCGAGGTAGTGGCGGATGTCATAGTGCTCGCGCCAGTACTGGGCGACAGCCGGGTCGATCGCTCCGGTGCGCTTGTCGAACAGCGGCTTGAAATAGCCGTCGTCCCCCACCGGCCCGAAGACCGCCGACCATATGTCCAGTTGCTCGCCCGATCTTCCCCTGGTGCCGTTGACCAGCTCGAAACGATTGCGCTGTTCCGACGTGAGCAGGGTTTCTCCCGTCTGCGGCACGCGCGTGTTGGGGGTCGGCACGCGGTACCATTCGTGAATCTTGTAAAAGGCGTTCTTGTCCTCGTAGATGTTGATCCCCTCGACGTTGCGGAAGTCCACGGGATCGGGAGCGAACGCGTAACATCCGCCGTAGAAGTCCGGGTACCAGACCTGCAGCGCGACTGAGATCCAGCCGCCGGTGGAGCCTCCGGTCAGCACGCGGGCGAAGGGCGCGCGGATGCAACGGAAGTTCCTTTCGATCTCAGGAATCAGCTCGCCGTGGATCGCATCCCCGTAAGGCCCGCAATTGGCGGAATTGACCGCATAGGAGTCATCGAAGTAGGGGCAGGGATGCTGCAGCGTCACCGCGATGAAGCGGGGGAAATCCGGCCCGCGCCACGCCTGCGAGAACTCGTTCGTCTCGTTGAAGCCGAAGGGCGGATTCAGGGAGAAGTGGCCCTGGCTGTACACCGTCGGGTAGTATACGTTCGGGCGTGTTTCGTATCCTTCCGGCAGCAGGATCACGGCCCCCAGGTACATGGGCCGGCCCCAGAACCTGGTGAGCAGCGCGCTCTGGATCTTGATGCGCTTGACGTACTTCGTGTCGGGAGGAACGGCCACGGGCGGGATCACCCGGGTGAGTTCCAGGCGGATCGTTTCGTTTCTGTTCGGGTCGAGCTGCAGTTTCTTGACCTCGCTGTAGATGTTGCCGGGCGAGCGCCTCCAGTTCTGGCCTTCCCATTGATCCTGGTGCATCCAGACGATCTTGCCGTCGGCGCGCTCGAACCGGGTGTAAACGTTGCAGAGTGCCTGGACGAAGTATTCGCCTGCCGGGATCTCCCGCAGGCTTTCGACCGGATAACCGAGAACCTGGTCGTCGATGACCGCCGGCCGGCCGGGCGCGAGGTTTTCGACATCGATACCGAAGAAGGGGACTCCCGTGCGGCCCACCTGGAACCTCGGTTCCGGATCCCCTTTGCGGGAAAGCATTACGAACATGCGGCCGGTCACCGCCTCCTGCCTGACGGTTTCCGGAAGGACGATCTCGAACCTGATCCCGCTCTGCCGCGCTTGCGATGGCGCGCAGATGCCCACGATGGCGGGGATGCCCGCTGCCGCGACGGCGAGCGTGCGGATGAAAGAGCGACGCGTGACCAGTCCCTTCATAAAATTCCTCCCGATCGGAAAACGACCGAGCAGCTGCCGATCGATGCCGTTCGACTGCGGCAGGATACCGCCGGTCGATCCTCAAGTCATTCGAAATGTCGGCATGATGATCGGGGCCGGCTCGCGCGTCGCCCTTGCGCAATAGTCCGGCGCGAGACCGGCGACGTTGAGGGGATTGCGGGCGTTTCCGGCCGCATGCATGGCGGCGGGCCGGCCGATAGTGCCCGCAGAGTCAGCAGCAGGTTGATGCCTCAGGGCATCGGTGGGATGAGCTTCGTTTCGAAGTACTTCCTTTCTTGGGCTTCCGCGGCAAGATTCCTGCGCAATATCTCCTTGACCTTCTCCGGGCCCTGGGACTCGAGGAGCGACAGGATTCTCCTTTCAGTGCTTCGGGTCGCGCTCAGCATGTAGCGGAATCTCTGCCGAGTGCGCGACTCGTCGGGACCATAGGCGGATCCGTCCGACAGCAGCACCGAATCGACCCTTGCCTTGAGGACCGGCCCTCTGGGAAGCAAGTCCTTCGTCAGGCTTCTGCTCTCCCCGGCCCGGAGCACAGGCTTGTCGGCATCGAAAGACCAAAAATAGCTGTAATCGCCTTTCCTGATCACGGCGCCCGATGCGTCCTGCCAGATCCAATTGATTGCGTACAACACGACATTCCGGTCTGAGACATTCTCGATCAAGTAGGTGAAGGCCAGGTGATCCTTGCCTGCAACCGACTGCACTCCTGTCGGCCTAACCGGGGAGATGCGGATCGGCGATCCGGGCTGCCCTTCGGCGACGGCCGCCGTCTGCCCAGGCGGCGCCTGCTGAACCGGCAGTATCAGCACGGCCAAGCCCAAAATGTGTAATGGCTTACGTCGTATCCATGCCCCCATAGCTACCTCCCATCCACGTTTGGGAAAATCGGCTGCCGATTGTTTCAGCAGCAGCAAATACCTAGGTTGCACCTATTCTACCGAACGTGTGACTTTTACGACAAGCCGATAGGCTTGACGCCTGGGAGAATCCGGATTCCAATCCCCCAATGGTTCTTGCGCTTCATCCGGCGCACCACAGGCGCTACGCCGCAGCAGCTCTTCAAGAGCGGACGGCGTGGCGGCTGAAAGATCGCACGCCGCGCGGCGCCGAAAGCGCCCGCGGAGGCGAGAATGCGCGGCAAGGGCTACTCGATCGTGATGCGCTTTTCCAGCGCGGCGGTCCCGGCGGCGGGAAGCTGGCGGACCACGACGCGCAGGCGGTATTTCCCCGGCGCGATGCGTCCCTGGAATGCGCTGGTGACGTTCTTGAAGCGGCCGAGGTCGGCGGCCTGCGCCGCGCTGAAGTCGAGGCGGTAGGTCTTCGAAGAGAGCGGCTTGCCGCCGTACAGGTTGCCGGCTTCGTCGAACAGGGCCATGTAGACGGAAAGGTCGCAGCGGTAGCGCTCCCCCGCCCGCACCAGGCGCACGCGGTCCGCGGGCACGAGCACCTCGATCTTCCAGTTCGGCCCCTGCCGCGTGACTTCGGCTGAGACCGGGAAATCCGCGAACAGCTCCGGGAACTTGAAGGCGTTTTCCAGCGCGCGCCTCTCCGCGTCGTAGGGCTCCGGCTCGAAGTAGCTCTCGCGGTAGCGCAGATGGACGCCGGGCCTGGCGACCGCGAGCTCGATCCTGTGCCGCCGCCCCGGGGCGGGCCTGCCGGCGGGAACGTATCCGAGTTCGTAGTATCGCGCCGAATCCCGATAGACGCCGTCGATGCCCAGGGCGAGATCGTTGCTGTTGAAAAACCAGCGCCCCCCGGTCTGGGAGGCCAGATCGCGCAGGAGATTCTGCGGCTGGCTCGTTTCTTCCCGCCAGAGTTCCTCGGCCAGCGGCCCCGTGCGCCGGAAGCGCCCCTCGTCGTGCACTATGAGGGCGCGCGCGTCCACGGCGTAAAAGGACACGCGCGCGCGGTTGGCCTCCTCGATCATTTTCTGCAGGTGGGATTCCATCCGCGTCGCGCTTTCCAGTGCGCCGAGCATGCTCTTGATCTGCAGCGTGGTGGTGTCCCCGTGCCCGAGCGCGATGCCGCCGAAATAGCGGATCAGGATTTCCTGGATCACGAGCCCGATCTTGGGGCGATAGCCGCCGGAGTAGAAGAGCACGCTCTTTCTCCCCAACAAGCCGCCGACCTCCTTGACGAATTCGGTGAGCGCCGAACAGGCGGATCGCACCTGCTCTTCTTCTTCCATGATGAACTGCCGGCCGAAGCTGGTGGCGTTGCGGCAGACCATCTGCGGATCCAGGTCGGCGGACTTCATCTGCAACACCAGGATTTCCAGCTCCTCGCCGAAACGCAGCAGCCGGCCGGCGGGCTCGCCCGCCGCCTCGATGCGCTCGAGGGCTTCCAGGAAGGCGGCGAGGTCGCCCGTCGGGGGTTGCACGATGACGCTGCGGCTCGTGCCGGCGGCGAGCATCAGCCGGTCTTGCGGCCGCATGCGGGAGCGCACGAATCCTGAAACGGCCCCCTTCACCTGCGGCAGGTGCGTGGGACCGATGGAATTGAGATCGAGCAGGAAAGCCAGCGTGATTCCCGGTGCCCGGCCGGGTTCGTTCCCCGGGCGGGCTACCGCCGCCGTCGGGTCGGGACCGAGGTCGCGCAGCTCGAAGCTGGTTATCTCGCACCGGCGTCCGTCCTCGGAAAGGCGGATTTCCTCGGGGCGGAGATCGGCGACGAACCGCCCCTCGGCGTCGGTCGCGATCATGTCCACCAGGACCAGACTGGATTGGATCTTGATCTGCAGGCCGCGCTCCTGCCGGGCGAATGCGGCGGCGCCGGCGGCCGCCAAGAGAGCCGTCAGAAAGACACGGCATATCCTCCTGCGCTTCATGCCTCAAGTCTATCACGCCGCCCGTAGGTCCGCCGCGCCGCGGCGGGCCGCAAGCTTATTGCTCCATGTTGCCGGTCCCGCGCGGGCGTGCCGGAGGCACGCAAGAAAGTAGCTCCGGGCGAGCGCATGCGAGCCCGGAGAAAAGGGACGGCATGCGACAAGCCCCGAAGGGCCGGCAGAAGGATATGCCAGAGGCCCCGGTCTGTCGGCCCTCCGGGGCTCGCCTGATCGATACGCTCCTTTCCGGGGGTTCACCTTCGGCTCACCCCCGGCTATCAGCCCAGGGCCCCTGCCGGGGCCGGGTGGTAGCTCCGCCGCGCCGCGGCGGACCGCAAGCTTATTGCTCCATGTTGCCGGTCCCGCGCGGCGCATGGG
>Ga0129301_1000754_pt1 | contig 17074 bp, 10 predicted proteins | sample ConPoolayeHmetaG_FD_94489 | JGI IMG/M metagenome (GOLD analysis project Ga0129301, IMG submission 94489) | Hot spring microbial mat communities from California, USA to study Microbial Dark Matter (Phase II) - Cone Pool mat layer H metaG ...
CAACCGTATATCCTAACTTAGAAGTCAAGAGAGTAGAAAGGGCTGTTCCCAAAGTGTTGTTAACTTTTGTTCCAAAGCAGGAATGGAGGACAAAAACGCCATCGCTGAATTTACTTTCAATGATTATTTGTTTCTCATCTGGAATAGTTCCAAGTTGAGCCTCCGTTTTCTCTAAGGTTTCCTTTATGTTCGTATATGTGATATTCTCATTTTTATATTGTCGCCTAATCTTTCCAACAAGAGTTGCGGTCTTTCTTTCAACTGGTATTAATTCTCCAATCCAATAGGGGATCTCACTTTCGGGAACATTTGTTGGCTCTACTCTGACGATTTGCCTTTCGTCTTCAATCGATAGGACATTCCACGCGCTGCCTCTCAATATGAAAGGTCTTTGTTGGTCTAAAGCTTCTCTAACAAATAGTTGATCTACATGCCCTATCTTTGCGTTATTCACGCAACTTATTACTGTATATTGCATATTCTCCGGGATCATGGAAACATTATTGAAATAATATGAAAAACAGCGACTTCCTCTGTACACTGTATCATTATTTAAGCGGACTGCTTTGATGTCAACTAAAATGTTCACAACATCAAATATATTCTGAACATCCAAGTCTGCAAAGAAGATCATTTTCTTCGCCATTTTGAGTATCTCTTCAAATTTTACTGCTTTATAGATTATCACCAGGCCCACAATATGATGCGCCAATACGTCAAACGCGTGAAAATGAAGCAAAGGTTCTTCAAGTTCGCTTTTTTCTATTAATTGGCATATGGCATCGGTTTCAATGTAATCATCGATGGTATTGTTCAAAATGAGTCCCATAGCTTTTCCTCCCACTTTATGCTCACTCCTTCCCACACGCTGTAAGAGTTTGATCGCTTGTCTGGGCGAATTGATCTGTATCACTAACGAGACACTCCCTATATCTATGCCTAATTCAAGAGATGATGTGGTAACCACCATTTTAGCTGTCCCTTCTCTAAGTTTTATCTCCGTTTGTTCCCGACTCTCCCTAGATAATGATCCATGATGAACTTCTATCAAGATTTCAGGATCTTTGGCTCTGATCAGAGTAGCCATATATTCTGCCATCTGTCTTGTGTTTGTAAAGAGTATGACTGACTTTCCATCTTGGATTTGTTTTGAGGCTTTATCCAATGCAACTTGAGCAACATCGGTCAGGTCTCCTTCGACAAACACGTTTTCAAATGTATATTCTCTAGAAATTCTGTCAACGACAATAGCACCTTTTCTTCCGAGGCCGAAGAGAAATTGTTTTGCCTTGTTTGGTGAACCTACTGTTGCTGACAAACCTACTCTAATGAAGCCTGGTCTAATCTTTTCAAGCCTTTCCAGAGAAAAAGCCAAATGCACTCCCCTCTTGCTATTCACAAGTTCGTGAACTTCGTCGACGATTACCCAATCAACGTTTTCTAATTTTTTGATAAAGTTTGGCAAAGTTATCAAAATACTCAATGTCTCTGGGGTGGAAATAAGCAAATCAGGCGGCTTATCTAGAATCATCTTCCTCCTCGAAGTAGGTGTATCTCCATGTCTAATGTCTACACTGAGACCAAAATGATCCGCGTAACTTTTGATTCTGCGAAATAGATCCCTATTAAGTGCCCTTAAGGGGGTAATATACAGAATTTTTAGGCCTTGTCTATCCTTTTCCTTTGCAACCAAATAGAATAATGGTAGAATCGCTGCCTCGGTCTTCCCGGTTCCCGTAGGAGAAATTATCAAAGTATTAACTTTATTCAAAATAATTGGAACGGCTTTCTTCTGAATATTGGTGAGACTTTTGAATCCAAGACTCTGAATATGTTCTATTAGATCATTTAACGTGGACTCATTCATGTAAATCTAATGCTTTCTCTTGAAGCTCGAGTATTCATAAAACAGAACCAGAATCAACCCTAATGCAAAAAGGGAATACATCAAAATTGTCCAATAATTAAAAAAGGCGTCAACATCCATGGCAAGATATATGTCTTAATTCCATATATATCTTTATCTTAAGCGAAGAAGAGTTTCAAGAATAAAACTTAATGGAGCTCCGAGCGGGTTTTGAACCCGCGACCTATAGCTTACAAGGCTATCGCTCTACCACTGAGCTATCGGAGCTCGTCAAAACTTGATATAATGGGTTTAAAACTTTTACTTAATTTCCTTGAAGAGCAAGTTCATAAAAGACTCAAATTCTGCGTCTTCGTAATAGAAAGTTGAATATATGTTCCGTTTCTTGGCCGCTACAAATGCACTTAGATGATAGCAGAACTTTTTCTCTTTTTTGAGTAAGCTGAAATAGAAGTCTTTGCAGGAGCAAAAAGTCGGTTTTTCACTTACAAGATTATCTCCTTCTTCTCCTATCACGGTCCAGATCTCTGTTTTGCTGGGCAAGAATACATGTCTTCTGATCGCTTTCCGGTCTAGGATTGACAGGACTTTGTCCTTGGTTCTCTTTTTCATACTTGAGATGTTAACTTATTAAAGAGGGTTATTTATTGGTATCTGTGGCAGATAGAAGCATTTCTATACTTTATGATGACGCTGCATTGATCATAAAGACAGAAAGGGAAAATTTTCTATGCGTTGCTGATCTACATCTAGGGTACTCTCCGACAACTTCCGCGGTTCAATTGCCTAATCAAAGGACTCTTCTGTTACTTTCCAGTAAGATTATTCAGATATCAAGAAGAACCCATGTGGAGAATCTGGTTCTCTTGGGCGATCTTAAGCATAACATTGCGCGTGTGACATACCTGGATCGTTCGTTGATTAGTCAATTTTTTGGAGAATTAAATTCTTCATTCAGAACAATACGTCTTGTCTTAGGCAATCACGATGGTTCTATAACAAGTATACTTCCTGACTATGTTGTTGCAATAAGAAAAGGCATCCTGTTAAACCACATATATTTGATGCATGGTCACACTCTTCCAGGACCAGAAGTCCTGAAATCAAATTTCATAGTAATGGGGCACCTCCATCCGACATTTTACAAAGAACATTCACCATTAAACGGGCAGAGGGTGTGGATCTTGATGACCCTATACCTGAAAAGTCTATTTCCAAAAAGGAGTATCCCATATAACTTGATAATAATGCCTTCCTTTAACCCAGAAACATCATCTTCATCAAATCTATTATATTCACATACTTTCAGCAGTCGAACTTCACCATTACTAAACAGATGCCAAAAGGAAATTGTAAGAATAAAGACTATCTCTCTGAATGGAGCCATTTTAGCAGAAGCGTAACGATCGGTTCGTCAACAACTTAAGGCTGTATGTTGGCTGTTTTATCAAATAGCAGAGATCCTTTCAGCCTTCCACTCTCTGAAGTCTAGCGATTTCATTACCGCTGAATTCGATCAAAAATGCCTTTAGAATTCCTTCCGCATACTCACTTCCTGGATTAACACAAAAAGTCTTACCGATCCTCACCGAACCCGCTGACTCATGTATATGGCCATGTAATCCTAAAAAGGGCTGATATTTTTCGATCAGCTTCCTAACGGCTTTAGAACCAACAGGTTGCATTACCACACTTCCGCCATGAATTACCGGATTCAAATTCTCATCCAAAAGTGCCGCATCGTCTAGCTTAGATTGAAAAGGCGGTGCATGGAAGTTGAATATTGCTGACTTAACATTGCTTAGTTTCGCTATGTACTCTTCTAACCTAGATTCAAGCTTTTCTTCCTCCTCTTCTCTTGCCGTTTTCCAAGGACTTGGATTTACCCAACCGCAGCTTATCATTTGATGCTCCTCATCTACATCTATTACTTTACCTTCTCCATTTATCACATCTCCATGTTCTTGGATTATCTTATCAACATCAAATCTGTCATCATTTCCAGGGCAAACAACTACTTTGGTTTCGTTTGGAAGTTTCTGCCTAATCATATCAAGCCAATTCTTTAATGTTGAATTCATTACCTCCTGAAATATTTTGTCTACCTTTTCCGGGTTTTCTGCGATTTCTTCATATCTGTCTTCTTCAATCAAGTATGGGTAGTACCCTATGCCTCGAATATCCTTGAACATCTTATCTAGTCCACTTGAATCTATTAAGTGCGTCTTACCCATAAAATAAGCAGTATAACGCTTATCATCTTTCTGTACCACAGGAACAACCATCTTGCCTGTCAAGTCTCCACCGCAAATTGCAACGTCGACTTTTAACATTGCTGAGGCATTTAGAAACTTCTTCCATACTCCTTCTGAACCATGCATGTCTGTGACGTACAATATTCTTGTCACATGCTCCTTCTTCCTCTTGAACAAAAAAGACACTCCTATGTTCCCCCTCTGTTTCTTCCAGTTGAGGTGATTAAACATCTATTTAAGTTTAATCTGACAGAAAAGCTTAAATAAAAGTTTAATTAACGTTAACAGCTAAGGTGAAGGAGTAGAAATCCTTGTCGTCTAGTAAACCTGGATTGTTCACAAGGGAAGCTACTGGTCTTGTGCGAGAAATAGGGTTTACACTGGGTGTAATCATTGTACTTAGCCACGTCATAGGTCTAGGCTGGCAAAAGAGGGTCTTCCAATTCACTGGGCCTAGGCCTATGCCAACCGACATGATGCCACTAGGTCTTCCAGCCATGTTCTGGGCGTTTCTATTTTGTGGTATAGTCGTCGTTATCACAGCCTACGCAGCAGGTTACGTTGCAGCCGCAATGCCAAGATCCGGAGGAGGATATGTCACCATATCAAGAATTATCCACCCTGTGGTTGGATATCTATCTGGTTGGTTGATGTTCCTTGCCGAAGCTTTCTCCTACGGATTGATAGGGGTTGCAGTTTTCGAAGCTCTACTTATATTTGGTAACATTGCAATGGCATCGCCTACAAATCCAGTGCCAATATCCTTTGGTTCACTTGAGCTTTTCATTGGCGGCATCATTATAGTCTGGGTCTTCGCACTCTTAGGCCTGTTAGGAACAAAATTGTATGGCAGACTCCTGCAAATAATGTTCTATATACCTGCGATAATAACCGTCATCTTCTTCGGGCTATGGGCCGCAGGCGCTATGAATCCGAACGTCGTGGTAACCGGAGTGCAACAAGTCATGGGCGCTTCACCAGACAAATTCATGGATCTGGCAGTCAGTACTGGAATGACCGAGAATGTGACAGGGTTCTTTGACGCATTCTCGTTTGCGTTGGGAGGCGCATTTTGGGCATACATGGGATGGTACGCAACCGCTTTCTTGGCCGGAGAAGTCAAAGAGGCGAACAAGAAACTGCCAAAGATGCTCTTAGTCGCCGGAGTTATAATAATGGTGGTCTATCTATTAGCATCTTCGCTTTCAGCCTTCTCAACGCTGGGCGTCGCAACTCGTACCATAGATGGGCACGAATGGAGCTTCTTCCAAGCCTACTCTTGGTTAAGCTATTCGGTTCCTCGCAGTCAAGTTACAGCCCAAATTCCAGGATTCCAGTCAGCGTGGAGCACTGGCGTAGCCTCCATCATCGCCCAAGGTATCAATATGGGTTGGATTTCTTGGTTGGTTGCACTTGCTGGAATACTATGGGTTGCAAACGATATCCCTCCTTTCCTTCTTGTCGCATCTAGAACATTCTTCGCCATGTCATTCGACAGAATGATGCCTGAAAGCTTCTCATACGTCAGCGAAAGATGGCACGCACCTGTATGGTCAATAATAATCACCGCCATCTTTGCGATTCCAGCTTGTATGGCTGAGGCGGACTTTCCTGCAGGAGCAGCGAGCTATCTCGCATTCGCTGGAGTGGTTGGAACCGATATTTACGACGCATTCTTTCTGACGATGTTCTGCGCATCCTGTATGCTGCTTCCGTTGGAAAGAAGAGAAATATATGACAGAGCTGCTGTAAAACATTCTATCGGTGCAGTGGTTACTTTAGGGCTAGTCGCTCTCATAGGTGCCTTCATGTGTCTATACATATTCGTAAAGGAATCACCGTGGATTTGGTCATTCTTCACGACCGGAGCAAGCGAATCCGATATCATCAGTGCAGCCGGTTTCTGGGGCTTTATCTTAGTCGGAATATTACTATATATAGGGTTCATGTACAGAAATGCAACAAAAGGCATCGACATGCGGACACTCTATCTAAACATTCCACCAGAATAGCCTTATATCTCTCCCCCCCTTTTTTTTGTTGTGTTTAAAATGATCGAGTTAAACATCATCAAGGATTTGATTGAAGAGCGGCTGGTCAAAGGAGATTTGAGGTGGCTAGCCAACTTCAATGAGGTTCGCAAAGATCACACAATAAATGGGACAACATTTCCAATATATGCATCGGGAGGGCTGCAAGAAAAGGGCTTTCTTCTTTCAAGAATTTTTTCTGGTCTTGTCACACCCAAATACAAAGTTCACTTCTTTTTCTATAGTTCTTCAGACCTAGAACCTAAATTTCTAAAGAAAATGTTGCTCACTTTTAAGAAAGAATTTGGAACAGATGATTGGATTTTTCTGAATCTGGTTCAAAAACAGCCTTTCCAAAAAGACCTAAAGCAGACAATAACAGAATTTGCCGATAGAAGTATAGGCATAGCAGCCTATAGCCTCGACACCGGAGAAGCCCTCTCATCAGACAACACATTGGGTAGAAGTCTTCTAAAGAATCTTCGGCTGACGGAAATAAAATTCGAAGCCTTCGACGTCCCTGACTATTTCAAAAGTTTCACTATCGCATTTTGTCTGACGATGGTGGCGCTGATCGCGATAGCCTTTATGGGTGTCCAACAGGCGCTCAGTAACCCATTCCTAACGATATTGTTTATTATTGCCATTTCTGTGATACTAGGTCATAGAATTTACAAATCAGAATATCATATAACCCTAACCATAGATACTGCTGGGTTCAGGCTGGCAAGAGGCAGAAGAATTACAGAAGATAAATGGTCCAATTACAGAGATATGTCAATCTATATTACGTCTACGCGTGAAACATTTCTCAGATTGTATTCGGAAAAGGGAACTACGGACCTTCCCTTGTCAAGAGCAGGCATGTCTAGAAAAGAATTATACAATTTGGTTAGACAACTGATAAGCAAGTGACTTTATTCAATCGTCGGCGTTTCTACGGCTGTATTCCACCAAGGTCTATCCCACTTCTTGTCAACATAAGGTAATTCTTTTAGAAGTGATTCAATTCTGTCTATCACGCACTCTATTTGGCCACTATTTAACCACTTTCTGAGGACATCTTCTCTTTCAACTATATTTTTGAGATTAAGAGTTACGGTTAGAGCAAACTTTTTGTCTTTATCTAGCACTTTTGCCATCTTTTGAGCGTTAATTTCTTCTATGCCTTCCCCAATCGAGTGATCAAGGAAAATTGCACAGATATCCTTCACATCTTTTTCTTCCATGCCTATGATTATCCTGTCTTGTGGATAAAATGGATAAGATAATATCCTATGTTCTTGTCCGTATTTTTTAAGTTCATCGACCTTTTCTATTGGCAGATCTGTAATTAGTTGTGCTTTGGTAAGTATGAGATACTCTAATCCAATCGTGTAAAGGTTGTCTTTGAATTCTTCGAAGGCCTTCTTGATCTGCACCTTATGTCTCAGATCTATATTGTCGCAGAACAGATCCAATACAGTTATCGTGGGAGTCCCATTAGCAGTAACGCCATTTATCGTAGTAAGTCTATATCTCTCACCATATCTCCACGCATTAAAGCGTTTGTCATTTCTTGTTGCAAACGATTTATATCTAGTTCCAAATGATTTATCCATGTTCAAAAGGAGTCTATAGAAATCCATTCCTCTCTTCTTTGGAACTATAAAATCTGTATCTTTTATTCCTCTAGCTAACGGACCTGTACCATTTGCACTTTGGCAATGAACTTTAACAGCTGCTCCACCGAAGAAGAGAGCTGGAATAGGTTCCTTACTTACCCTCTTATCAAAGACATTAGGGTACAGTTCATGAAGTCTATGTGCATTTATAGCCGCATAAAGAGTGACTATTCCCCATTCCATTGGGTAATAGTTTAGGTCGATATAGGAAGGCAGACCTAGTTTATCTCTTATTTCAAGAGGATTAACATATGAAGTCAGAGGCAACTCTATATCATAAGTGGTTCCATCAATATCTTGATAGAGAGTAAATTTACCAGACATATTGTTCATAGGCCTGCTCACCACCCAAACCGATAACCCTCCCGAAGTATGCCCCCCGTCTGATTGCTATATACTCCGATCGGAAACGTCCTCTCCTATTTATTTTTATCCCCTTTCTGGTAAGCAAATGACGGCAATATTTAAGGTTTTTCCATTAAACACCTCTTACAAACTGGCACAAAAGGCAGGCACCTAAAAATCATGGCGATGCCGAGAGCGGGCTTCTCGCGGCTGTTTCGAACCCGCGGCCTCTGGATTATGAGTCCAACGCTCTGACCAAGCTGAGCTTTCGAGCGATGTGGTATCTCGGCGCTCTCGGCGTTTTCTTGTAGAATCAATAAGGGTATATATGGTTATCTTTTTGATATTGAAGTCGGGGTCGTCAGCTAGCATGGTTCAGGCTACACGGCTCGGGCCCGTGAAATCATGGGTTCAAATCCCATCGACCCCAATTTTTTATAACAACTTGGGAGACGTTATCAAAAATTGGCAAAGAACCATAAGGTTTCGGCTACTCCTTAGCAACATTGTGCTTATGCAGGCGGAAGGATGAAGGGAGTTCAAACTCTGCCTCTTATCTGGGAGAAAAATTAAGGAAAAGTAAGGCGATAATGTAAGCCTCGTCGCCACAGATAATACATCGGCAAGTGTATTAATGGATTGTGATACAAAGGCCTATACTTAGAGGTCTGTCGTCCGCTAACGTTTTGGAAGTATCAAACACGTCCAACTTAGCCTTTCTAACAGCACTAACCCTACTTGCGCATCTAATAATACAAGTTAGCGGAATATAATATGAAGGTATAATTTATATTATATCTCTAGACCTGTTATCAAGAAAAATTATGGCACAAACAAGCCCTAGGCGGGTTTTGAACCCGCGACCTCCGCCTTACCAAGGCGACGCTCTACCAGGCTGAGCTACCAGGGCATAACAACCCTGGCACCTTTTTGTATTTATCGTTTAAAAACTAGATGCTCTAATTGCATGAGTCTTTTGTAGGCTCTATACGCACTAAACTAAATATTTTTATACGAAAAAAATTCACGGTTCTCCCATAACAAAGAGCTAACATGTCCAATCTAAACGAATTGAAGAAGACTTTTGATCCGGAAGATGAAGTAAAGGTGCACAGGCACTGGGTGGAGTCGAATGTGTACCGTTCTTTTGTCGACTCCCAAGACTGGTTTGTCATAGATATTCCTCCCCCTTACGCTACTGGATCAATGCATGTTGGCGGGTCTGCCCACTATGTCCAGATCGATATGATTGCAAGATATGTTAGGATGAACGGGAAGAACGTCTACTTTCCTTGGGGAGTTGACAGAAACGGATTACCGGTTGAGCTGATTGCAGAAAGAAAACTTAACAAGAAGGCTACAGAAATTCCACGTGAAATCTTCTTACAACAATGTAGGAACATACTTGACGAGACAGAACATAAAATTGTTGAAACATTATCTAGACTGGGATTAAGCTGCGATTTCGATCACGGGTACAAGACGGATTCTGATGAATATCGTGCCTTCACTCAAGCTACATTTATTAGTGTCTGGGAAAAGGGCCTGGTCTATGAAGAAGAACGTCCTGTTAATTGGTGCCCAAGCTGTAAGACAACTATCGCAGACGCTGAACTAGATAAAGAAGACCGCCTTTCTACTCTCTATTACATAAAGTTCTCCATTGAAGACGCAGAACCTGAAGGTGCTAATATTGTTATAGCAACGACGAGACCAGAGTTAATTGGGGCTTGTCAAGCCATAATATATAATCCAGGAGATGACAGATACATCCATCTAGGTGGCAAGTCTGCAAGAGTACCAATCTACAATCATAAGGTTCCGATAATTCCCCATCCTTACGCTAAACCAGAATTTGGAAGCGGACTAGTTATGATATGCTCATATGGTGACCAATCTGATATCCGACTCTTCAAAGAATTGAAGTTAAGACCTCAAATTCTATTAAATGAGCAGGCTAAGATGAACGAAAACTCAGGCCTATTAGCAGGGCTTAACATAGAAGAGGCAAAGAAGAAGATCGTGTCGCTGTTAAAAAAGGAGGGTCTTTTAATAAAGGAAGAGATGATAAAACAGAGCGCCCCAGTCTGTTGGCGGTGTTCGACACCGATAGAATACATTCACGTGCGAGAATATTATCTTAAACAAATTGATTTCCTTGAAGATATTCTAAAGCTCTCAAAGGATCAGATAAAGTTTTTTCCTCCAGAATCAATTAACATATTGATAAACTGGATCAATTCAATCTCTTCCGACTGGCCCATCTCACGGCGACGCTTCTATGGCACAGAGTTACCAATCTGGTATTGCAGAAAATGTGGTACCCCAAATCTTCCATCGCCTGGAAGATATTATCAACCATGGAGGGAACCGTTCCCTTCAGGAACATGCAGAAAATGTGGCAGTCAAGAATTCATAGGGGAACAACGTACCTTCGACACTTGGGTTGATTCAAGCGTTTCAGCCTTATATATTCTGAAGTCCGGCAAACAAGCAGGATATCCTGTGCTCGAAATACCGGTAAGCATGCGTCCTCAAGGAATAGATATAGTGAGAACATGGCTCTTCTATTCACTTCTTAGAATCTACCAATTGACAGGAAAACCCGCATTCAAATATGTACGTCTTTCAGGAATGGGACTTGACGAACACGGACGAGCTATGCACAGACACCTAGGAAATGTCGTGTATCCAGAACCTATGGTGAAGAAATATGGTGCAGATGCTTTTAGATTATGGACTGCAAGCGAATCTAAACTAGGCTCCAATTACCTTTTCTCGGAAAGTAGGGTTGCAGGAGCGAGGAAATTCGTGACTAAATTATGGAACATTAGTCGATTCATTTTACAATTTAATTCTCCAAGAGAGGGAGAATATGCACTCGAACCGGTAGACTTAGCCATCTTAGAGAAATTAGATGATTTAATATTGGCCTGTAGAAATTCTTTTGACCAGCTGGATCCCTTTGAAGCAGCAAAGTCTATACGATCATTTGTCTGGGATGTTTTTGCGGACCATTATGTAGAAGCTGTGAAGTCACGGGTCTACAATAGAAACAACGAATTCTTACAAACATCATCTAATGGTGCGATCTACACCTTATATCACGTTTTGAACAACATCATACGACTCCTTGCTCCAATAGCGCCATTTGTGACCGAACAAATATATCAGAATCTTCCCCATGACAAGAAAAGCGTTCACTTAGAAAGCTATCCTTCAACCAAAGGGCTTGAAAAGAAATATTCCAACGTATTTGATGAATTAATACAGGCGAACTCTCTAATCTGGAACTATAAGAAAGCTAAATCTTTGTCTCTGGCATCGCCTATATCTGAACTATGTCTTCCGGGTACTCTTAAGATCTTCGAGAAAGAAATAATCACAATGCATAAAGTCAAGGCTATATCATATGACTGGGAATCCCCTAAGGGTCTTGATCGGCTAAAAGAAGGATACTACATCAAGCTATAATCGTTCCTAACGTGCCCTCGTCTTATATCTCAAGAGTGCTCCGATCCCTCCGAAGTTCTTAAGCATGGCCCCAGCCTCTGTTCCTGAAGAAATAACTTCAACCTTTGCCCCTATCAGATCCGCCTTTTCAGCTATGTAATCTATGTAGTCTTCTTCTTCTATGTCGTAGTCGGTCTTTTGGCATTTGCCGCAGGCAGTTGACAGCATTTCTTGCTTTCTTTTCACATATTCTTCTCTTGACAGGTATTCAATTACTTCGCTTCCACAGGATTTGCATATGGCTTTCAATCTAATCAAGTTCAGATCCTCTACAACAATGACTGTCTCCACGTTTCCTTGATTCAAACTTTCTTCTACTGGGTCGAGTCCATAGACAGCTAGACCACCTTCACTAGAAGCCTCCTTCAAAAATGTTTGAACCAACTTAATTTCCTCTACAAGTCTCAAGTCCTTAAGGGTCTCCTCAGACCTCATAACGGTTTCTCTTATTCCCTCTTCTCCTGAATAAGAAGTGTCTATTACAGCAACAACTTTGTCCTTGAGTTGATAATGTAAATAATCTCCTTTCAAGAACTCTTCTTTCGTCGGCCCAGGGCCACTCACAATTAACTTGCTCACTTTATTTTCTTCCATAAATACCTTTACCGCATGTCTTCCAATTCGATGGAAGAAGTCATTTACCTCTGCCTCTCTTAATCTCTCAAATCTCCTTGCAGATTGTCCTCCCGCTCTATGTTTTCCCGAGATTCCAGAAGTCAGAACTTCACTTACCATTGCTTTGTCTCCTGAAAGAAGTCCTAAGCCAGCCTCTGAAGTGTCTATTGAAAGTATGCCTATTACTATCTCCTCCTTTAACATGTTCTGTAAGATTTCTACGTGGAAATGATCATCGCACCTGTACAGATAGTTTTGTATTGGCTTTATGGGAACCACTTCATATAAGAATATAGTCTCGCTTCCAGGTCCATCTGTGGGTAACGCGCCACAAAATATCGCTAAGCCATTCTCCGGCACCTGTCTATAGAGTTTAAGTCTTTGCATTGTTTTTACCAAAGCATCTTGAACATGTGTTCTCGTTGTGTCTGATTTGATGTTTGAAGCCGTTCCCCATTCATCTCTCAGGGCATTAATGGCTTCGTGAATCGGTTTACCTGGGGGAATATATAGCGAAACAAGCTCAGTACCTCTACCACTTTTCTTTGATAGTTCTGACACTAGCCTTTTCAGTCGATAAGTTTCTACTGAACTTTTCTTCGTCAAAGTACTCATATTACCTCACGTCATACTTTTATTTTGCCTAATACATACTTAGTGCGAGATACCCTTGCATCGTATGGTAATTAAATTAAGTGGTTCAACGTTCAACGTCCCTATGGATCTTGATGCAATCAAAAACCTATGCAACACGTTCATTTTCTTGGTTAATGATGGTATTCAGCCAATAGTTGTGACAGGAGGGGGGGCGGTGGCTCGCATTTATATCGACGCGGTAAGGGCATTAAAATCAGATGAGACAACCTTGGACGAACTAGGCATCTTAGCGTCGAGGTTAAATGCCAGAATCATGATCGCATGTTTGGGAAGCATGGCTTACCCTATTGTACCAACCACCATGGAAGAAGTTTCTCTGGCTCTAACATCTGATAAAATAGTGGTTTTAGGGGGCCTTTATCCGGGACACTCTACTAATGCAACTGCCGCCTTGGTTGCCGAAAAGGCATGTGCCGATCTCTTAATCAATGCAACCGATGTAGATGGGGTGTATTCTGATGACCCCAAGGTCAACAAGAAAGCTGAAAGGTTTGCCAAGATCGACACAAGAGCCCTTTTTGATCTAGTAAACAGGTCTCCTATGATGGCTGGAACTTATGATCTCATGGATCCGCTATCAATAAAGATAATTGAACGTTCAAAGATGAAGGCGCGCATAATTCTTTGTTCTCCAAAGACTATCGCTGATGCAGCAAAAGGCCTCCCGATAGGCACCGAAGTTGTGGTGAATATTTGATGTCAGAGAAGGCACGGAATATTCCATTGCATGAACACTGCAAGGTCTGTGGCATATCGATACCGGTAGGGAAAGGATACTGTTCCAATGCCTGTAGGCAAAAGTCGTTTGCTGCTGAAAAAAGAATGAAAAGAACTCAGAAGATCTATATCTTCTCCTTTATAATAATGGTAATCGCCCTCCTTGTGATGCTTTTAGGGTCACCACGATGAGGCGAGGCAAGAAGTCTCTGAATAAGTCATGTAGGTTGCAAACGATCGATAAAATCCTATTTACAGCTATTTTCTGGCCACGCTAAGTCGTCAAAAGTCAGACGCAAAGCATATGTCCAGAATTTTGTTACGAATATTTGATTATGCTCTACCCAATCTCATTGTCAACCCAAATTTCTTCAAGGCTTTGTTCTAGAAGATTACACAGTGCCATTGATGAAGAAGAAACGCTTAGAATCAGATCTCTAGAAACGGAAAGCCTGGTGTAAGCTGAACCCACCGAGCATTCGCCTTGGCTTGATGTAAGCTTTTTTTACAATCTTAGGAATTTTGAATCCAAATTTGTCTTGAAACAGTTTTTCGTATCCTGATGAAACCTGGTTTACAGTGAAGAGTGTACCTCTGCGCTTTAGGGCTATTGATGTTAGCAAGCAGCCTTCGCAAACAAAGCGTCGACTTCTCGGGTATGTCACAAAAACTGAAAATAACCGTTCTTGTCCACATTCTTTAGGAGGCTTAAGTTAATAATTACAGCGAATCCTGTTGAAAAATGCTAGGAATAGATCTAAACCGATGTTTAAATTCTCGGAATTTTAAAGTGACCCTAGTTCATTTTTTATCTCCATGGTTTGACGAAGCTTAACAGGGTCAAACCTCTTCTTGAACAACGACTATTTTGTGAAGCTCTATTCCACGCAACAACTGAGTTTGCTTAGGTCTTTTCGGAATGATTGGGCAACCAGTTTGATTGCTTCTGACATGGTTGGAAAGACGTGTACAATGTCAATTATGTCGTCGATGGTTAATTTAAACTTCACAGTGAAAGTTGCTTCATGAATTATTTCAGCAGCGAGTGGAGAAACTATATGAACGCCAACTATTTTCAGTGTATTAGGGTCTATTACCATCTTTATGATACCTCGTGTGTCATTTATAACTTGAGCCTTTGGGACAAGCGACATTGGGATTGTTTTGCAAGCACAAACATGAAATTTCTTAGAATATTCCTCTTCGGTGTAGCCGACTCTCGCAACTTGCGGATTAGTAAAAACGACGCTGGGAATTTCTCTGTAATTAATTGTTAAATTTGTGTTTTCAAAGGCATTTCTAACTGCAATGTTGCCCATTTTTGCTGCCAGAGTTTCAAGCATTATTGGTGTAGCGCAATCGCCTGCCGCATACACATTGGGGTTTGTTGTCCGCAAGTGCTCGTTTATTTTGACGAATCCTCTTTCAGTTTCGACCCCAGCCTTGTCCAATCCTATATCTTCAGTGTTGGGTTTTCTTCCGGTGGCTACGAGAATTTGTTCAGCTTCAAATTCCTTCTCTTTTCCTTCAATGTCACACTTGACTATCTTCATTCCACCTTTCTCATTAACTTCTTTTATTTGCATACCCGTATGGATTTCAATGCCCTCATCCCTCAAGCACCTTGTCAGTTCCTCTGAAATTTCAGGCTCATCCTCCGGAAGTATTCGGGGGCTTCTCTGTAAAACAGTTATTTTCGTGCCAAAATGGGCATACATCTGAGCGAATTCTAAGGCAAGAGCTCTGCCTCCTATTATTATCATAGATTCTGGCAACTGTTTGAGGCTCAAAGCCTCAACATTTGTGAGATAATCAACTTTATCGATGCCTTTCAACTTGATTATGTTAGGAGAAGACCCTGTAGCTATGAGAAACTTGTCAGCTCTTAAAACTTCATTGCCAATTTTAACCTCATTTTTGGAGATGAAAACACCTTTCCCCTCCATGAAAACAGCGTTAGGCAAATTCTGAAGAACATCCACGTATTTGCTTTTCCTTAAGTACTGCACCACTTCGTCCTTCTGCTGAGCTACTTTCGCAAAATCTATTGAAGTTTCACAAGTTTTTATTCCTCTGAAGCCATGTTTTTTCGAGTAATAGTACACGTCACCAATATGTAACAAGTGTTTCGAGGGAACACAACCTACATTTACACATGTTCCGCCTATTGTTCTATTCTCGACTATCGCAAATTTTTTCCCAAGCTCTGAGGCTTTTATTGCAGCGGCAAAACCTGCAGAACCAGCGCCTAAAATGACCAAATCATACTTTTTCATTAGGGTCGCCTACAATTCGATTTTATTCTTGATATTTTTAGTCTGTTGCTATGACGTTCCATCAACCATCAAATCCGAGAATTTAAACCTTCTTCCGAAATGGAAAGCTATCTAAAATCGAAAGAGAATAACTCATGATTATTTAGTCAAAATCGCTAGAAAATAAAGATTTTCAGCATTTTTGAGTAGTGCGGGGGGTGGGATTTGAACCCACGAACGCCTTCGCGAACAGATCTTGAGTCTGTCCCCTTTGACCTAGCTCGGGGACCCCCGCACCACAAATTTAGCTCAATTAATTTATAAAACTATAACCAATTCCAAATGTGACTACTTTCTTTAGACATAGCAAAACTTTTATATCCCCATTTATCGGTTTAATGTTTGCGCACTAGGCGGCGCTTTGTTAGAGCTTAGGGACATAGTCCCTTACGGCGATGAATAACTGGCCTCCAGTTGCGCGAACAAAGATGGAGATTCGAATGGAGAATTCGAATCCAACGTAGGTCATGTGATATGCCAATCAACTAACTTGTATCCGACTCCGGTTGATCCTACCGGACCCGACTGCTATTGGAATGGGATTAAGCCATGCGAGTTGTATGTCTCTAGACTGCTAGAGGCATAGCGAACGGCTCAGTAACACGTGGCCAACCTACCCTCGAGACGTGGATAACCCCGGGAAACTGGGACTAATCCGCGATAGGCCCAGAACTCTGGAATTGAATCTGGACCGAAAGGCGACATAAGCATGTTTTATGTTGCTGCTCGAGGATGGGGCTACGGCCGATCAGGCTGTTGGTGGGGTAACGGCCCACCAAACCTTTGACCGGTACGGGCTTTGAGAGAAGGAGCCCGGAGATGGACACTGAGATAAGGGTCCAGGCCCTATGGGGCGCAGCAGGCGCGAAACCTTCACAATGGGCGAAAGCCTGATGAGGCTATTTCAAGTGCCACCCGCTAAGGGTGGCTTTTCCCAAGTCTAAACAGCTTGGGGAATAAGGGGAGGGCAAGCCTGGTGTCAGCCGCCGCGGTAATACCAGCTCCCCGAGTGGTCGGGACGGTTATTTGGCCTAAAGCATCCGTAGCCGGTCCTGTCCGTCTTCCGTTAAATCTAACGGCCCAACCGTTAGGCTGC
>Ga0129301_1000756_pt1 | contig 17064 bp, 17 predicted proteins | sample ConPoolayeHmetaG_FD_94489 | JGI IMG/M metagenome (GOLD analysis project Ga0129301, IMG submission 94489) | Hot spring microbial mat communities from California, USA to study Microbial Dark Matter (Phase II) - Cone Pool mat layer H metaG ...
GATCATGGTGTTCCTGGCAACCCTGTCCGTTCTGACGCCTATGAGCTCCACCTCTTTGAGGATGTAGGCTAGGTATGCCGCGTCCGGATGCTGGGCCCAGTCCGGCTCGCCGCCCGGCTGGGCGGGCTCGGGTCGGGGCGTTTCCGGACCTTGGTCATTTGGTTCTGGCCTTTCGGTTTCCAACGCGATCCCTGTGCATCGTTTCGCCGGCCCTTGAAAAGTTGATCCTGACTTTGGGCTTCGGGCGGCCCGCGGGAGCGTCGGATCACGCGATAAAGATATTTGAGCCTGCCCTACACGTCGGTCTTTCCTTGACGGTGAAAATTCGGCTGACAAGGTCCCGACGGCACATCTTGATCAGGGCCTCCGTACTGGTTCTCGGGGCTGTCCTGATCGTCTGGGCGTACCCGGGTTTTGTAAGCGCATGGACTGCATTCAAGAATACGAACAGCACGAAGGATATACCGTTCTGGGTTCCCCCTGAGATGCGGGCGGTACTCGAGCAGGAGATCAACAGGGTGCACAGGGAGTTCTACCAGCAGGCCAGCCTCATGGGCCTCGGAGCTGTGCTACTCATTTGGGGCCTCTATCTTTGCCTTAGACTTGGAAGGAGGTCCCAGGAGTTACGGACGAAACGGTAGTACGAGTTCATTTTTCAGGTCTGCGTGGACGGCCGTGACCGTGAGAAAATGCGCGTGGCCGTTATCGGTATAGGTGGAATCGGCAGGGTCCACGTCGAGAATCTCGCCCGTGCCAAGGACGCCGAGGTCGTAGCAGTGGCAGACCTGGACGAGGCTCGGGCCAACAGGGTTCAGGTCGACTACGGGGTGCCCAAGGCTTATGGCGATTATCGAGAGATGATGGACAAGGAGAAGCCGGAGGCGGTCTTCATCTGCACGCCGCCATCCGCGCACCTAGACCCGGTGAAGGCCGCCGCTGAAAGGGGGATCGCTGTGTTCCTCGAGAAGCCGCTGGCCGTTAAACTGCAGGACGCGAAGAAGGCAGTGAGGGTCTGCAAGGCCGCTGGGATCGTTAATCAGATGGGATACCACTGGCGCTTCAACGACGGGAGGGTCGAGGCGCGGAACATCCTTCTGGAGAAGGGGGGCACCATTGGGATGGTCGAAGGGAAATGGTGGGGCGGCATATACAACGTCCCTTGGTGGGTCAGGAGAGAGTTGAGCGGGGGACAGATCACCGAGCAGACGACGCACATATTCGACCAGTGCAGATGGCTGGCCGGTGAGGTTGGCAGGGTTCAAGCGCTCCTGGCAACCCGGATAAACGTTGGCCTTGAGAACTACAACATCGAAGATGTCTCGGCGGTGCTCTTGAGCTTCAGGAGCGGCGCGATCGGCGTCGTAACCTCAACCAACGCGGCCGTCGAGGGCGAGACGGGCTTGAAGGTCATCGCGCAGCATCTGAAGTACGAGGATTACGCGAGCCGCGTGGTCATAAAGTGGAGGGACTCCCAGGCCGAGTTCACCGGCAAGAGGAGCCCTTATCTCGCCGAGGAGGAGGCATTCATTTCCTGCGTCAAAGCGGGCAAGCCCACCTCCGTGGACTTGGAGGAAGGCCTCAGGTCCTTGGAGCTGAGCCTCGGTGCCATCGCATCCAGCGAGAGGGGCCGCCCGATCGCTCTGCCCCTATAGGCAGGACGAGGCCAGAAGGTAGAAGGCGTTGTGGGGAAGCCAAGGCTCGTTGCTCTGGTAGGCTGGCCGCCCCGATGCTCTCATGTCGAACCTTGGCGCATCCTCATCCACCGACATCCTAACTATCCCGTTCGGCACGCACCCCGGCACGGCCCCGCGTTCCCTGCCCGGAATGGCGCTGTACCGGTGATGGTAGACGGCGGGGTTGACCGATCCCTTGCCCTCGAACATGCATATGCCGAAGGGGTTGGTTCCCAGCACCCAGTTGATCTGGGCAAGCGCATACCGTCTGAACATTCTTCGGCCGGTCAGCGCGAAGCCGACGAGGGCCGCCCATGCCTGGGAGAGGTACTGGCTGTTCTGCCCAACGTACCAGCTGGTCGGCTCAGGGTATCTGTAGAAGAAGCTGATGGATCCGTCCTTGGAGTAGATCGTCGAGAGCTGGAACGGGTTTCTCGCGATCTTGATCGAGAAGTCCAGATAGCGCGTGACTGCGTCGGTCACCTCGGGATCGGCACCGCCGTCTCCAGATAGTCCAAATTCTGCCAGGCATGCAGCTGGGAAACCTAGGTGGGTTATCGAGTAGTGTGGCGTGCCGTCGGGCAGGGCGAACCATCCCTCCTCGGTCTGGGCGGACGTGATGTTGGCAATTCTGCGTGACGCGTCGTCCAAGTAGGCCTTCTGTCCGGTCTTGGCGTAGAGGGCTTGGTCGCTAAGGAGAAGCGCGGCGTCGGACTCAAGGTGTGGACTGCCTTCCCGGGCCTTCTCCCAAAGCGCTACTGCCACCTCAAGGTAGAAGCGACCTTCACCCCACGGCGAGAGCTTGGCGAAGGCCGCGGATGCAAGGGCTGATGCCCATGGCCCCGCCTCTCCTTGGATGGGGCGGTCATCGCCATTGCCGGGGATGTTGTCCGTCTCCTTCTCCGGCGGGCCCCAGTACGAGTACCCGGAGAAGACCCTCTCCAGCAGCTTGCCCGGCACAGGCTGCATCTTCAGCAGCCACCGGGCACCCCAGAGAGCCTCGTCCACGATCGTCGGCACTCCCGCCCGGGTCTTGAACCGATCATAGTAGTCCCTATGTCTCTCGTAGGCGTAGGTGAGGGCGAAGACGGACAGCGGGGTGCCGCCGTTGTACTTGTTGTAGTCCCCCGCATCGTGCCATCCGCCCGAGACGTCTAGGTGAGACCCGTCGGGCAAGACCCCGTCGTCAAGATGACAGGGCGGATGCCACCCTTCCACCTCGGTGCCGCACCGCTGGTAGTAAAAGAACCTCTGCGCAAGCTCGCCGGTCTCCCCAAAGACCAAGCCCCGCCCAACCCTGAAGGGGTGGGAAAGGATCGGGCCGTTGCGGGTCTTGATGAGGATTCGCAGGGTGTCTTCGATCCTCAAAGGGGAGAAATCGCCGGTCCAGTAGAGGGCTCCCCACTGCTGGATCCTGCCCGCCTTCCTCAGGGTCCCTCTGTAAACGCACTTGCCTTGAGCGTCGATCACCGAGAACCTAGCGGGCATTCTCTGCCCGCTCGCTTGGACGACGAAGCGCTTCTCCTTCTCCAAGTCGTAGCCGACCTGGTTCACCAGTATCTGTGCAGGGCTAACCACAACTTTTCCTCCCAGCTAGTCCAATGACGAGGAGCGCGAGCAATCCGAATAGTGGCTCGGGTATCCTGATGTAGTCGATCTCGACTAAGGCGTCGGCGACGTTCGTCGGATCGAGCCTGATCTGGGTGATCGTCCCGTTCCATTCTGGGCTCCGCCCGACGCACACCTCGTAGGTGTGGAACTGCCCATCGGGGTTCACCGGGAAGACCATGCTCTTCGATTCGCTGTACTGGCCGGCGCCCCTACGGATCCAGAAAATCTGCGCATATTGTCCTGCAGAGAGCTTCATCCTGATCGTCACGATGTCATCCGTTCTCGCCTGGACTTGGATGTTCGGCCCGACCATGTACGGGTCGGGGCCGGTCGATCTCGTGGCAAGGGTTCCGTTCTGGACCAGGAAGGGCGTCAACATGTTGGTGTTCATCCAGCCTTCGGAATCGTACGACTCGAACTCCCAGATGGGCTCCGGCGCAAAGCGCATGCTCGGCTGGTACCGGACTCCCGCCACCACGATGCGGTCGACCACCGCGTGGACCATCTTGATGACTAGGATGCCGTCGCTCCTGTATGTCCAGCCTTGGACGATATTGGAAAGGTCCTGGCTCTCAGCTATGCTTTCGCCGTTGACCGTGACCGCGGAGGGCCTGGAGACGCCGCCGATGACGGCATACGATGAATCGCTCACTGGATACTGGACGTCGAAGGTGAGCAGACCACCCTGCAAGCTCGAGTTCCCGATCCTTCCCACCGTGCTGATGTGAATCCTCCCCTCGCCAACGGGGAGGATCTCGGTCTGGGTCGTCTCGTCGTATCCCATAAGCCCGAAGGCGCAAAGGGCGATGAAGCGAGGGTTGATGTCGAAATAGTATGCATCGTCCCCCTTGACAGCGCTGTAGGCATCGGGGTACATGCCGGAAACCTCGGCGTGCGGGCCGCCCGGGTAGCGCTGCATCTGCATCCCGCAGACAGTGATGCCCTCCGCGATCGTCCTCCACGGCAGGGAATCATCGTATCTGGACAGGTCCAGAAGCTTGTAGGCGTAGTCCAAGCCGTTCCACTGGACGATGACGCCGAACCACGGGCTCTCGAACCATGTGGCGCCGAAGACGGGTATGGATCCGTATCTCATGATCGGCCTGTCGGGTGGGTTCCAGAGATAGATGAAGGGCAACCCGCTGAGAGCCCAGAACCTCGCCCTCTCCAGGTAGTCCTGGTTTCGCGTTATCCGGTACGCCTCTAGGTAGCATTCTAGGACGTACGAAGAAGCCAGCACATCGGGCACGTGGAGCTGAAGTTCCCAGGTCTGCGCGCCTTCTGGTCTTCTCTGGGTGTCCAGGTACTCGAGTGCTTTCAGGCCTGCATTGATCGAGCTGGGATCGCCCGTGATCCTGCCGAATTTGAGGAGAAACCTCGCCTTGCTGGCGGTCCAGCCGGACGACGTATCTCCGGGACGCCCAAGCAGTTCATGTCTCTTGTCGCTGGGCGTGTAGGGCCAGGATCCGTCGTCGTTCTGAGAGTCGATGAGGGCTTGGGCATAGTTGTACCCGCTGGCCAGGGCCTTTTCAACCTCGCCGAGGTGGAGCGCCAGGTCCATGTCCACCCCCCATCCACCCGTCGCTGCCAGAGCCTCCATCACCTGGGCCCGGATCTCGCTTCGCAAGCCCGCATCGTCGGTCAGGGCCGATTGGTGCCACAGGGGAAGCGCCACAAGTGGGTCCCAGAAGATCCAAGCCGGGTCGGAGAGGTGGGTATGTCTCCAAGCCTTGGCCGACTCGACCCAGCAGATATCCTTGAAGCAAGCTACGCAGAGGTCAATGGTCTCCTCGAAGCTTCGAGGCTTGTCGGGCGGGGATGGCACCCCGTGTTCGCGAAGCCACCAGAGGAGCGTCCCGAGCACATCCGTATTCGCCTTGCAGAACACCTGGCAGTGGATCGTCACGGGCCCGTCCAGATCATAAGGGGTTGTCGCCTCATCTTCGTTCTCGTTCACCCAGCGGGGGATCGTGGGGACGAAGAGGGCCATGACGTGGTTGGATTGGTTCCGCGGCCAGTTCGGCGAGAGATACTTGGCCGAGATCAGGGCGTTTGTCCCGTCCCATCTTTCGAGCGGATCCCAGGATAGCGCAATGCTGCAGTTGCCCTGTTCCACCGCCATTAAGGGAATCGTTACCTTCAGCGGATGTGGCACGGCCCTGAGGTTCCGGGGCGGGTAGACGAAGTCCGTTCCCGACGAACTTTCTCCCGGAAGCAGGTACTCAAGGCCGCAGAAGAGGCCTTCACCCCTCGCCGTGCCAAAGCTCCCCTCTCCAGCGAGAATCTGCGGACCCGATAGGCGTAGGATCTTCCTGTTCGCACTGGTCCGGACCGAGAAGCTGATGTCGACGTGCGCAGCATCGTTTGCAAGGTCAAACCGATAGGAGACTGCCCAGGTCACCCCGTCATCATCCGCAATCCATCCTTGGAGCGAAAGCCAGGCGCCCGCTGATGCGAGTCCATAGTCGTACGCCTGGGCGGTCAGCAGAAGCAAACTCTTCTTGCCAGGATGGGCAACGAAGAGTGCATGTCCCAGAGGCATTGAAACCGCCATGTCCCTCCAGAACCCGTCCCAGCACTGGAGGCCGAACAGCCCAAAGCCCTCCTCGGCGACCGGGAAGACCAGGCGCAGGAACGGGTTCTCGAGAACTATCTCCTCTTGGGTGACGGAGCACACTGCTCGATTCGGCCTTGACGCCGGATGGGAGAAACCACCAGCCCCCACCACGGTGGCCAGAGGACCGGGATTGAATGCCTCGTCACTGGGGCTGAAGATGTTGATCTCTATGGGGTATGTCCCGGGCCGGTCGGCGACCAGGTTCCAGCTGACCTCGTAGGCCAATCCCGGCTCCACAACGCCCAAGATCCTCTCTGGCTCTTCACCAACAACCCGAAGGCCTCGGGGAAGGATGATCCGGGAGTGAAGGTCGTGGAAGAAGGCACCTCCCTCGTTGGTCAGGTTGAAGCTGATGGCGAAGGGCTTGCCGACCTCAACGAGAGCCCGAGTGCACGTGATCAACCCTATCCTGACCGCTGCCGGCGCCTCGAATATCTGGAGCTCGTCCACGATCCAGGACCCGGGCGCCTTCTCTTCTGCCCCGTTCACGCTGAAGGACAGGGCCATGTACTTCGCGGTCCTCGAGTCCCTGATGTCCAGCCTGAAGGTGTGCCTGTGCCACATGCCATCCGCAACGTGGGAGCTGGGAGGCGAGAACTGGACGCCGGCCACGACCTTGCCGTGCTGGTCAAAGAGGTCGAGCCTGAAGTCGATGTTCCTCCCGGAGGCCCCCGACGACAGGACCTTGTAGTAGAACTCGGCGGTCCCGGAATGGAGCATTCGGAGAGCATTGTACTCGATGGGCATCTCGATCCTCGCCGAGGCGCGGCCCGTCCCAAGGCTACCAAGGTAGAGTGCCTTCAGCCCCTTGTACGAGTCATTCACCAGAGCCGCGGTCGTCTTCATGCCGTCTGACGATGGGGCACTGAGAAGGGTCCAGTTGAGCGGCCTCCCTGCGTCATCGTATCTTTCGAAGGCACCGTTCATCGGCACGTAGCTCAGGTAGGCGCAGACTCCCTGGGCCCCGATCAGGGCCAGCAGGACGGCCGCACTCACGATGAGCCAGCCAAGGCTAGAAGACATTCCCAGTCCACCTATCTATGGTAGGGCCGATTGTTCAGTATGGTCAGCGCCCGGTAGATCTGCTCGATCAGGATCAGCTTCGACAACTCGCCCGTGAAGGTCAGTTTCGACAGGGAAAGCGAGATGTCGCTCGATTCCACGATATGATCGGGAAGCCCCTCGGGGCCGCCGATCAGGAAGTCGACGGCCTCCCTGCCTCGCAGGAACTCGGCAAACTCCTCAGACGATACCTGTCTGCCTGCGGGATGCAGGGCCACCGTCAGGCCGCCTCTTGCCTTTGAGTTCGGCACCTTGTTCCGCGATGCCTCGCCCCTGCGGGAATCTCTTGAGAAGCCCTTCTTGAGGTCGACGAGCTCAAGTCTCGCGAAGGGCGATATTCTCTTCTTGTACTCCTCGATCCCGTCCGCGACGAAGCGGTTCTTGACCTTCCCGGCCGACACCACCCTGATGCGAAGCAGCGTCCCTACCCAAGATCCCACCCAGCATCTTGGAGAAATATGTTCGCCCGGCTTTGCCCTTGCTCTCAGCCCGAAAGATAGTTCAGGTTCTCGTCCGAGGGGGTTGCGTGGTAGGTTGACCGTCGGGCTTGGGCTTGTCGGTACGGGAAGACACGGAACTAGGTATGCTGAGCACATCCAGACCGAGGTGAAAGACTCGGCCCTCGTGGCTGTGTGTAGAAGGGACAAGGAGAAGCTTGCGGAATTCGGCCAGCGTTTCAAGATCGATCGGCTTTACACCGATTACCGGGATCTGGTGAAGGATCCCCAGGTCGACGCGGTTCTCATCGTAACGCCCAACGACCTTCACATGCCGATCGCCGTTGCGGCAGCAGAGGGCGGCAAGCACATCCTCGTGGAGAAGCCGATCGCACGAAACGTCGAGGAGGCAAGGAAAATGATAGAGGCGGCTCGCAAGCACGGCGTCAAGCTCATGGTTAGCCACAACTTCCGATACCATCCACTAGTGAGGCGGGTGAAGGCCTTGATTCCTTCGATGGGCACGCCATACTTGATCTCGATGTGCAAGAGGCAACAGCGGGCGCCCGGGTGGCGGGAGAACCCCGAGGCGTCAGGCGGCGGGGCACTCATGGATCTGGGAGTCCATCTCTTCGACCAGGCAAGGTTTCTGCTGGAACGCGAGGCGCTGGGCGTGTTCTGCTCGACCGCGAGGGTGCTGGGCACGTCCGTCGAGGACTCCTTCGCAGCGGTGCTGGAGTTTCCAGGCTGTCTGGTCTGTTGCGATGCCTCGATGTGCTCCGGGAGCAGGATGGACCTGATAGAGGTGGCCACCGACGGGGGCCAACTTCTTGCCGACAGATACGGTCGCCTGATAACTGTGGCGCAGGCAGGCGACCGGAGGGAGGAGAGGATAACCGAGCCCGACTTCACCGTGGGGCTGGTCCTCAAGGACTTCGTCAGATGCATCTCCGAGGATAGAGAGCCTCCGGTCACAGGGATGGATGGCCTCAAGTCCGTTGAGATCGCCCAGGCATGCTACGAATCCGCTCGGGCGGGCCGGAAGGTTCGCCTGCCGGCTAGATCTTCCCGGTCCCCCCGCAGGTGGGACATGTAACGGCGGGGCCTACTTCCCTGGCGGGCGGTCTCACCCTGTATCGCAGGTTGCCTTGGTTGACGCTCTGGCTGAACCCGCTGGCCTTCAAATCGAAGGTGTAGGTCTGGCCAGGGGCAATGACGTGCTGGTCGGCGCCCCTCCATGCCTCCTCTCCCTTCTCTATCACCCAAGCCTCAACTTTGAAGATCCCATCCTCGTTGTCAAGGTTGGTGACCTCGATGTACACGTGCCAGTCAGATGAGATGGTGCCCCGATCCGAAAGCCAGCCCCGAGCGGTGTGGTTGAACTCCACGGTTTCGGGGATGACGCCGGTTCCGTTGCACTCCGGGCAGACCAAGTGGTAGTTGGGATCGTTGGGGAAAGCATCCGAGTTGTCGCCGTGACCGTCCTTGTCTGTATCCGCCCACTCTTCCCAGTCATTGGGGAAGGCGTCCGAGTTGTCGCCCACTCCGTCGCCGTCGGCGTCGATCCATTCCTTGGGGTCGTTGGGGAAATCATCGGAGTTGTCGCCGTGGCCGTCGCCGTCGGTATCGGCCCATTCCTCCGAGTTGTGCGGGAAGGCGTCCGAGTTGTCGCCCACCCCGTCGTTATCGCTGTCGACCCACTCGTTCGGGTCGTCGGGGAAACGGTCCTCCTCGTCCGGGTGTCCATCATGGTCAGAGTCCTTCGGCCCTATGCAGCCGGACAGGAGGATGCCGGGGATGAAGGCCAAAAGGAGGAGAACCGCATACACGCGTTTTCCGCTCATCGCACCCAGCCTCCGCACCTCAGGCGGTGAGGGCCGATATGATGGCTTTGGAGAAGGCGGGAAGGTCCTCGGGGAACCTTGAGGTTATGATGTTATCGTCCCTCCTCACTTCAACGTAATCGAAGTCCCCTCCGGCGTTCACGATCTCATCCTTGACCGCCCTGTAGGCGGTGAGCTTCCTTCCCTTCGCAAGCCCGGCTGAGACCAGCACCTGGGGGCCGTGGCAGATCGCAGCAAGTATCCTGCCCCTCTCGTGCGACTTCCTGACGAAGTCTAGGACCTCACGGCTCTCCCTCAGCTTCTTGGGAGCGCTCCCCCCAGGTATGATGACGCAGTCGAAGTCCTCGTTCGCAATCTCCTTCACGGTCCTCGTCGGCGTGAACCCGATTCCATGCTTGCCCTTGACCTCGTCCTTGGTCAACCCCGCCACGACCACATCCGCCCCGGCCTCGGTGAACCTGATCAGCGGATAGAAGAACTCGAGATCCTCGAAGCCCTCGGCAACCAAGATGGCAATCCTCTTCCCCTTAAGCTCGTCCACTCATCCTGCCTCCTCCAGGTAATATGCGCTCATCGCTTGAAAACTTTGGCTCGGGGAACGCGGAACGCGGACGGCCCGCATGCGGCTATCCGTGTAACAATTTTAGGCAGCTGCCAGAGCACTACGTGATGCTTCCCTCCAGCCTCTTGGTGAAACCCGTTTCAGCCCGATGTAATCTTGCCTGCGAGTACTGCTTCTATGCCAGGAGATCGGAGCTATACCATCCGGGCCCCCGGACGTGCATGAGCGAGAAGGTCCTGGAAGCCATGATCTCGCAGTACCTTGCGATATCGACCGAGCACGCATCGTTCAGCTGGCAGGGCGGGGAGCCGTTGCTGGCCGGCCTTGATTTCTATCTCCGGGCGGTCGAGCTGCAGGAGGCCCACGGAAGGGGGCATACGGTTTCGAACGCTTTCCAGACCAATGGCACCCTGCTGTCGGAAAGTTGGACCAGGTTCTTCAAAAGGTACAAGTTCCTCGTGGGCATAAGCGTGGACGGCCCACCCGACATCCATAACGCCTACAGGCGAACGCGGCGGGGGCGGCCAACCTTCGACAGGGCGATGGCGGGTCTGGAGCTGTTGAAGGAGGACCGCGTGGAGTTCAATGTTCTCTCGGTCGTAACCAATCTCAGTGCTTGCCGATGGGAGGACATATACCGGTTCTTCGTCGATCGGGGCGTGCGGTACCTCCAGTTCGTCCCCTGCCGTGAACTCGATGCAGCCGGCAACCCGGCACCGTTCAACGTCACCGCCGACCAGTACGGTGAGTTCCTCTGCCGCATGTTCGATCTGTGGAGAGAAGACTTCCCAAACGTCTACATCCGGCTCTTCAACTCGGTTCTGGCCGCGAGGATGGGCGCTGCGGGTGGACTCTGCACGCTGGGTCCCAGGTGCGGCGAGTACTTGGTCGTGGAATACAACGGGGACGTCTACCCTTGCGACTTCTTCGTGGATCGGGGCATGCTCATGGGGAACCTCATGGAAAGCTCGCTCGGCAGGATATCCGAGAGCACCCCGTTTGAGGAGTTCGGACGGGCAAAGCTGGGGCTCCCGCGTGAGTGCAAGGACTGCCCATGGCTGGACCTCTGCTATGGTGGGTGTCGGTATCACAGGCCAGATCGGCTTCATCCAAGCCGAACCGATTTCTGCGCTTCCTATAGGAGGTTCTTTGAGTACAGCGAGGAGGGCTACCGGGACATCGAGCGTCGGCTCTAGGGATGCACAGATGAATCCCCGGTCTCTGGCGGCACCCAGGCTCTCTGGTGTGAAACCTATTTGTGCTGGAAACGCTATCAGGATTCGTGGCATCGAAGGCTGACGAGAGGCTCGCCCGCTGCGTGGAGGCACGGACGGGGAGAAGACGGGCCTCGGCGGCCGATGTTGAGAAGATTCGACGCAAGCTCAGGTCTATGGCACCCGACCAGAACGCCTCGAAGGTCGCGATGATCGCTAGGGCCATGGCAGATCCGATGAGGGTCGCGATACTGAAGGCGATCGGGTCCGAAGGGGAGCTTTGCGTGTGCGAGGTCATGGTTCTGATCAACCGATCCCAGCCCTCAGCCTCCCACCATCTTGGCATCCTCAGGGAGGCAGGTCTGATCAAGGAGTCTAGGCGGGGGAAGTGGGTTTTCTACTCGCTCGTCGATACCTCCGTCCTTGACGCCGTTCGATCGCTGGCTCAGGTGGCCGCCCCTCGTTGCTAGGGCGGCTCCGATGAGCCAACCTACAGCCTCGCGACAGCTGGCTGGGGAATCGCCAAAGAACCGCGCTGGAACGGTTAGGAATCCTATGGTTGCAGTGCCCGGCTGCTGCGGAACCATCCGCGCGTTCGCAGGCAGAACTTCACGAGCGTCAGCATCAGCGGCACTTCGATGAGGACCCCAACCACCGTCGCCAATGCCGCCCCCGAGCTGAGCCCGTAAAGGGTGGTCGCCGTGGCAATGGCGACCTCGAAATGGTTGCTCGCGCCGATCATCGCCGAAGGAGCGGCGTCCTCGTACGTGAGTTTCAAGAGCCTTGCGGCACCGTATGTCAATAGGAAGATCAGCCATGTCTGGATGAAGAGCGGCACGGCAATCAGAAGTATCGTCTGCGGACGTTCGACGATCATCTTGCCCTTCAGCGAGAAGAGTATGACGAGCGTGGCTAGGAGCGCTACGATCGCCACCGTCGTCAGCCTGCCCACGAATCTCTCCCTGAACCACTCGATTCCCTTTCTCTTGATGAGCTCGCGCCGGGAGTAGTAGCCGGCGATCAGGGGAAGGGCAACGTAGATTGTGACGGACAGAACTATCGTCTCCCACGGTATGGGCATGCGGTTAACTCCCAGGAGGAATCCACCCAGGGGAGCGTAGAGGAAGAGCATGCTCAACGAGTTGATGGCGACCATGACGAGCGTGTGGCCGTCGTTCCCCCTGGCGAGATAGCTCCACATCAGAACCATGGCCGTACACGGCGCGATGCCGAGGAGTATGGCCCCCGATATGTAGGAGCGGTAAAGGTAGACTTCGGCACCGGTTTTGACGATCTCGGTTCCAGGCAGAAGGTCTTTGAACAAGACGGAAAGGAAGAAGGTTGCGATCAGGAACATGGTGAAGGGCTTCACCGCCCAGTTGGCGAACAGCGTGAGTGCCACCGGCTTCGGGGTCTTCCCCGCCTTGACGACCTCGCTGAAGTCGATCTTGACCATTATGGGGTACATCATGAAGAACAGGCATACCGCGATGGGTATGGAGACCTGGGCAACCGACAGCCTATCCAGCGCGGTTGATAGGCCGGGCGCGACCTTGCCTAGGCCGATGCCAGCCAGTATGCAGAGACCGACCCAGATCGTGAGGTACTTCTCGAAGACGCTGAGCTCGCGCTTGGGGGCCGAGGGTTTCATATTCATCATCTTCGATACGAAATCTCTCTCAAAAATGTTTCAAAGGCTGGGTTCGCGACCCTTGCCTGAGAGATCATCACGGCTCGCTCTTGGGCGGTCGAGCCGGACATGCGCTTATGCCGGTCCGCAGGACGCAAGATGCGCGAAGGACGTGCGCCGGGGCTCAACCCTTCGGTCACTCCGTGATGGCTTCTATTATGATCTTCTTCGCACGATCGACATCGTCCTTTGAGACATATTCCATCAGATCGCTCGGACCCCCTCATACTTGTAGGTATATCTCGGCTGGCGTCTTGGGGGTCTTCTCCAGGCCAACCGCCCTGAAGAGAGGAGTAGCCTCCAGAGCCTGTAGGCTTCCCTGACTTCATCCGGGATGTTGACCCATCTTTCTGGGCCGAACTCCTGGGCTAAGATCTGTTTTGGGGAATATCTTGGGCACTATGCCGGCGCCGGGGGCCTTGGTCTTCGGGTCGATGGTCGGAGGCAGGGGCTTATGCAGATCCGGCAGTATGCTGTACCACTGCTTTGGTATGTCTTCCTCGTCCAGCAGTGTCTTCCTCGATGGCATTGTCGCATCACCGCAGACTGATCAGTCTTTGGTGCATTAAGCCCGGGAAGCAGGTCTCGCCGGGGGCCGTCGGTCGCAAGAAACTCCCAGCATGCAGGAGATGAGCTGCTGGTCATCGCTGTCAGCTGAAGGCATGCTATGTCGTTGCGTTTATCAGTCGCCCGTGCTCGTCCGGGCATCGTGAAAGCGCAAGGTAGCTACCTGGTCCAGACTCCGAGCGGCATGGGTCTGGGCAACCGGTTTCTCTCGATTTCAGTGGGCACCTCGAATGGGCTGCAGCCGAACAGGCTGTTCTCCAAGAGTACCTCTCTCGCCTTTGCGGATCTTCCGTACCTTTACCGAGTTCTGGGCGGTTGGGAGACTCCGGCTTTCATGGAGTCGGATTAAGTCAGGGCCAGGGGGCGCTGATCCTAACCTTGACCGGAAAGGCTTCTTCTTCGATGTGGCGGAGTGGTGCATGGGCGACACCTACGAGGTGCCTCGCGCATCCGGACCTTCCCGTCGTAGCCTCTGAATTCCGTTACCGGTCCAATCGTCGAACATACCAGGCTATGTCGCGCTGCGAGAACCTGATGTTGGATCTGTCGGGGCTTTGGCTCTAGAGGGGAGTCGACTCGGTTTGTAGGGAGTCTGGGCCTGACCGATTGCTGTTTGGCACCAGGGTCCCGTATCGAGACCCTTCCTCGGCCGTGGCCATGGTTGCCTACTCGCAGATATCGGAGGAGGAGAAGGCGATGGTCGCAGGGGCAACCTTGAGAGCCTGATGAAAGGGGCAAGGATATGAGGGCTGGACCCATCAAAGAGGCCGTGCTTTCGGGCGCCCCCTTGAACTGCCTAGTGGTGGGTGCACATGCCCATCCGGGCGCTTTCTTCAACTACTACCACATCCCCTACGGTCGGGATGATCAGGTCATAGGCCTGGTGGATGCTCTTGGAATCGACGAGGCCTGTGTATTCTCGTTCGCCGGCGTCAATCCCGACTTGCGCCTGGGGAACGATCTCATCGCCGCCAGCACCTCCAAGCATCCGGAGCGCCTCCACGGGCTTGTAACCTTGAACCTCAACTGCCCGGGAGAGCTAGGTCCGCGAGCTGGAGAGATGCAGGAAGCCACGATTTGTAGGGGTTAAGATCATTGGCGAGTACCAGTTCAGGCGAACCTCCGAGGCGAAGCTTCAGGCCGTCTTCGCCTACGCTGAGGAGAAGGAGATGCTGATCCTGAAGCACGATTGGGGAGTTGCGGGGTATCTTGGGCAGGTTGGAGGTGCGTATCCCAGTGCTCGTTTCGTGATGGGGCACCACAGCCTGGCCTACGCGGACGTTGTGAACGAGTTGGAAAACGTGTATCAGTGTACGTGCGTGCCTCTTGGCTACCGCCCGGTGGAGGATCTCGTCGATCGGGTCGATCCCAAGAAGATCGTGTTCGGCTCCGACCTTACGGATCTGGACCCCGCTCTTGGGATAGCACCACTTGCCTGCGCCGAGATAGCCAGATCCGCAAAGAGGCTGATTCTGGGCCGGAATATGCGTAGGCTCCTCGATGCGCTCCGTCCCCCTCAGGGACCGGACCGGAGATCTTCACGATATTCGGTCCGGTTGCCGTCTTGGCCTTGACTAGGGATTGGCGTGGGTTATCGCGCGCCGGCCCGCGCCCACGGCGGGGCCGGAGACGGTTCGGGTGCGTCGTTACTCCCCCAGCGAGTTTGCGCTTACAGACACAGAGGGTGGATCATTCCCCGTTCCGATCGATCGAAACTGCAGACACCCGACGCGGTTCTCCATCGCGCGGTTGAGAGATCCCCTATTCTTCGTTCAGACCCTTCGCCAGAGCTTTTTCAACGATTTCCTTGAAGTGCCCCTCGGCCGGGAAGCTGCCGTGCCAAACGAGGCGGCCGTTCACGAAGATGACCGGCGGGTCCACCTTGCCAAGGTGGGGCTTCAGGTAATCAGGATAGGAAGTCGCAGGCCTTCTGCGGCTTAGAACCATCCTCTCGATCCGAATGCGGTCGGCGAAGTGATTGTTCAAAGAGTTGATGATCGCCTGCCGGCGGGCCAAGAGGCTGCGAAGCTCTCTAACCGCACTGTCGGAAACCGACACGGGCGCACAGCACCCCTCGAAGGGATCCCCTTCGAAGATCTCGACAAGCACTTGCCTCTTGAGAACCTCTCCGTTCTTGCGAATCTTGGAACCGGATATGATGGAGCCCCCAGGATCGCGACTCGTCATCCATCGCCTCTTTTCGCGGACTTCCTGATCCGGTCTAGGATCTCCTGCTCCCTCCGGCTCAACTCCCTTTTCCAAGGCTCCTCTATTCTCAGCGATATCTTCCTGCAGATGGCAGGCTCGGGCCATGCTCCGGGATCGTGGAGGGTGTAGCCTAGAAACTCGGTGGGCTTCTCCTGGATGCAGCAATGGACGGCCTTCCTTATCATCTCCGGGTCCATCGCCCTCTTGGGATCCTCTTCCGAGATGAGGTTGACTATGCTCACCTGTTTTCTGAACCTTTGGATTGCCTCCAGAGATATGTTTGGGAGATAGGGCGACGGAGCTCTGGCCCCGACTATGGTCCGCTTCTTGTCCTGTGCAACCCCGTTGTCGATGAGCTTACACAACGCATCCGCCGGAAGGTGTCCAGGCGATTCTCGCCAGCAGATGACCAAGTATCTGATGTTCGGATTGGCCACCACATTTGCGATCAACTTCTCAATGCCGATGTTCTCCGTTTGAAGCGTTCCTGCAAGCGCGGCTCCAGCTTCAATGGCTACCTCGATGAGCCTCACAAGCTCGGGAGGAATCTTGAAGTCGAAGGTGTCAAGGATTGCCACCACAGCCACCGGGGAGTAGTCATTGCCTCTAAGGTACCGGCCCGTTTCGGGCGGATAGCCCTCGGGGGGTTCGACCTTCAATGGTCCCGTTCCCGCCATGACGTCCAACTCTGATAGGCGTGTCCGGATCTCTTGCGCGTTCGCCCTAGCTGCACACAGCCCCGATTATGAGTTCCTTGGCACGCCTGACATCGTCTTCCGATACGTAGTCCATCAACGGCTTTGAGCCTTTCTCGACCTCCTCGTGGAGGGCTTTCTTCTTCATCCCGATGTCCCTGACGAGCACGATGCTCTTCGTAACCGTGAACCCTGCCTTTTCGAGCGTCTTCCTGCTGCACTCAAAGGGGCAACCGTCCACGGACACAATCCGTTTGGCCGCCTTGGTCTTGGCGAAGACCGGCGCGACGTCGGTTGGCAGGCCCGCGAGGCAGCCGATGGCAGCCTTCCTCAATCCGAGCTCCTTTACGGCTTCGATGCTCGCCAGCGCAGCGGTTATCCCGGTGTTTGAGAATCCGCCGAAGCAAGCGTAGATGACGTTTTCGTGCGTGTTTCTGCCGGCCTCCAATTCTGGTGGCTTTTCCTTCAATCTGTTACCTCCAACCAGATGTCTGCGTATGTGATACTCGGTCCCTATGGAGGGTTCTTGAATGCTCCAAAAAATATTGAACTAGTGATAAATGTTCAGTCTTTAAATCACTCAGCCTAGAGAAGAGAGACGCGGGTACGTATTTAGCTCGCGCCTTGGTTGGTCTGGTCGTGTGAGGTCTCCTTCCAGCTCTGGGTTAGAGCTTCGGATAATGCCTGGGATGGGTCCAGGCTCCAGGCCTCTCTGCTCCCATGTGGCAAGAAGGCTTGGAATCCTCTCATACATCCTTACACCCTTCCCATTCCTGAGAGTCCCTATGATCTTTCTCTGCACGACAAGCGCCCTCAAAGCCCGCTCCGAACGATTGTTGGTCAACTCTACACCAGGATGCCTGACAGCGGTAAACAGGTAGGGA
>Ga0129301_1000757_pt1 | contig 17055 bp, 8 predicted proteins | sample ConPoolayeHmetaG_FD_94489 | JGI IMG/M metagenome (GOLD analysis project Ga0129301, IMG submission 94489) | Hot spring microbial mat communities from California, USA to study Microbial Dark Matter (Phase II) - Cone Pool mat layer H metaG ...
ATCCGCGGTCCGGCCCAGGATATCCCGTTCGGCAATGACCTCCTCGACGTCGTGTTCAGCACCGGCACCTCCACCTTCACCGTCACCGACCGCCGCACTGGCCAGGTATACGAGCAGCTCCCGCTCTCGGAGCTGCCGGTCGTCATGGGCGCGACCGCGCGGCCCGACGGCCGGGGCCTCACGGCGGAGCTGTGGCTCCCTGCCACCGACCTCCACCTGGAGCTCCGCCTGGAGACCCCCACCGCGGCGGCGGAGGTTCGCTGTGATCTCAGCGGCGCCGGCCCCATGGAGACCTTCTCATTCCCCGGGCCCTTCCGCCCCGAGGCCGGCGACTTCCTCGTCATCCCGCTCAACGAGGGCATCATCTATCCCGCCGACGACGAGACCGTTGACCCCCACCAGCTCTGGCTCATCGGCTACTCCGGGCACGGGGTCGCGATGCCCTGGTTCGGGCACTCCCGGGGCCTGTACGGGCCCGGCGTCATGGCGATCATCCATAGCCCCGATGACATGCGCGTGGCCTGCGGCCGGCCCGCCGAGGGCGGCAACACTCGCCTGTGCGTGTGGCCGCTATGGGAGCCCTCTCGCTTCGAGTTCGCCTATGACCGGTCGGTCACATACGTCTTCCTCGAGTCCGGCGGCTATGTGTCGCAAGCTAAGCGCTATCGCGAGCACGCGCGCGGGGTTGGCCTATATAAGTCTCTTGCCGATAAGCGAGCCGAGAACCCCAATGTAGATCTTCTCATCGGCGCGGTAAATGTGTGGGCGCCCGTCTGGTACGGCAACACAGACCCAGTGGCGCTCGTGGACGAGATGCAGTCACTGGGGATCGAGCGCATCCTCTTCAGCGAGGGAAGCACGCCCGACGTCGTCGCTGCCCTCAACGAGCGACCGGGCGTGCTCACCAGCCGCTACGATATCTACCAGGACGTGTGGCCGCCCGGCGAGCCGGAGTGGGCCAACCACGAGGGTTGGCCAGACGATTTGGTGCTGAAGCCGGACGGCACGATCCTCGAGGGATGGGTGATCCGCGACGGGGACACTTTGTACCCCGGCGGCGTTATCTGCTCCCCACGCGGCCTCGCGCGCGCCCGAGAGCAGATCCCCGCCGACCTCGCGACCACGCCCTACCGGTGCCGCTTCCTCGACACCACCACGGCCTCCCCGTGGCGCGAGTGCTACCACCCCGAGCACCCGACCACCCGAGGCGAGGACCGACACTGGAAGATGGAGCTGCTGCGCTTCTGCAGCGAGGAGCTGGGCCTCGTCACCGGCAGCGAGACCGGGCTCGACGCCTCCGTTCCCTACCTGCACTACTTCGAGGGCATGATGTCCCTGGGCCCCTACCGCCTCCCCGACTGTGGATACACCCTCATAGACTACGTGGAGCCCACCGAGGATTTCCTCAAGTACCAGGTTGGGCCATACTATAGGGTGCCGCTCTGGGAGCTCGTCTACCATGACTGCACAGTCTCTTACTGGTATTGGGGCGATTCCACTAACAAGGCGCCGGAGGTGTGGGACCAGCGCGATCTGTTCAACGTCCTCTACGGCGCCCCGCCGCTGTTCATGCTGAGCCCCGAGGTTTGGGGGCGCCACAAGGCGCGCTTTGTCCAGACCTACCAGGACGTCTGCCCCCTGGTGCGGCGGCTCGGATATGACGAGATGCTCTCCCACGAGTTCCTCACCGACGACCACACCCTCCAGCGCACCAACTGGTCCTCGGGAATCTCGGTCGTCGCTAACTTCTCGACGCAGGAGCAGAGGCTCGCCAACGGGACCGCCATCCCGCCCCTTGGATACCTGGCCCACGCCACCCCGTTCACCGACGTGCCCTGGTATCACTGGGCCCTCGCCGACATCCTCGCCTGCGCGCGGGCGGAGATCGCCGCTGGCTACCCCGATGGCCGTTACCGACCCACGGTCACTGTCTCCCGCGACCAGATGGCCGTCTACATCTCCCGCTCCCTCGCCGGCGGCGACGCCGGCATCCCCCCCGGCCCGTCCGAGCCCACCTTCCCCGATGTTCCCGCAGATCACTGGGCATTCCGCTACATCGAGTACGCGGCCGCCAACGACATCGTCCGCGGCTACGACGACGGCAGCTACCGTCCGCAGTACGCCGTGGACCGGGGCCAGATGGCCGTATTCGTCGCCCGCGCCATTGCGACCCCCACCGGTGAGGCCGGCCTCGCCGACTACGAGCCGCCCGGCATCACCTTCCCCGACGTTACGCCTGATACAGACTCGGCATGGTGCTGGAAGTACGTCGAGTACCTTGTCGAGCGCGATATCGTGCGCGGCTACGACGACGGCCGCTACCACCCCGAATACACATGCAGCCGCGATCAGATGGCCGCCTACGTCACTCGGGCGTTCGCCCTTGGGCGATAGGCGCCGCCGGCCGGCTGGCCCCGGGGCCTTGCCGTCTTCAGGCCCCCTCGGGCGGTGAGGCGCCCACCGCGACGCCCACAGCGGCCAGCGCACGCGCCCACGCGCGGCGCCACGCGCCGAGCCCGTATGTCTCGACGACCTGTCTGCGCTGCTCGGCCCCCACGCGCTCCCGTTCGACGTAGATCTCTCGCATCGCGCGGGCGAGCGCGTACGCGTCGGGGCGCGCGTGTGGGCCCGGGAGATCCCGCAGCCCTGCCACCCAGGTGCAGATGGTCGCCGTCCCGCACGCCATGCTCTCCAGCGCCGACAGCGAGGTGCCCTCCCCACACAGCGAAGGGATCAGCGTCAGCCGCGCCGCGGAGTACACCGCAGGGAGGTCCTCGTGGGGCACGCGGCCGTGCAGGATGACCCGCGTATCCAGGCCCCGCCGCAGGATGTCCCGGCGAAGCTCGCGCACATACCCGGGCTGCCCCGCGCCGCCCACGACGAAGAGCGTGGTCTCCGGGCATCCTTGCCTGAACAAGTCGTACGCGTCTACCGCTAAGTGAATACCGCGGTTTCGGAACAGATTACGCGGGACCAGAATGGCGTTCAGCTCTCGGAGGGCCGGTAGCGGAGCCGTGGGCCGGAACCGCTCGGTGTCCACGCCGTTCGGGATGAACCACACCCCAGGCGCCACTTGCGAGAACATGCGCTGCCGCGGCTGGACGCGCAGCCCCATGGCGCGCAGGAAGTGCGAGTCGTTTGCTATGTAGGCGTGCGCGCGCCGGAACGCCAGACGGGTCAGGCAGCGCTTAGCCGCGCTCCGCAGCGACCCCGGCGCGTCATCCCAGAACACCCCGTGCGAGACCCCCACCCGAACCGGCCGCCCCCGGAACAGGCTCATCAGGTCCAGCGCCAGCAGATAGTGAGGGTAGTGGCAGATCACCACGTCGTGCTGGAGGAGGCTTCGCCGCAGCCGGAACAAACCCACCGCCTGCGTCCAGAACTCCAGAGGCAGGCCTCGCCAGGGGTTCGGCACGAACCGGACCTCCTCAGCGTTCGTGCGCGCCCGGCGCTGGTACACCCAGTGCTCGTGGCCAGCCCCTCTCACGAGGTCCCGAAGCTGAGTGACATACACGTCCGCGCCCCCCGCCACCGGCTGGTACGTGTACGTGACCTGTGCTAACGACAACCCCCTCCCGCCCTCCAGCCGCGCCGGACGCGGCCGCCGCCTCCACCGGCCGGCCGCGTACCCTGCCACGTGGGCCACGTCCACCGTCGCCGACACCGCGGGCGCCAACAGCGCCGCCCCCCAGCTTGCCCCGCGCCGCCGCGCCCGCCGCGCGTACCGCGCCCAGTAGGCCGCGCCCAGTACCGCCATGGCCGCAACGGCCCCCGGCCGCCACACTGCCACGGCGATTAGCGCAGCGCTTATAAGGACAACGCCGAATCCCTTAGTGTAGTGCCCGAACCAGTGGCCCAGTTCGCCGTCGCTTGAGGCATATCTGAAGAACTGCCGGAAGACCCCGGCCCACGATCCTCGCATCCGCCACCGCACCACGGCGCGCGGCTCGAACACGAACCGGCACCCGGCTGCCCGCAGCCGCCGGCCGAACAGCGTGTCCTCCGCGCAGTCAGTGTACTCCGGGTATCCTCCGGCACGCTCCCAGGCCTGCTTCGTAAACGCGACCGAGCGGCCCGAGGGGGAGAAGCGCGCCTGGTCAACCTCCGCCGGCGCCGGAACCGTGGCCGCCGCTACGGCACGCTCCCACGTCGTCCTCGCCTCCGGCGCGTAGTAGCCGGAGACCACGTCCGGCGCCTCCCGCCGCCGGAAGGGGGCCGTGATGCGCGCCAGCCACTGTGGCTCGGGCTCGCAGCCAGCATCAACAGAGGCGATGATCGGCCCCGCCGCGTGCTCGACGGCCAGGTTCCTCCCCCTGCCCCGGCTCGCCCCCGCCTCCACGATCAGCCGCACCGGCATCCCCCGCGCGATCCTCTCCTGGACGAGCTCCCGCGTCCGGTCCGTCGAGCCGGCATCCACGACCACGACCTCATCTGCCCGCCGGTGCTGTGACTGGAGCGCGTCCAGAAGCCGGCCGATGCTCGCCTCCTCGTTGAGGACAGTCGTGATGACCGAGACCGAGCGCCGCGCCATCTCAGCCCAGACCGTGCGCGCGGTACATCGCGAGGTAGAGATCCGCGACGCGCTCCCACGTGTTCTCGGCCGCGAGGCGCCTCCCGCGCTCCCGCATCTCCGCCCCCAGCGACTCGTCGGCGCAGTGGCGGCTCAGCGCCGCCGCCAGCTCGCCCGGGCTGCCCGCGACGATCATCACCTCTCGCGCGCGCGGGAAGCCCGCGAGGTACTCGCGCTTGAGCGGGTTATCATAGAGCGCGAAGACCAGCCGCCCCATCGCCAGGGCCTGCCAGATCGCCAGGTAGCCAGACACGAACGCGAACTGCGCGCTGGCGAAGAGCGGCCCCGGGTCGGCGACAGCGCCCCGGAAGCTCACCAGGAGGCCCTGCGCCTCAGCATAGCGCTCGGCGACCGCCCGCAGCGGCCCGTCGCCCGCCACCACGAGCGGGATTCGCCGGCCGTACTCCCGCCGCAGCTCAACCAGGGCCTCGAGGTAGAGCATGATCGCGGCGTCGTGCGCGAGCCGCCCGACGAAGACCGCAGACGGGTTGTAGGGCAGAGGCGGCGGCGTGCCGACGGGATCCACGCCGCCATAGGAGACCGCGAAGCAGCTCGTTCCATACCAGCGGCAGATGAAGTCCCCCATGCAGATTGCGTTGCGCACCCGCGCCCTGACGAAGCGGCGCCTGCGGATCGCCTCGGCGGGAATCGGGTAGCCCTCATAGCCGTGGAAGGTCACGAAGACGGGGCAGCGCGGCGGGAGCCAGCAGGAGGGCAGGTAGAAGTGCAGGAAGCTGTATGCATCATGGCAGTGGACGACATCGGCTGCCGCGAGATAGGGGCGCGCGGCGCGCCACGCCGCCAGCCAACTGCTGCGGCGGAGGCGGTGAACGACGATCGGGCCGGCGCGTTCTTGCGAGGACTGGTCTGCGTGGGTCAGCGCCTGCACCTCGTGGCCGCGCTCCGACAGGCATTCGGAGACGCGGCGCACGTGGGTCTCCACTCCGCCGATGGAGGGATAGAAGCTCGGGGTGATCATCAGTATCCGCATCTGAGCGGCGCCATTGTAGCAGAGGAGTGCGCCTTTGTCAGGACCACCCACAGGAGACCCTGCGCCGCCGCCTAGCCCGGAGCGCGCGGTCGTCGTGGTGCCGACCTACAATGAGCGGGAGACCCTTCCCTCTCTGGTCGAGGCGGTGCTGTCGCTCCCCGGCGCCTGGCGGGTGCTCGTCGTTGACGACAACTCCCCCGACGGCACCGGCGCTCTCGCCGATCGGCTCGCTGTCGCACACGCGCGCGTCTCTGTCATCCACCGGGCAGCCAGAGAAGGCCTCGGGCCCGCCTATCTCGCCGGGTTCGCCGCGGTGCTCGCGCGGCCGGATGTGGACTTCGTCGCGCAGATGGACGCCGACCTTTCCCATGACCCGGCGGACCTGCCCCGCCTGCTCGCCGCGCTCGCCTGGGCCGATCTCGCCATCGGCTCCCGCTACGTGGCCGACGGCCGCACCGAGGGGTGGGGGCTCCGTCGCCGCCTACTCAGCCGCTGGGGGAACGCCTACGTGCGCGCCACCCTCAGGCTCCCCCTCCACGACCTCACGGCCGGCTTCCGCTGCTGGAGGCGGTACGCGCTCGAGCGGATCCCTCTCGCCGCGGTCAAGACGCGCGGCTACGGCTTCCAGATCGAGATGGCGGCGCGCGCGGCGGCCGCGGGCGCCCGCGTCGCCGAGGTCCCTATCTGCTTTACCGAGCGCCGCGCGGGAAGATCCAAGATGTCGGGCTCCATCGTCGCCGAAGCCCTCATGCTCCCATGGCGGCTCCGCCGACTGCGCTAGGCACAAGTCTGATCTCACGGCGCGAGTGGGCGCTCGTGGCCGCGCTCTTTCTGCTCGCGTTCCTACCCGTGGCACTTACTGCGAACGACTACGGCGTCACCTACGATGAGCCCCACTATATCTCTGCTGGCGCTAAGTATGCCGCGTGGGCGGCGCGCGTCGCCCGCCGCGATTTCAGCGCTTTCAGCGTCCACCAGATCCGCGAGGTCTGGCGACTCAACCACGAGCACCCCCCGCTGCAGAAGCTGGCCTCGGGCCTGGCGCAGCGCTGGTTCGGTGCCATGCTTCCTGGGCTTACGGCCGCCCGGCTGCCCAGCGCGCTCTGGCTGGCGCTGGTTGCGTGCGCAATCTACCTCCTCTGCCGCGGCGTATGGGGCCGGCGCGGCGCGTTGTTCAGCGCGCTTGCGCTGCTGACCATGCCCCGGGTCGTCGCGCACGCCCACTTCGTGGCCCTGGACATGCCGATCGCGGCCTGGTTCTTCGTGGCCGCCGCGCTGCTCGCGGTCGGCCTGGAGCGCAACTCCTGGGGCTGGACCCTGATTGGCGGCGCCGCCTGGGGGCTGGCCCTGCTTGCCAAGATGAACGCCTTCTTCCTGCCGTTGCTCTTGCTGCCCTGGGCCCTCCTCTGGCACCGTAGGGCCAGCCTGAAGCTGCTCGTTGCTCTCGCGCTCGTTGGCCCGGCGGTATTCTACCTGGGCTGGCCCTGGCTGTGGCTCGCGCCGGTCGCTCATCTGCGCGAGTACCTCCGATTCCACCTCGAGCACGCGGCATACAACGTGTGGTATCGAGGTGAGCTGCATGAGTACGCGCCCTGGCACTACCCCTTCGTCCTCACCGCCGTGACCACGCCTCCTCTGCTTCTGGCGCTGGCTGGCGCCGGTCTGGTGCGTTCCTGCCCGCGCCCAGGGGTGCACCCGCGGGCTGCCTTTCTCTTGCTCGGGCTGGTGATAGCGCTCGCGCCGAGCGCGCTCCCCACCAGCCCGAAGTACAATGGTGTGCGGCTCTTCCTGCCGGCGTTCCCCTTCCTCGCCGCGCTCGCGGGAGGCGGCTTCGCCTGGCTGGACCGCAGGCTGACCGCGCGGCTGCTGCGCCGGCCCGGGGGGGCGCGCCTCTCGCCCCTCGCCTCGGCCGCCATCGGCGCGGCCCTTCTCCTGCCAGGCGCGCGCGCTGCCCTCGCTACCCACCCCTACCAGCTAGCTTACTACAACGCCCTCGTTGGAGGCACCGCGGGCGCGACCGACCGGGGCTTCGAGACCATCTACTGGGGCCAGGTATACAGGGAGGCGCCCGCATTCCTCAACCGCGTGCCTGAGCACAGCCCGCTGGTGCTCGTGATCCCTGTCGGCTGTATCTACCTGCTCGAAGTCCAGCAGCAGGCAGGCGCGCTAAGGAGCGACCTCCGCTTCACCGGCAATGAGCTGGAGGCGGCGGCCGCGGACTACGTGCTCTTCCAGTGCATGCAGAGCGACTACACGCATCTGTGTTGGGCTCTCGTCCGCGGCTCAGAGCCCGCGTGGGCCGTGCGCCTCGGTGATACGCCGCTCCTCGTCGCCTACGGACGCGCTTCTGTCGCCGACGCCCTCGCCCGCCTTGCCAGCACGAGTGCTCCGCCGAGGCCGCTAAGCCCGGCGGCGGCCACCAGTGAGATGAACAGACCCACTCGGTAGCTAGCCGGCTCGTACCGCATCTCTACTAAGGACTCTCCCGCCGGGACCGGCACGCCCCGAAACCCATAGTTGACCCGGCGGATGAGCGCCGGCTCCCCATTCACCCAGGCCCGCCAGCCGGGGTAGTAGGAATCCATCAGCACCAGCATACCCGGGGCCTCCGTGCTGACGCGCAGCACGATCGCGCCCGGATCGTCCCGCTCGAAGTGCACCGCGTGCCTGACCGGCCGGGCCGGGCGGGCGCGAGGATACCACTCGGCGCGCCATGGGTCGGGCGCCACCAGCGCGCGGCCCGCCACCGCGCGCGCGTCGGTCTCCAGGAGTCGCCGCGCCTCCTCGTCGTTCACCGGCGGCGTGTCGAGCGCGACGTAGGCGCGGGGCATCGCCTGGGTGTTCTCGTAGATGGTCACCTCGCCCTGGTAGCGGACCAGCCAGGTGGTCGGCACCTCCTGCCGGGTCATGAGGTAGCGCACCGCCAGCACGTCCAGCAGCGGGGAGTCGGCCGGCGGGTAGCGGGCCTGGTCGAGCGCCGGGCCGGCGACCAACTCGAAGGAGCGGCGGACGCGCAGCGAGTCTGAGCCGTGGATGTCGCGCAGGCCGAACACCATGGGGCTATTGTGCGGCATCCAGTCCAGGCCGTTGGCGGCCAGGGAGGTCACGCGATCATGCCCCGCGTGCTCCGCGAGCCACCGAAGCCCGTCCGTCTCAGGGTACGCCATGCGGGGGTCCACGAACGGGTTGAACCCGATGCCGAACCCGAACAGATCGAGCAGAACGAGCCCGACTGCCAACACCCCTGCCGACGCGGCCCGGAGCCCCAGCCGTGCCCGCAGACCGACGAGGGCGGCGGAGAGCATCGCCAGGACCAGGAAGACACTGATCTGTATGCCGAGATAGCGCACAAACCCAGGGAAGCCCGCCTCCTGCACCGCCCGGATCTCAGCCCACCGGAGGATCACCGCGGCCGCCACCACCGCGGTGAGGATGCCGGCAGCCCACCAGGCCGTGCCCGTCGGCGCCGGCCCCTCGCGGCCCAGCAGGTCGTCGAGGCCCAGCGCCGCGAGCCCCGCGAGCCCGAAGGCGGCCAGGCAGAGGACCCGCCCCAGGCCGGCCAGCTCGCGAAATCCCGGGGCCACGTGGTACAGCGCGGCGTAGACGGGCGACCCGAGGGCCGCCAGCCAGGCGAACACGGTGAGGGCCGCGAAGAACCAGAAGGCGGCCTCCCGCCAGCGCCGCGCCGACCACGCGGCAAGCAGCAGCGGCAAGACGCCCACGTAGCACGCTGTCTCGAAGAAGTTGAAGGCGCTCGGGTCGCGCACGTTTCCCCAGTAGTTGTAGTGCACCGGGTTGCCGAAGAAGTTCGGCACCAGGTACAGGACGAAGTGACCCACCGGGACGGCCGTCCGCACCGCCTCTGCAAGGCCGGGCGAGGCCCGCCCCGTGTGCCTGGCCAGCTCGAGGGTGGGCAGGATCTGCACGGCCGCGAGCGCGACCCCGACCGCCACAGCTGCCGCCGCCATCCCCACTGCGCCGGCGCGGCCCGGCAGGCCCTTCGTCCCGACCGCCCGCGTCAGCGCGTACAGACCCAGGGTGAGCACGGCGTACGCCGCGATCTGGAAATGCCCGCCAAGCAGCTGCATGGCGATCACCCCGGCGCACAGCACCGGCCATAGAGACCGCGGGTTGCAGCGGGCCCTCTCATAGCACAAGAGCGCGGCGGGCAGCCACATGAACACCCAGAGGGAGAGCGTCGGAAACTCCAGCCAGGACACCACGTAGCCGTTGAACACTAACACGACACCGCCCAGCAACGCTGCTAACGGCCGCGTCCCCAGCGCGACCAGAAGCGCGTACATGCACGCGCCCCCGAGGCAGAGATGTAGGATGGCCGAGACCCCGAAGCCGCCCCGCGCGCCGACAATGAGAAAAAGCACGTTGGGCGGGTAGAGAACCGCCGATTGCAGGTTCGCCACAAAGGGCGTCCCGCAGAACGCATACGGGTTCCACAGGGGTACGAGCCCCGCGCGCACCGACTCCACGGCGTAGATGCGCCACGGAAGATACTGTTGTATGGGGTCGAGCATCGGGTTGTGGGGGCGAACGAAGCCGGGAAACTCATGCCGCAGCGCGCGCCACGGCAGCATCAGGAGGCACATGTCCGCGGGGAGCATCACCCGCCCCACGAAGACCGGCCAGCAGAACACGCACACGGCCGCCACCAGCACCATGATAGGCCACCAACGCATGCTGCTCCGCCTCTGTGCTCGCTCTTCTCTCATAAGATGCTGTAGATCGTCAGCCACGCTCGCATGGCCAGCGCCTGACACACCAGAAGGAACATTATCGCGCACACCGTCGCTGCCCGCAGAGGGTGGCCGGCCAACCGCCCGGCCGCGGGCAGCGCCGCCGGCCACGCCAGGAACACCCAGATTCTCCCCACCTCGCCGCGGACGGCTCCTGAGAGGTTCAGCGCTCCCACTAGCACCAGCCACCCAAGCAGGAACGCCCGCAAGCCTCCGTCAGCCTCGTCTCCCCTGCGCCAGCGTGAACCCCATATCGCACACACTGCCAGCGGCAGGCCCAGGAACACGGCCACCTCCACGGGATTCATAATCAGCCATTTCCAGTAAGTGCGCGCCGTCTCCATGACGGTCACCTCGCGATGGGCCCCGAGCGCTGCAGCCGCGGCCAGAACGGGACGATACCCAGTCGCCACGCGAAGCGCCGAGTAGAACGTCGCCAGCCCGCCCAGGCCCGCCGCGGCGCATCGGGCAGCGCCCCGCTGTACGCCCGCCCTCCCTCGGAGCCTGCGCATCTCCAGCAGGAGCCAGAGCGCCACCCATCCCGCGACCGCCGCGAATGCGAAGGTGAAGAACAGCCCGGCGGCAAGCGCGAGCCCGGCCGCGAAGGCAAGCGGCAGGCTTGTCCTGCGCCAGGCGGCGTGCGCCAGCGCAAGCGTCGCCGCGGTCATAGCCACGACCGTCAGGTCGGGCGACGCACCGAGCAAGAGTAGGCCCGGCATGGCGGCGGCCAGCACCGCGGCGCAGAGCGCGGCCTCCGCGCTCATGAGTTGTCGGGCGAGCAGGTAGAGCGGCACCAGAGCGAGGGCGCCGCTAAGCGCGATCAGGGGCGCTGATAGCATGGCCGCCAGCGCGTCAGTGGGCGACAAGCCTAACCCGAAGGTGTCGTTATAGCCTCGCGCAAGTGTGGCGAGGAACGGCGTCGGCGCCACCCCCGCGGTGAGCCGCCGGACGAGCAGGAAGAACAGCACGACGCCGGGCGGGTGGGTGCGCGCGTGGTGCGGCAGGTAGGGGAGCTGCTCGTGGTAGCTGGCGAGCCAACTCGGCACATGGTCCACATCCAGCGAGACCCCGAAGTAGGTAGTCGCGTTCGGGCTGGCAATGACCGCGCCCGGGCCAACCCAGGGGAGGCCGACAGCGTTCAGCAGCGCGCACTGAAGGCCGAACACCACCAGCACCAGCGCCGCGAGGGAGAGCGCGCGCGCCGCGGGCGCCATCGCGGTCCAGCGCCCCGGCCGGCACAGCGCCCTACCCAGCACCACCAGCGCGAGCCCGGCCAGCGCCGAAGGGCCCAGCGACACGGGTACCTCGTTCGGCCGCCAGACCCATTCCCCCGGCACCCCAAGCGGGAGCCCCGCCCACAGCCACAGCCCGAGCGCCGCCACGGCTGCGGCCCCGATGAAGACGACAACCAGAGCGGATCGGTCGCGGGCGCTCACCATGCGCTAGTGCTCCACCGCGCGGTAAATCGAGACGCGCCCCGACGCGAAGACGCGCTCCAGCCATGGCGCCGCTGCGGGGTCGAAGCCACCCTGCTCACGCTCGGCCGGGGGCAGAAACATGGCATCGTAGACCGAATCGTCCTGCAGCAGGTATGTTATGCTCCCCTCGCACCAGAGCGCGCGCCGCGCGACGTCTGGCGTATCAGCGCGCATGAAGGCGGCGAACTCGTTCACCTTCCGGGCGAACTCCAGCGTCTCCGCCCAGTGGCCCAGGTACACGCGGACCCCGGCGAGGGACGGCGCGTAGCTGCCAAGAAACGAGTTGCAGAGGACCACGTCAGAGAACGTGGCGTGTTCCCCCAGCCAGGCGAGAGCGTCGCGCTGGTCGGCCCGCAGGTAGAGGGGCGGCATCAGGTTGACGAGGTACTCGGTGTTGTTGGTCGCGAGGTCGCGGGCCGTCCGCCGAACGAAGAGCGCGCTTGACGGAGTGCACAACACGACCAGCGCCGCGCCGACAGCCACCCCGCGCCAGCCCCGCATCCGGCGCAGCATGGGCTCGACAGCGGCGGCCGCGAGTATGCAGACCGGGATGTGCAGCCCTTCCGCCAGCTTGCGCTGGAAGGGCACCGGCAGATACACCACCGCGAACCCCAACGCCAGCCACATCCCCAGCAGCCTGCGGGCGTCACTGCCCCTGAGCACTGACCCGGCGGCGCCCACCGCGGCCAGTGGCAGCGGAATCCCCAACCCAAGAGCCAGATACAGCGGCGCCGGCGACTCCACCGGCGTCTCCACCGCCTTCACGGCCAGCGTAACGTCACCGGCCCGAACCAGCCATACCTGGTACAGGAGGGACGGCGCCGCGAGCGCCGCCACCACCGCCCCCATCTCCACCCCTCGCCAACTCAGGCGACGCGCCGCGGCTAAGTAGAGCGCAAACGCCCCGAGCACTGCCGTCGCCGGGATCACGTTGTAGGTATGGATGTTGCCCAACACTAAGGCGGCCATGCCCGCCCCCACCGCACATCGCGATGACCCCGCCCTGAGGGCGCCCGCGCCCAATGCAATCACGGTGATCGTGAGGAACACGGAAAGCGAGAACAGCGGGTTCAGCAGCAGAGTCAGGAATGTGATCGCCTCAGGCATAACTAGGCCGGGGCCGTAGTCCACCGGGTGAGGCGCGCCCGGGTGCGCGGGGTAGACCCACCCCAGGCCCGAGGCAACGCCAGCCAGCATCAACGCTAAGCGGCGACCAGGCACGCTGGGCGTGACCTGCGCGGCCAGGCAGTACACCGCCATAAGCAGAAGCCAACCTGACGTTACCCTGGCAGCGTGGTACACCACCGGCAGGGGGAGCCTCGTGACGCGGGCCTTCATGCCGAGGGCCAGGAAGAACGCGTTCAGGAGGCGCCCCGGCTGCGGCTCGGAGGTGAAAGGGTTGAGCAGAAAGACGCGGCCCTCCCGCGTCTGGCGCATGTACGCGAGGTACACGTTGTGCTCGTCCGGGTTAGCGATGAACCCAGAATAGTAGTGCCCGGCCGGGCGAATCGCCAGGCCCCAGAGGTAGGGCGCGCAGGTGAGCAGCATAAGCGCGGCCGACACCGCCGCCGCCCAGCGTAGCTCGACCGCAGGCGGCCAACGGAACCCATGTCTGGCGGGCGGGTCGGTCATGGCTCGGGGTGCGAGTAGACGATAATGTGAGGCGAGGCGTACAGCCAGTCGGGAGGAGCCCAGTGGCGCCCGGGGGCAAGCCAGGCGAACCGGGGCGTGGGCCGGCGGTACTCAGTGCGCTCGCGGTAGGCGTCGTCGAGGGCCGCCAGGAACGACACGACCTCGGGGCGCCTCAGGCGCAGCAGGTCCTGGGCCTCCAGGTCGGCGAGCACGAAGTAGTCCGGCGCCCCGTCGGTGAGCGCGCGCACATCCCATCCAGTGATAACCAGGCGACCACCCTCCATCTCGTTCCATCGCTCGAAGAACGGCCGCGAGTACGGGGACGGACCTCCGTTGTAGGGCGACACCGGCGGGTGCCAGAACCAAGGCCTGTCCACGAAACCGACGCGCAGGCCGCCCTCGTGCACCGCGGGCCGCAGCTCATGCCAAGCCTGATCCCGTGGATCCGGGCCGTCAACGTTGTGGACCAGCCCTGCGCTGTAGAGAGCCGTCAGCGCCACGACCACCGCGGCGACGAGGCCAGCGATGAAGCGGCTGTGCGGCCGCCGCAGGGCCTGGAGCGGCCACAACAGCCCCGCGGCGCCAAGCACCGCAAGGAAGGGCGTGAGTGGGACCAGATAGCGGATGAAGCGCTCCCTGCCGGCTCCGATCACCAAGAGGTAGAAGGCAGACCACACGAGCGCAAGCCTCACCGCGCGCGAGGGCAGCGCGACAGCGGCGGCGACCCCCAGCGCCACCGCGGCAACCAGTCCATAGCCCAGCCCCGCAGGCAGCCCCCGCAGCAGGTGGTAGACCCACCCCGACCCCGTATCCACGAACGCGAGCGTGCCGCCCACGCGCGCGTGCTGAAGCTCGAACAACACCCCGCGCCGGAAGTCCTCCGTCCAGAAGTACGGGCAGCCGATGATGAAGCCGACGACCGCACCGCCGAGCACCCCCAGCCCCCAGGACCACCGCCAGGAGCGCGGTGGCGCAAGCACCGGCGCGAGCGCGGCCGGCAGGAGGAACAGGCCCGCGTTGTACTTAGTGGCCGCCGCGAGCCCGACGGCCATGCCCAGCAGCAGGCCCCCGCGGCCACTGGGGCGCGCGGCGCAGCTTAGCGCGATTGCCAAGGCAACGGTCAGCCAGAAGGTGGCAGGCACGTCCACAGTCGCATAGTGGCTATTGACGATGTGAAGCGGGCAGAGGGCCAGCAGCGCGGCGGCAAGCGCGGCCAGCCGGCGGCCCTCACCGCGCAGCGCCCAGTAGAGGACCGGCACGGTCGCGGCGCCCATGAGCGCGGTTATCAGACGCCCTAGCAGATGGAGGTGCCGCAGGCCGGCGGGGAACTCGGCGGGATCGGGCGCAAGGCCCAGCGCGACCGCGGGGATTCCCACCAGGTATAGATACAGCGTACCGTAGTTGAAAAAGCGTGGGTTCCACTCGCCATGCGCGAAGCCCAGAGAGGGGACCAGCACGAACACCTCGTCGGGGTGGTAGGAGAAGTAGTGGTCGCTGTTGGGCAGGCCCCAGCGCACGCCGGCGAGGCGCAGGAGCAGCCCCGTGGCGGCGATCGCCGCCACGAGCGCCGGCGTGCGCACACCGGCTCGCGCGGTCGGCCCCTTCACGGCCTGGCGCCTCGACGAGCCGCCATCCAGCCCAGGGTCATTGAGAGCACGCCCAGCGCGACCAGGCTCACGAACAGGCCGACCCGGAAGGCCGCTGGCTCGTAGCGGAACAGCACCGAGCCAACCTCCCGCGGCGGGGCCACCGCACGGAAGGTGAGATAGGCGGTGCGCACAGGGAGCGAGCGGCCGCCCGCGTAAGCGCGCCAGCCGGGCGCGGCGCTGTCGGCCAGGAAGAGGTATCCTCCCCCGCCGGAGGGCAGCTCCACCGCGACCGCGTTAGGCGAGAGGTCCCTGACCACCGCGGCTGGCTTCACCCCCTCCGGGATCTCCTCGCTGGGCTCGTCGGCGCCGGTGATGAGCACGCAGGACTCGACCGGGCCGGTGCGCACAAGGGTCTGAAGGGCCTCCTGGTGTGTCGGGGCGAAGACGGCCGAAGCAGCGACCCAGGCCCGGGGCCAAGCGTGTGGGTTTTGGTAGGTGTAGTAGGGGCCGTGGCGCGCGAGCTCGAGGCCGGCCACCGGCGTCGGGGAGACGACGGTGGTGACGGCAGCGAGGCTCAACACGTCGAGCCCATAGCTGGGGCCGAGCCGCGCGAGGAGCAGGTTGCCGTTGAGCGGTGGGCTTGGGTCGCCGTGCTGTATCATGGCCGCGAAGTCGCGGTATCGCGCGAGGTAGAGCGAATCATAGCCCATGGCATCGCTCAGATCATACACCATCGCGGCGTTCGGAGGGAAGACCGCGCGAGGGAAGCGGTTGAGAGGCCAGTCAGAGGCATTGCCCATGATACGGCCGTCGCCGGCCTGGGGGCGAGCGGCCTCCGCGTAGACCAGCCTTGCCGGCACGATGTGCAGATGCCCGCGGGAGGCGAGCAGCAGATCGAGGGCCAGCAGGCCCACGAGCGCGACCTGAGCGGCGCGCCGCAGGACTGCCCCGCGGGCCAGCGCCCCGGCCGCCACCGCCAGGAGCGCGGCGCCGACCAGCGCCCCGGCCCTCGCCAGCTCCGCGCTCGCCAGAGGCCCCAGGTCAGGCGCGACTGCCTCCAGCGCGCCTACCCCGGCGCGCCGCCACCCCCAGGCCGCGGCCAGCAGCCCAACAAGCAGGCACGCCGCGCCGGCCGGCAGGCGCCGCTCCCGCCGGCCGAGCGCCCGGAACAGCCCGTCGGCCCCGAGGCCCGTCAGCATCGCGAGCGAGAACACGGTCAGCAGCAGGATGCGGACCGGCCCCCCGCCCCGCGCATATCCCGGCGCCCAGTGGTACAGGGGCCAGTTGAGCGCGGTGCCCAGCGCGAGCAGGACGGTGATGAGCGCGGCCAGCGCGAAGAAGCGCGCGTGCCACCGGCGGCCTGCCGCGCCGAGGAGCGCGAGTGCGAGCGCGATGATCCCCACATAGGGGTAGTGCTCGGCGAAGTTCTCCCTGCTTACATAGGTGCCTAGACCCGGGTGCCCAAACGAGTGAGGGATAAGTAGGCTGCCGAGATGGCCGGCCGGCAGCGAGCGGAGCAGGAACCCCTCATAGCCGATGGGGCCGGCCGCCGCGCGGTGTGAGACCGCGACCAGATCGAGCGTGGGCAGGAGCTGCCCGGCGGCCAGCCCGAGCCCGATGGCGCCTTGGGCGGCGACGACCAGAGCGAACCTGAACGCCCGCGTCCGCAGCCTGGGGCCGGCGGCCCGGCTGGCCGCGCGCGCGACCACGAACGCGCCTGTCAGCAGCCCAACGAAGAGCGCGATCTGGGGGTGACCGCCAAGACCGGAGAGCGCGAGCGCGGCGCCCGAGGCGACGGCGTAGCGGCCGCGGCCGGTGGTCAGCGCGCGCTCGGCGAAGGCGAGCGCAAGCGGCAGCCAGACCGCGGTGCACAGGAACGTGGGAAGGTGGACCCAGGCGACGAACATGCCGCTGAGCTGCCATACCATCCCCCCGGAGACCGCACCGAAGCGGCCCACCCCTGCTCGCCGCAGCAGCAGGTACGCGAACCAGCCCGCCAGACCGAGGTGGAGCCAGGCCGACCAGGCAAAGGCCGCCGCGACGG